>Ga0180435_10007325_pt1 | contig 10517 bp, 12 predicted proteins | sample SS_ome_3_FD_132467 | JGI IMG/M metagenome (GOLD analysis project Ga0180435, IMG submission 132467) | Hypersaline lake sediment archaeal communities from the Salton Sea, California, USA - SS_3_S_1 metaG | ecosystem: Environmental > Aquatic > Non-marine Saline and Alkaline > Hypersaline >... | reverse complement strand
CCCCTTTTGCCGCCCTCTTCGCCGCATCAATCTCGTCCAGAAGCCCCTTGTCTTTCTGACCCTTTTCGACGGCAAGGTCCAGTTCTTTGTAAGAAATACCGTGTTTCTCATAGCACATGGCATCTGCATATTTTGTGTAGGCCTTGAAAACGGCAATCTCCGCCACCCCGACCCTGTCCTGTTCACCCGTCCCGATCCCCACCGTCACCCCATTTTTCACATAGAGAACAGAGTTCGAGGTGACGCCCTGTTCCACCTGCCAACCGAACAGCATGTCGGCATATTCGCGCTCAGTGGGCCTACGCTCAATCCGATACGTCTCACCCATATGCTCGGTTTCGGCTACCGTAAAGTCCTCGAAGGTCCGGATGCGGTTTAAAGGAGACTGCTGTACCACAATCCCGCCATCAATGAGACTCTTGAAGTCCACAAATCTCGTAGGCGCATATTGAGAAAGCCGATCCATCCGGGCAATTCGTATGATCCGCAGATTGGCCCGTTGCGATAGAATCCCAAGCGTTCCCGATTCAAAGTCCGGCGCTGCGACAACTTCGAGATAATTTTTTGAAATCATTTCGGCCGTCGTTAAATCGATGGGGCGGTTAAAAAGCGCACATCCTCCGAAAGCGGCAATCCGATCCGCCCTATCCGCCTTTCGGTAGGCTTCGGCAAGCGTCGACGCATATGCAACGCCACAGGGATTATTATGTTTAACGATGACCACCGCCGGACCGGCGTTCAGGTATTTCATGATATTGAGGGCATTGTCCACATCCGTCAGATTGGTTTTGCCGGGGTGCTTACCGCTTTGGATCATATCTTCTTCGGAAATTGCCGAGACCAGACCCCTTCCAGGCTCGATGAATCGGCACTGACCCAAAACCAGATTCCCGTTTACAAGCTCATACAGTGCCGCCTCTTGCCCAGGGTTTTCGCCATAGCGAAGGCCCTTTTCAACGAGTTCGCCACGCTTTTCCTCAGCGATTTTCCACGTTCGCTTTCGATACACCAACGTCTGATCGCCAAAGGAAATAGTCATCTCGGAAGGAAAATGATCATCCATCACGGTCCGATACATTTTCTTGAGATCATCACCCATGGGATCCTCCTCTGCTGCAATTATGTCGATTTATCCGCAAAATCAGGGGGTTAATTTCTAGGTATCCATCACCTAACTTTACTGACTTTACTTCTTTCGATGTATGCATAGGCATTATGGTTGTGGATTGATTCGAAATTCTCGGATTCAACAGCGAACCATGTGATGTTGGGATCCCTTTCCAGTTTTAGCGCAATCTCTCGGACGATGTCTTCGACAAACATGGGATTTTTGTAAGCTTTTTCCGTCACATACTTTTCATCTTCCCGCTTTAAAATCGAAAACACATCGCTCGATGCCGATGCCTCCACCAGCTTGATCAAATCCTCTATCCACACAAACTTATTAAACTTGACCTGGAGGCGCACTTCGCCTCGTTGATTGTGGGCGCCGAATTCACTGATCTCCTTGGAGCAGGGACACAACGTGCATATGGGAACAAAGATCATGACAGTCAGGTCGGTTCCCTCATTGAGGGATCCCTTGAAGATGCACTTGTATTCCATCAACCCCTCTGTGCCTGTCACGGGCGCTGCCTTGTTAATAAAGTAAGGGAAGGTCATCTCCATATGGGCGCTTTCCGCATTGAGCCTCAGCTTCATCTCCTCCAGGATATCGGAAAAGTTTTGGAGAGAGATTCGACGACTGTGCTCGTTGAGTATTTCAACAAATCGGCTCATGTGGGTTCCCTTGTAGTAGCGGGGCAGGTTCACATACATGTTGATCTCCGCGACCGTCTGCTGCTCGCCCATATCTTTATCCAGGACCGTGATGGGATAGCGGATCCCTTTCACTCCCACCTGATCGATATCTATGTTCCTGTAATCCTTATGATTCTGAATATCTTCCATCTTCATTTCTTCAAGAATTTCCCCATATCGCCTTTTCGCCCCAAAATTTACGCGGGAAATCGGCCGGCATCTGCATCCGCTCCTGAACAGGGCGGAAAATGCAAATTCCGGGAATTTAAAGTGACTACATCGCGTCCGTCAAATAATCTTTTAACTTTTCTCGAAGTGAATTCGGCCATTCATCGTCATAAAGGAATGTTTTGACCTCCGCCTTTGTGAGCTTTTCTAAGATCTCAACGGGTAAGTCCCTGAAAGCTGCCAATCTATCGGCAGCCGGTTCTCGCTTAAGATCTTCCTTATCGAACATCTTTTTCCTCCTTGAGAAACAAACCGTTTCATCCGCTCTGCTGAAACATTCATTACGTTCATAGCGCGTTCACTGTCACACACCCAAAGTTCCGATAAGCGCTAAAATCTCATCATGGCACGTTGCATTGCTTGCAACCAGGCCCTCCAAATCTCTGATGGGGTCTCCGGTGAATTGATCGTAGTTTAAGGCTTTGCCCGCAAAGTCGGTGACCCTGCCACCCGCTTCTTCCAAAATCACCTGACCCGCACAATGGTCCCACGCAAATGCAATCCCGTAGTCCGGATCAGCGCTACGGATATAAACATCTGCCTGACCCGATGCCAGCATCAGGTATTTTGCCTGCCCGTCCATGCGGCCGCTCCGCGCGATCCCCGCCGCCTTCACAAATTTCCCACAGATATCCCCACGGTCATGCGCGCGGGAGCCGACCACCCTCAGTTCTGAAATTCGATTGATATCGGACACATGGAGTCTCTTCGGCCGTTCACCCTCGGCCTTCGCCCAGAAGGCGCCGATCCCCGCCCCCGCATATGCGATCACCGTTTCATCTCTTGTCCCCGCTATTTCCGGAAAAGATGGCACGGCCATACACCCAAATTGTGGTTTCCCATCGAAATAGAGTCCAATCGCAATGGCATAACAAAGGCCTTTCTTGAACCCCTTGGTTCCGTCAATCGGATCAATCATCCAAGTGCGGGCGCCTTTGGGATCCCCCCGGTAATTCACCCAATTCTCGAGGTGTTCCGCCGGATCACCCGCGTTCATCAATTCTTGAATCATTTCCCTTGCACGCCTTTTCAGTTCGGTCTCGCCATCCACCGTCAGCTTCTCCTCGGCGGCAATGCGATCATTTGGGAAGTGCCTTTGGAGTCCTGCCAAAATGATCGCCTGGGAAACGATATCCGCTTGCGTGACCGGCGTACCGTCATCTTTGGTCACAGCTTCAACGCCCTTTTTCCGAATTCGCTCTGTGGCATATACGGCCTTCCGGGCCAGCGCTAAGGCCACTTCCGTCTCTCTTTTAAATCTAGCATCGACCATAACCGGATTCCTTTCCAGTCATGCGGGCGATGTCAACTTTGATGACCACTATTTTTTCGAGTGCTTCTTCTGGAAACGCAAACGATCCCTCCGAATACTGTCCCATAATGGTATCGAGGGCATGCCGCTTTGATTCCGGATCCTCTATGAAGGAAGCGGTGCCGAATCCAATGACACTCCGGTATTTCATTCCCCATTTGCAGGCGTTCTCGGCTTTCACGATCTCATGATCCACATCAAATTCAAAGCACACATTTCGGTTCTTCGCTAAAATATCTAATTTCTCACCTGCACGCGCCGTGTGAAAATACAAGGCATTCTCCTCATACCCGAAACAAAGCGGCACGATATAGGGGAAATCATTGTGCGATAGTGCCAGGCGGCACACCGATGATTTGCGGATGATCCCTTCCACTTCGGTTTTATCCGGAATTTCCTTTTCTCTTCGTCTCATGTGATGCCTCGAGATGTCGCTTTTTGCGGATTTCTCTTTTTAATTCTTTCTCGATCATCCGTTCCTTGAATGATAACCCTCTCGAAAACGCAAACACGGCGAACCCGTGAAACAACAGTCCGATACCCCAACCGATGAGGGGCCATTTAAACCAGAGGTATTGGGTGGATGTGACAAGGTTAATGATCATGAGCAGAATATTCACCCCTGTATAGACGGCCAGATGGATATAGAACCCTATCTTGGCCTCCACTTTTTTTCTGGCTTTCTCATATGCCCCTTGATCTTGCATGGGTTTCTCCTGTTCGCCGGAAAAATACGATGCCGGTCTTTCCGAGTCGGGACCTCCCTCACGGTATTTACCCTGCGGAGATGTTTTGTCTCCCCATTTGTTTGTCGAAGCTACTCTCTGATATAGTGAATCCAGATTGCCGCGACAATTCCCCAAACGGCATTGAATACCAATACAAACAGGGGGGTCAACGCCCCGAGACCCATCCCCAGCATTCCCTGCTTTGCTTCGTAGGGAAATACGACAAATAGTTGTACCAGCGCAGGTCCGAGACTCAACAAAACCCCCCGCTTCAGGGGACTGTTTCGAAACACCGGCAACAAAAAAAGCAATCCCCACAATCCTCCCCAGACGAGGCGAGGGTAGAGCCAGCCGGCAGATAGATTCGGAGCCAACCGAACGCCCAGCGCTCGGGTGATCCCATAAGCGCCAAACGCCCACACCGTCACACTGTTCGCCAGTCCACCCAAACAACCGGCGGCAAACACGAGCGTAATACGTTTCGCGAACGTCCTCATCAATCGTGTCCCTTCGCGCGAAAGTCGACCGCTTCCTTGACCCCGGCCGCGTGCGCCACTTCGGTCTATCCGGGGCCTGACGCATCCCCTGTTTCCTTGAAGACGCCTCGGGAATTACGATGTCTCGTAGCCGTTCGGATTGGCGGATTGCCACCGCCATGAATCCGCACACATGGCATCGATACCTCTATCGGCCGACCAATTCAGCTCTCTTTTTGCTAAAGCAGGATCTGCATAGCATGATGCAATATCGCCGGCTCTGCGCTCGACAAACTTATAAGGTATCTTTTTTCGCGACACTTTCTCGAAGGCCGATATCATTTCCAGCACACTGTATCCTCGGCCGGTCCCCAGGTTATACGTAACCACCCCCGGATTCGACCCAAGTTTCAGCAGCGCGGCGATATGACCTATCGCGAGATCCACAACATGGATATAGTCTCGAACACCCGTGCCGTCAGGGGTGGGGTAGTCTTTTCCGAAAACGGGCAGATCCGGGAGTTTGCCGACCGCGACCTGAGCGATATACGGAAGCAGGTTGTTCGGTATCCCATTCGGATCCTCACCGATCTGTCCGCTTGGATGTGAACCCACAGGATTGAAGTAGCGCAACAGCGCAATGTTCCACCCGCCGTCCGCGCGGTGTAAATCTCGCAATATCTCCTCAATTATCCATTTGGTTCTCCCATAGGGATTTGTTGGAGAGAGCGGAAAATCCTCACGAATGGGAACGGTGTGTGGATCCCCATAGACAGTGGCGGATGAACTGAAAACAATATTTTTGACCTCATGCGTTTCCATCACCTCGCACAACACGGTTGTCCCCGCCACATTGTTCTGATAGTACCGGAGCGGAACGGCAACGGATTCTCCAACCGCCTTGAGCCCTGCAAAATGAACCACGGCATCGATAAGAACACCCTGAAATACCCGGTTCAATGCCTGCTTATCCAGAAGATCGACTTCAAAAAATTCCAGACGTCTTCCGCTGAGAAGTTGAACCCTTCTCAACGATTCCTCTTTGCTGTTCGACAAATTGTCGACCACAATGACTTCATGGCCTGCCTGGAGGAGTTCCAGGCACGTATGACTGCCAATGTAGCCGGCACCGCCTGTTACGAGTATGTTCACAATGTTTCCTTCTGCGATTTGATTGACAAAAAATCAGACCAATTTTTCTCCCCACAAAATTCACGACACCTCGGCATTTCGAAAAACCAACCTGCACTCATGAGACCGGCTCCGCTTGCTGCTTATTTTTCAAGCGCATGCTTGAGGGCGGCTCTGGCAAGCAGGCGGGTAGAGTCCAGCGTGGGCAAGGGACAATCATCCGGATCGACGATCAGCGGAATCTCCGTGCACCCAAGCACCGCTGCATCACAGCCCCTCTGTTTCATCCTCCCCATCACTTCATTAAAGTACATTCGCGATTCTTCGCGAAAAACGGCATTCACCAATTCCCGAAAAATTATTTCGTCGATTTTCTCTCTCTCGGTCTCATCCGGTATCTCATGGCCGATTCCGAATTTTTCCAAGGCATCCGGATATACGGGTCCCGTCATCAGGTACTTTGTTCCCAGAATTGCCAATCTTTTGAAACCGCTTTCTCTCGACTTTTCAGCGACCGTCTCAGCGATGTGGAGCCAGGGAACCGGGGATTCGCGCGCTGCAAATGGAAATGCTTGATGAATCGTGTTGTCAGGGCTGATCACAAAATCCGCGCCTACCGCTGCAAGCTTTTCCGCTGAAGAGATCATAAGCCTTGCCACTTTTTCCCAATCATTTAAACGAATGTGGACCATGTAGTCCGCAAGCGGGTGCGTGTGCATGCTGATCTCCGGATGCCGGTGTTCACCCATTGCCGGAGGGGCCTCCGCACAAATCGTTCGATAACAAAGCGCGGCTCCCTCTGCACTGCACCCGACAATTCCAATGTGTTTTGCCATTCTCGTTCCTCTCTTCAAAAATAGGCCCCTCAAAATAAAACGGCCGGCTTCCTCCACCTGAAACAAAGGATTATGCCGAAAATTCGTCAGTGGCAGGGACGGTCGACACTTTCCAGCCCTCAGTCTACCATTACATCCGGGACTATTCAAATTTCATATCGTGGATTTCTCCTGACTTCTCAAGGATAAACAATTGTCTGTGGGAGCAAAAAATCGGTGGCGGTGATTGATGGAAATCGAGCTTCATTGTCTCATCCATCACGTCGCTTCAGGTTTTTACGGATAGCCCCGCCGAATTCCGAGCACTTCACCTCCCGTGCGCCGGTCATTTGTCGTGCCAGATCATACGTAACAATTCCTTCACCGATAGTCTTTTCTAGCGCGGACACAATCAGCTCTGCCGCTTCGTTCCAGCCCATAAACCTCAGCATCTCCACACCCGACAGGATAAGCGAACTTGGATTGACTTTGTCCAAGCCGGCATACTGCGGCGCTGTGCCATGGGTGGCCTCAAAGAGGGCACGGCAATCTCCCATATTTGCGCCCGGCGCCATGCCGAGTCCACCCACCTGAGCGGCGGCCGCGTCAGATAGATAGTCTCCGTTTAAGTTGGGCGTGGCGATCACGCCGTATTCTTCCGGACGCAACAGCAGTTGCTGGAACATGGCATCCGCAATGCGATCTTTTATGAGGATGCGACCTGAGGGGATTTTTCCCTTGAATTTTTCATAAGCTTCCATTTCGCTCACGGTTTGATCCGGAAATTCCTCCCTGGCAACGCGGTAGCCCCAATCACGGAAGGCTCCCTCCGTATATTTCATGATATTGCCCTTATGGACCAACGTCACACTTCCATACCCATTTTCGACTGCATATCGAATGGCTCGGCGCACAAGTCTGGAGGAGTTCATTTCGCTCATGGGTTTAATTCCGATCGCACTCTCAATAGAGAGTAACCGGCTTCCGGAGCCTTTAAGCTTTTGATTGATAACCTCCACCATCTCTCGGCCGTCTACCGACCCGGCCTTCCACTCTATGCCCGCATAGACATCCTCCGTGTTTTCTCTAAATATCACAACATTCACTCGCTCGGGATGAAGTACCGGAGCGGGAACGCCCGGGATATGCCGAACGGGGCGGATGCAGGCGTATAGATCCAGCATTTGCCGCAAGGTGACATTCAGGGAGCGGAACCCACCGCCTACCGGGGTTGTTAATGGCCCTTTGACGGCAATGCCGTATCGGGCGATTTCTTCCAGGGTTCTCTGAGGTAAGGGGCTGCCGCAGTGGTTCCGGGCTTTCTCCCCTGCCGGCAATTCTCGCCAGACAATACGACGCCGTCCACCATAGGCCTCTTTCACAGCCGACTCAAACACCGGCATTGCAGCATTCCAAATATCCGCACCCGTTCCGTCGCCTTCGATAAAGGGTATTATCGGAATGTCCGGTACCATGGGTCGCCCTTTCGCATCCCACGTTACAACATCGCCACCCCCACCCGTACCGCTCACTCCCCCTGCCATCCGCTCACTCCCATGCCCTTTCGTGCATTTCTCGACGTCTTCACCGCAGAATCTGCGCCGCCCGGGGCTCCTGCTGTTTCGCAAATCAGAATACGAAAGCCCCTTTGGTAGATAAACATATATGTTGCCCGGTTGTCTACCCTGAATCCCCTTGGGGCACCAGCTCTCGGGAAATGCATGTGAACCCGACGTCCTTTTGCATAAAAGGGATTCCCCGTAGCGGGCAATTCAGCATCACTCCCAGCGCCGTTCGGCATTCCTGTTCTCTAAATATCACCTTGGGGCAAGGGGCGCTTTGTGCTATAAGTTGGTTGACTTTGGAATGGAGACCGTGATGGTCTCGCGCATTTCCACTTCAGAAACGGGGACTTCATGATTCTAGGACTGGACGTCGGCGGAACTCAAACGGATGCCGTGCTCATTGATGAAAACGGGGTCCTTATTGAGACAAAAACGCCAACCGGAGAGGACCTTCTTGAGACACTCCGAGTGGCACTTGAAAAAACGATTTCCGATGTTGACCCCCGACAAATAGACCGCATGGCTTTTTCGACCACTTTGGCGACAAATGCCATCGTCCAGAATAACCTTGAAAAAGCCGGCATGATCGTTTCGGCCGGGCCCGGCATGGACCCCTCGTGGTTCGCTGTGGGGCCTTCTTACCACACGGTGGAAGGCTGTATCGACCACCAAGGATTCGACGCCACACCGCTAAGCGAAAGATCGGTTCGCGACGCGGCCCGCCGCATTTGGAATTCCGGGATCAAATTCCTGGGAGTCGTGACCAAATTCTCTGTCCGAAATCCAATACATGAAACTCAAATTTCAGACTGGATAGGCGACGCTTTTTCCTATGTTGCCCTTGGGCATCGGGTGTCGGGAATACTGAATTTTCCGCGCCGGATTGCCACGACTTATCTAAATGCGGCACTATACGACGTTCATCTGAAATTCTCAAATGCCCTGACTCACATCCTAAACGAAAGAAATCTTGAGGCGCCTCGATTCCTCTTGAAGCCTGATGGGGGAACGATGGCGCTGGAAAACTGTTCAGATCTGCCCGCCCGAACCGCACAATCCGGCCCGGCTGCCAGCGTCATGGGTGCCTTGGCCTTGGATGGCTGCAAAGGCACCACATTGGTCCTTGATATCGGCGGCACCACTACGGATATGTCCGTGGTTTTAAATGGCGTGCCGCTTCGTGCGCCTTACGGGATCAGATTGGGATCGTTTCGCACACTGATTCGATCTCTTTTGACCCGATCCATCGGGCTGGGTGGCGACAGTGAGGTTCGGGTCGGTAACGACGGGTCAATAAAAATCGGTCCCGAAAGAAGGGGCAAGCCTGTGGCTTTGGGTGGTGCCGTGCCAACGCCGACCGATGCAATGGTCGCCCTCGGCTTGCTTGATACCGGCAGCCGAGATGCCGCCAAAGCGATCATGGAGAATTTGGGCATCCGTTTGGGTCTGGACGGGCGCGCCACTGCGAAATACATCTTGGAGCATGTTGCGAAAGTCATCTCAGATGCCGCCCGTTCCTTTATTGATTACATCAACTCGAGACCGGTTTATACCATTCACGAAGTCCTGAGAGAACAAAAGATCGAACCTGGAGCCGTAGTCATCATCGGGGGACCCGCAAACCAGATCGGCCGATTTGTAGGAAAGGCGATGGGACTTCCCTACCGCGTTCCACCCCATTTTGGTGTTGCCAACGCCGTTGGGGCTGCGGTGGCAAGGGTCACATCTGAAATCACACTGCACGCAGACACGGAAAGGGGTACCGTCATAATCCCGGAGGCAAATTTTCAAAAATCGATCGATGGCAGGTTTTCCACGGACGACGCCCTCGCGCTCGGTCGGGGTGTGCTTCGGCAAAAGGCGCTGCAGAGCGGCGCAGACCCGGAAACCCTTGAGATGTTCATCACACATCGAAAAACGTTTAACATGATCCGGGGCTTTTCGAGAACAGGTCAAAACATCCGGCTTGACATGTGTATCGCTCCGGGACTCATTCCCGGATGGAGGAGGAGCCCATAGAATGTTACGAGCCGTGCGTCGAACCGGATTGGTTTTTTTCCCCGCTTTTGATTGGGCCATCAGCCCCACCCATCCGGAACGGGAGGAGCGGCTTCTCTACACCCAAGATCAAGTAACGGAGGAAGGGCTTTTGGACGTTGAGGGACTCGTTGAATATCGAGTTCGTCCCGCCCGCTTCGAAGATATTCAGCGAGTTCACTTCTGCATCCCAAACGAACAAACAGTCACCACGGAAAGCCATCTGATATCTGCCGGCGGCTGTCTTGTCGCAGCCGATGCGGTTCTCAAGGGAGAGGTGGAAAGCGCATTCGCTCTGGTTCGTCCACCGGGTCACCACGCCAAGACCGTGGTTCACGGCAACCGCGGTTTTTGCAACATCAACATCGAAGCCGTCATGATTGAATACCTCCGGGATACATACGGGATTAACCGGGTCGCCATTG
>Ga0180435_10007324_pt1 | contig 10517 bp, 11 predicted proteins | sample SS_ome_3_FD_132467 | JGI IMG/M metagenome (GOLD analysis project Ga0180435, IMG submission 132467) | Hypersaline lake sediment archaeal communities from the Salton Sea, California, USA - SS_3_S_1 metaG | ecosystem: Environmental > Aquatic > Non-marine Saline and Alkaline > Hypersaline >... | reverse complement strand
GTTCGCGCGTGGACCCTTGGGGTTCGCGCGTGGCCCGGTACGGTTCACACGGGCTCCAGTTCGACCTGCACCCCGGTCGTCACCCGCGGTCCGGTCGGCTCGAGGAGCACGTCCAGCTCGCTGCGGATGCCGAACGAAGGCAGGTACACGCCGGGCTCCACCGTCACGCCGAAGCCGGGGGTGAGCCGGCGCACGTCGCGCGTCTCGAAGTCGTCGAGGTGGGCGGCCTCGCCGTGGATCGGGCCGCTGCCGAGGCTGTGGCCGGTTCGGTGCACGAACGCGTCGCCGTAGCCGGCGGCGGTCAGGTGGTCGCGCACGGCGCGGTCGACCTCCCAGCCCGCCGGCGGGTCGCCGGCGGCCGTGCGCTCGGCGATGAGCCGCACGGCCAGGTCGCGGCCGTCGCGCACGGCCGCCCAGGCGCGCGCGATCTCGGGCGACGGCGTGCCGCGGACGCCCATCCAGGTGACGTCGGCGTAGGGGGCGTCCGGCCGGTCCTCCTTGGCCCACAGGTCGATGAGCACGACGTCGCCGTGCGCGAGCGCGCGGTCGTCGCCGGCGTGGGGCGCGTAGTGCGGGTCGCCGGCGTTCGGCCCGAAGCCGACGATGGCGTCGTGCCCGGTCACCAGGCCGCGCTCGGCGAAACGCTCGGCGATCCAGCGCTGCACCTCGTGCTCGCGCACGCTCTCGCCGGCGGCCAGGCGCCGGCGAATCTCGCCGAAGGCGCCGCGGCACACGACCATGACGGCCTCGGCCGCGCGCTCGTGGGCCGCCACCTGCTCCGGCGTCCAGTTGGCGAACGCCTGCAGGACCTCGGCCGAGGAGCGCACGTCGACGCCCACGGCGCGCAGCAGCTCGATCGTGCCGGCGTCGACGTGCGACACGTAGGGCAGGTCGGCCTCGGGCGCGTACTCGAGCGCCACCGGCCCGCCGGGGTTCGCCTCGGCCAGCGCGGCACGCAGGGCGAGGCGGTCGGCGTAGGTGCGCACGGGCCACGGTCCGCGCTCGGCCGTGCCGCGCTCGATCGCGTGCGCCAGCAGCGTGGGCGTGCCCTCGGCCGGCACCATGAGGACGACCCGGCGGCTGAAGTGGGCGTCGGGCATGCCGAGGAAGCGGGCCGCGACGGGGTTGCTGCCGCGGAAGTCGTAGATCCACCAGGCGGCGAGGCCCTGCGCGCGCAGGGCCGCTTGGGCGACCGGGAGCCAGTCCATGGCCGCATCGTACGCGGGCCGGCCCGGCGCGATCGCGCCGGCGCGCGCGCCCCCGCGGCGGGCGGCGCCGCCCGCTGCTACCCTGTGCGCATGAGCGATGCGCCGAGCGACGCCGGTGGCCCGCACCTGGAGCGGCCCCCCGACGAGGCGCCGGTGGCGGGGACGCCGCCGGCCGAGCCGTCCGACGAACCCCGCGACCCCCGCTGGTGGGGATCGGTGACCCTGCCGATCGGCGGCGTCGCCCGCTGGCGCGCCGGCCCGAGCACCGTGTTCGCGCAGCGCCGCGCCTCCGACTGGCGCCTCTGGCACGAGACCGAGCCCGACGAGACCGCCGTCGCGGCGGAGCTTGCGCGGCAGGTCGAGGACGACCCGCCCGAGGCCGCGCCGACGGCTCGCTTCAGCTTCGCCGAGACACCCGACACGATCACCGTGAGCCCCGCGCTGGCCGACCGTCCCATCATCGTCCGACCCGAGTCGTCGCTGTCGATCCCGCCCGGCGAGCGCGTGACCCTCTACGTCAGCTCGCCGGTGTGGATGGCGCTGCAGGTGGACGTGCGCCGGCCCAAGCGCGGCAGCAAGGGACCGAGCCCGGCCGTGCTCACGGAGCTGCCGAGCTTCCGCCCCAGCGACACCTGGTTCGGTCCCTCCACGCGTGAGGGAGAGTTGTGCTACGCGGTGCGCACCGCGGCGCGCTCCGACGTGGCCGACCTGCCGCTGCGTCCGCACCGGGCCGTGACGCCCGTGACCGTCCAGAACCAGGCCGCCACGCCCCTGGACGTCGCCCGGATCGAGGCCCCCATGCCCTTCCTGTCGCTGTACGCCGACCGCGGCGGCAGGCTGTGGACCGACGGCGTGCTGTTCACCCGCGAGCCGGACGACGACACCTCCGTCAGGGTGACGGCCGCGGCGCCCGCCGGCGGCAAGCGCCTGGCGGAGCCGCGCGACACGCGCTCGTTCGGCCAGACGATCAGCAGGACCTTCAGCCGGCTGCTGCGGGGGGAGACCCGATGAGCACCGACGCCCTCCCCGAGACCTTCGCCTTCCTCTCCGCCCTGGCGGACCCCGCGTTCTGGTGGTCGGTCGCCCGGGCCGCCCTCTACCTCGTCATCGGCGCGCTGGCGGCCCGCATGGTGCGCTTCGCCGTACAGCGCTCGTTGACCCACCTCGAGGCGGGCCAGCGCATGCTGCTCACGCGCATCGCCGGTTACACGGTCCTCATCCTCTTCGTCATCTCGGCCCTGCGCCAGTTCGGCTTCGACTTCGCCGTGCTCCTGGGTGCGGCCGGCATCGTCACCGTGGCCGTGGGCTTCGCCTCGCAGACCTCCGCCTCCAACCTCATCTCGGGCCTCTTCCTCGTCCTGGAGCGCGCCGTGCGCCCCGGCGAGATCATCACGATCGGCGGCCGCACCGGCGAGGTCGTGTCCGTCGACCTGCTGTCGACCAAGCTGCGCACCTTCGACAACCTGCACGTGCGCATCCCCAACGAGACGATGGTCACCAGCGAGATCGTCACGCTCAACCGGCACCCCATCCGGCGCGTCGACCTCAACGTGGGCGTGGCCTACCACTCGGACCTGGGCCTCGTGCAGCGCACCCTCATGGAGGTGGCGACCCGCAATCCCCTGTGCCTCGACGAGCCCGCCCCGCTGATCATCTCGCAGGGGTTCGGCGACTCCTCGATCGACTACCTCTTCGCGGTGTGGGCCAAGAGCGAGAACTGGCTCGCGCTGCGCAACGCGATCACCCGAGAGGTGAAGGAGGCCTTCGACGCGGCCGGCATCGAGATCCCCTTCCCGCAGCGCACGCTGCAGCCGGCGCTCACGCCGCTCGCGGTGCAGCTGGTGGCGCCGGCCGGCCAGGGACCGGCCGGCAAGGACGCCGGCGGCTCGGGCGGCGAGGGTGACGCGGCCGCGCCCGCCGGCGATGCGGGCGCCGAGGCGGCGGACGCCACCGCCCGGACGCGAGGGTCGGGATCCGGGTGAGGCGCCGACGCCCCCCGCGCCGCCACCGCGCGAGCCTGGCGCCCACCGCCGAGAAGGTCGGGTTGCCGCCGGGCGAACTGCGCTACACCGGCGCCCCGCGCGACGACGACGTCCGCGCGCACCTCGTCGCGTTCGACGGCGGCAGCATGCGCACCCGCAGCGGCCTGAGCCTCGCCGACGCCCTCGCGGCCGCCACGGCGGAACCGGAGGGCGGCGAGCCCGCCGGCGCCCGTTGGCTCGACGTCGTGGGCGTCCACGACGTGGAGGCGCTGCGGGAGGCCGGCCGCGCGCTGCGCCTCCACCCGCTCACGCTGGAGGACCTGGCGCACGTCGGACAGCGCCCCAAGGTCGAGGACTACGACGACTACCTGCTGGTCGTCGCCCGCAGTTGGACCGTGGGGCCGGCGATCGCCGACACGGCCCCGGCGCTGCGCGACGAGCAGGTCGCCATCGTGCTGCGCGGCGACCTGGTGGTCACCTTCCGCGAGCGCCCGCACGAGGCGATCGACGCCTTGCGCGCTCGCTGGGGGCGGGGTCGCGGCCGCGTGCGCGAGGGCGGCGCCTCGTACCTCACGTACGCCCTGCTCGACCTGCTGGTCGACCAGGGCTTCGTCGCCACCGAGGCGCTGTCCGAGGCGCTGACGGCGCTGGAGGAGCGCGTGCTCGAGGCGCCCCACCCCACCGTGCTCACCCAGCTCACCGAGCTCCAGCGCGAGCTGGCGCACCTGCGCCGCGTCGTGTCGGCGACGCGCCAGCTCACGGCGACGCTGCGCCGCGAGCCGCCGGACGAGCTCGGCGACTGGCTGCAGGAGATCCGCGACGTCGACGACCACGCCGTGCAGGTGCTGGAGGCCGTCGACACGCTGCGCGAGGTCACCTCTGCGCTGCACCAGACCTACGCCGCCGCGGTCGCGGAGCGGACCAACGAGATCGTCCGCATCCTCACGCTGTTCACCGCCGCCTTCATGCCGATCACCTTCGTGGCCGGCGTCTACGGCATGAACTTCGTGCACATGCCCGAGCTGACGTGGCGCTGGGGGTACCTCGCCGCCTGGGCGTCGATGGGTCTCCTCTTCGTCGGCACGGTCGTGTGGTTCCGCCGGCGGCGCTGGCTGTAGGCTGGGGTCGCATGCCTCACGATCTCGCCACCGTTCAGGACGCCCTGCGGCACGTGCTCGTCACGCTCGGCGACCGCTTCGAGCACGCCGTCGCCGACGCGCCGCCCGGCTTCGGCGACTTCGACGCCGGCCACGGCGCCCGCCGGCCTCTGGAGATCGTGCACCACCTGCGCGGCCTCATGCGTTTCGCGGGCGCGCTGTGGGGCGGGACCGCTGCGGAACCCGCGACGCCGGGCGGCTGGCCGGCCGAGGTGACCGCCTTCCGCGCCGACCTGCGGGCCCTCGACGGGCTGCTGCGCGCCATGCCCGACCCCGCCGGCGAGACCCCCGCCGCCAAGGTGCTGCAGGGCCCCCTGCTGGACGCGCTGACGCACGTGGGCCAGCTGCTCATGCTGCGTCGGCTGGCCGGCGCGCCGGTGCCGCCGCGCCGCTACTTCAGCGTCGACATGGCGGAACTCGACACGACGGAGGCCTGAGGGGCGGCTCCGGGGCCCCGTCAGAGATCGTCTAGAAGCTCCCGGGCAGGCCGCGCAGCGCCTCGATCAGCGGGCGCAGGGCGTCGTGCTTGAGCTTGAGCGACGCCCGGTTGACGACGAAGCGCGCGCTGGAGCGCAGCAGGACGTCGACCTCCTCGAGGTCGTTGGCGACCAGCGTCGCGCCGGTCTGCACCACGTCGACGACGGCGTCGGCGAGGCCGCTCACGCAGGCGAGTTCGACGTTGCCGCTCAGCTTCACGACCTCGGCGCCCGAGCCGACGCGCCGCAGGTAGTCGGCGGTGAGCCGGGGGTACTTCGAGGCGACGCGCTGGACGGTGCCCGTCGCGCCGCGGGGCCGGATGAGCGACAGCCGGCAGGCGGCGAAGCCGAGGTCGACGGGCTCCACCAGCCGCGAGCCCGACTCCAGCAGCACGTCCTTGCCGACCACGCCGGCGTCCGCCACGCCGAGCTCGACGTAGGTGGGGACGTCCGCGTTGCGCATCTCGATGATCGTCGCGTCGCCCGCGTCGTAGCGCAGGGCGCGGGCGCCGCCGCCGGTGTCCAGGCGCAGGCCGGCCGCCCGCAGGACCTCGAGGCTCTGCTCCATGACGCGACCCTTGGGCAGCGCCAGCGTCAGGCGTGCAGGACCGCTCATGCGCCGTCCCCGGCCGCGGGGCGCCGCCGCAGCAGGCCGGCCAGCTCCGCCTGCTCGCCGTCGCCGGCCGGCACGCCGTCCACCGGCTCGAGCGCGCCCGCGACGAGCAGGAAGGGCACCCGGAGGTCGCGCGCCTCGTCGCGCGCCGCCTCGACGTCGTCGTGCAGTGCGCGCACGACGCGCACGCCGGCGTCGCGCAGGACCCTGGCCGCGGGGTCGTCGAGCGCCAGGACGCGGGGGGCGGGCTCGGGCGCCGCGAGCCGCGCCAGCGTCGCCTGCAGCAGCCGCTCGACGCCGATCGAGAAGCCCGCGGCGGCGGGCAGCAGGGCGCCGTCGTAGCGGCCGCCGCCGAGGAGCGGTTGGCCGAAGTCCGGGGTGTAGGCGCGAAAGGTGACGCCGGTGTAGTACGACAACCGGCGGGCCATCGCCAGGTCGAGCATGAGCTCGCTGGCGTCCTCGAACTCGGCCAGCACGCCGGCGAGGCGATCGACCTCGCGCTGCGCGGCCGGCCACGGGGCCACCGCGCGGGCGTGCTCCAGCACCTCGCCGCCGCCGTACAGGTCGGGGACGGCGAGCAGCGCCCGACGCGCGCGCTCGGCGTCCGGCGCGGCGCCGCCCGGCGTCGTGGCCAGCAGGTCGGCCAGGTCGCGCCGGTCCTTGCGGTCGATCGCGTCCGCCAGGCCGTCCCGCCGGTCGTCGGGCACGGCGGCGGCGTCGAGCAGCACGCGCACGAAGCCGGGGTTGCCGACCTCCAGCCGCGGCTGCAGGCCCACCGCCCGCACGGACTCGCGGGCGAGGTGGAGGATCTCGGCGTCGGCGCGCGCGTTCGACACGCCGATGAGCTCGAGGCCGATCTGGCTGAACTCGCGGGTGCGCGCCAGTTCGGGGTCGATCGCGTGCCACACGGTGCCCGCGTACTGCCATCGCAGCGGCCGGCGGGCGCCGCCGGCGACGGCCGGGTGCTCGGCCCGCACCAACTGCGCCAACGCGGGCGTGAAGTCGCTGCGCAGCGCCAGCACGCCGCTGTCGCGGTCGCTGAGCTTGAACGACTGGGCCTGCCGCGGGTGGGCGGGATCGTAGCGCTCCAGCGCGGGCACCTCGACGAGGTCGTAGCCCCAGGCGCGGTAGAGCCCGCGCAGCGTGCCGACGACCTCGGCGCGGCGGGCGGCCGCATCGGGCAGGACGTACCGCGTCCCGTCGGGGGGGTTGAAGCTCACGCGTCCCCGGCGCCCGCTCGCTCGTCGGTACCCGGCGTCGTCGCGACGGGCTCCTTGCGGGAGGCCGCGACCTCGGACCGCGCGCGGGCGCCGGCGCGGCGCGCCAACTTGGCCTCGCGGCGGGCCGCCGCGGTCTGGCGGCGGGCGGCGGTCGCGGCGCGGCGGGCCGCGGCCTCGGCCGGCGTCGGGGGCATCTCGAAGCTGCCCCACAGCAGGAGGACGGCGACGCCCAAGGCGATGGCCAGCAGGCCGAAGCTGCCGACGGTGAGGATCCCGTCGATCGCCATGCTGGCGACCCGGCCGGCGGCCGCGCCGGCCCACAGGATGCCCATCGCGCGCACGACGATCGCGGCCCGCGGGCGCTGTGGCAGCGCCCACAGCAGGAGCGCGCCCATCGTGACGAACAGGGCGCCGTAGGTGGCGCGAACCTCGGACAGCCCACGGGGCGCGGCCAGGTCGAGACCGAGCAGGCGCGCCGCCAGAACGGGGTTGAAGAGGCTGAGCAGACCGAGCACGAGCACGACGCCGGCGGCTGCGTAGGCGAGCTGGGTGCGGGTCGTCATGTCGCGGGCATGCTACCAGAGGCCCCCCACCACACCAGTTGGTCGCGGTGGATGACCTCGTCGTAGTCCTTGCCGCCCAGCAACGCCTCGATCTCCCGCGTGTGGCGCCCGCGGATGCGCGCGACGGCGTCGCTGCCGTAGTTCACCAGGCCGCGACCGACCACGGTGCCCGCGTGCACGACGTCGACGGCGTCGCCGAACGCGAACGCGCCCTCGACGGCGACCACGCCCGACGGCAGCAGGCTGCGCCCGGTCGCCAGCGCCCCGGCGGCGCCGTCGTCGACCTCGAGGCGCCCGCGGACCGCCTGCCCGGCGATCCATGCCTTGCGGGCCGAGGCGCTGCGGCGCGCCACGACGCGCGTCCCGCGCGGCTCGCCGCGGGCCAGCGCCTCGAGGCCACGCCCGCCGCCGCCGACGATGAGCGTCTCGATGCCGGCGCGCTGGGCGATGCGGGCGGCGCGCAGTTTCGTCGTCATGCCGCCGGTGCCGCGGGCGTCACCCGTGGCCCCCGCGGCGTCCTGCACGGCGTCGAGGTCGTCGACCAGCGCGATCCGCCGGGCGCCGGCGTCGCGGCGGGGATCGCGGTCGTACAGCCCGTCGACGTCGGTCAGCAGCACGAGCACGTCCGCGTCGACCAGGTAGGCGGTCCAGGCCGACAGCGTGTCGTTGTCGCCCAAGCGGATCTCCGCGGTGGCCACCGAGTCGTTCTCGTTGACGATCGGCACGACGCCCAGGCGCAGCAGCGCCTCCAACGCGTTCTTGGCGTTGACGTAGCGCTCCCGCTCCTGCACGTCGTCCGCCGACAACAGCAGCTGGGCCACCGGCAGCGGCGCGAGCGCCCGCGCCCAGTCGAGCATGAGCAGCGGCTGGCCCACGGCCGCCGCGGCCTGCTTCTCGGGCAGCGTCAGCGGCGGCCGCAGGCCGAGGCGTGCGCGGCCGGCGGCGCCGGCGCCCGAGGAGACGAGCACGGGCTGCGCGCCGGTCGCCTCGGCCAGCACCTGGACGCCGCGCGCGACGGCCCACATCGACGGCGGGTCGATGGCCCCGGCGGCGTCGGTGAGGGAGCTGCTGCCGATCTTGACGACCATGCGGCGCCAACGGCGTTCGGGGCGGGCGGCGGGACTCACGCGCGCCAGTCTACGACCGGGCGGCCCGCGGCGCGGGCCGTGCTAGGCTCGCGCTCCATGAGGATCGCCATCGTGGGCGCCACCGGAGCCGTCGGCCAGGAACTGCTCGCGCTGCTCGCCGAGCGGGACGTCCCGGTGACGTCGCTGCGCGCCTTCGCGTCCGCCCGCTCGGCGGGCCGCACGGTGGTCTTCCGGGGCACGCCGATCGCGGTCGAACCGCTCCCCGACGACGGCGACCTCGGCGCCGACGTCGTCTTCTCTTCGGCCGGCGGTGCCGTCTCGAAGGCCCAAGCCTGGGCGTGGGCGAGCCACGGCGCGGTCGTGATCGACAACACCAGCGCGTGGCGCCTCGACCCGCGGGTACCGCTCGTCGTGCCCGAGGTCAACCCGGGCGCGATCGCCGAGCACCGCGGCGTGATCGCCAACCCCAACTGCTCCACGATCCTGGCGCTGCTTGCGCTGGCCCCCCTGCACCGCGCGTTCGGCCTCACGCGCGCGACGGTCGCGACCTACCAGGCCGTGTCGGGGGCGGGGCAGGCGGCGATCGGCGAGCTCTTCGCACAGACCCGCGGCGTGCTCGCGGGCGAGCCCGCGCGGCCCGAGCGTTTCCCGCACCCGATCGCCTTCAACCTCTTCAGCCACGACTCCGAGGTGGGCGTCGACGGCTACAACCTCGAGGAGCGCAAGCTGCTGTTCGAGTCGCGCAAGATCCTCGCGCTGCCCGAGTTGCGCGTCTCGGCGACCTGCGTGCGGGTGCCGGTGGCGCGCGCGCACGCGGAAGCCATCCACGCCGAGTTCGCGCGCCCGGTGACCGAGGCCGAGGCGCGGGCCGCTCTGGCCGAGGCGCCCGGCGTCCTCCTGGTCGACGACCGCGAGGGCAACCGCTTCCCCATGCCGCTCGACGCCAGCGGCCGCGACGAGGTGCTCGTGGGCCGGGTGCGCGAGGACGCCAGCCTGCCCGGCGCGATCGCGCTCTTCCTGGCCGGCGACCAGATCCGCAAGGGCGCGGCCCTCAACGCGCTGCAGATCGCCGAGCGGCTCTGAGGCGCACCCACCCCAGCGTCCCGCCTCGGCGCCCCTACTCCACCATCCGGCCCTCGCGGCGGTAGACGGCGATCGCCCCCCACTCGCGCACGAGGCGGTCGAGGTCCGCGAGGGTGGCCGCCACGTCCCAGTCCGGCGCGACGCGCAGCTCGCCGGTCGTGCGGTAGTCGACCGGCACCGGGACGAGGGTCCAGCCGAGGGCACCGAAGGTGCCGAGCGCCCGCGGCATGTGCCACGCGCTGGTGACCAGGAGCCAGGTCTCGCCCCGCCGCGGCTCCGCCTCGGCGAGCGCCAGGAGCGCGTCCTCGTAGGTGCTGCGCGAGCCGCCCAGGTAGGTGACCGTGCGCCCGGCGAAGTGCGGCCCGAAGAAGAGCGAGGCGTCGGTCGGCGCCGCGCGCAGGTCGTCGGCGAACGCGTCGGCGAAGCTGCCCGTCACGACGAGGCGGGCGTCGGGGTAGCGCTGGGCCAGCGCGGCGGCGGCCGCGACGCGCTCGCCGGCGGCGTTGAGCGACAGTTGGCCGCGCTCCCGGGTGACGCGCCAGTCGACGGCCCCGCCCAACACGACGATGCCGTCGACGCTCGCGGGCAGCGGCGCGCGGGCCACGCGCGTCTCCAGCGGCGCGCCCAGCCACTCGCCGACCGGCAGCAGCAGCACGACCGCCACCGCCAGCAGGAAGACGGTGAGCAGGGTCGCGGCGATCGCGTGCCAGCGCAACCAGGTGGCGACCAGCGCCAGGGCCACCAGCAGGACGAGCAGCGCGCTGGGCTGCAGGAGCGTCCACAGGATCTCGTTCACGGGCCTCCACCCCCCTCGGCGACGGGCATCGCCTCTGCTAACCTAACGCCAACGAGGGCACGGATCCTGAGCGCGTACCGGCCCGCCCGCGCCGGAGACGAAGGAGAAGCCATGCTGGCCATCATCACCGATTCGACCTGCGATCTCCGAGCCGACGAATTGGCGGCGCTGAAGGTCCGCAGCGTCCCGCTGTACGTCAACTTCCAGGGGAAGGTGCACCGCGACTGGGTCGACATCGATCCGGCGAAGATCATCGCCGGCGTGCAGGCCGGCGCCGACCTGCCGTCGACCAGCCAGCCGAGCCCCGAGGACTTCACCAAGGCCTACACGG
>Ga0180435_10007323_pt1 | contig 10517 bp, 12 predicted proteins | sample SS_ome_3_FD_132467 | JGI IMG/M metagenome (GOLD analysis project Ga0180435, IMG submission 132467) | Hypersaline lake sediment archaeal communities from the Salton Sea, California, USA - SS_3_S_1 metaG | ecosystem: Environmental > Aquatic > Non-marine Saline and Alkaline > Hypersaline >... | reverse complement strand
TGAAGGCGTGCCGGTGGTGCTCAACTGCGATTATCTGGAAAACCGCCATTTGTTCACGCCGCGGAAGCTTCTGGTGTTCACAGGGCCGATCGACGAGTATTTCCGATTCGAGCTAGGCAAACTGGCATACCGTGGTCAGCGCCGTGTGCATGCCTACCATGCGGACGTCGAATGGCTCCAGCCTTGTGCTCAGGTGAATGAGCCGGGTGCTCTCCCGCACATTCGCGACATCGAATGGAAGCACCTCATGCATTCCGACTACGCTGACAGGATTCGGGGAAGCGTGATGACTCGCGAGACGCCATGGTCACCCACGCATCCTGATGGGTACGAATATCCCTTGCTCGACGTGGCAAACCAGCATCTTTACCACTCCTACCGCACCATGGCGGCGGCGGAGCCCGGAGTGCTGATCTGCGGCCGGCTGGGCGAATATCGTTATTACGATATGGACCACGCGATCGGTCGCGCAATGACAGTTGCAAGAGGTGTCCTGACCACCCGTCTGACCTATTGAGACCTGCATTGCCAATAGACGATCGAGCGGCGCCGAGACTAGGGATTCGCCCTCGCCAGAGGGCCACTCCCGTCCGAGGCGCGGACACTAGCTGCGCCGGTATCAATTAGTAGACCGCGATGCCCGTCTTGCCCGTCTTGCTGTATGGACTTGTCCTGGTCGCTCTTGGCCTCCATGAACGAGCATGCGCGCCTTCGAATGGAAAAGGCCTGCCTACAATAAGCGTCGTCTTCCGATACGACGATTACTCCACCACGAGCGACACGGCTCTCGAAAAAGAGTTCTTCGCCATATTTGCGCAACACGAAATACCTTGCTTGGTCGCGGTTATCCCCTGCGTATGTGACGGCGATATCCACCGTGTTGAAGCGACTCGTCTGTTGCCGCTTAGTCCTTCAAAAGCTTTGCTTTTGAAGGACGGCCTCGAGTCAGGGCAACTCGAGATTGCGCTGCATGGTTACTCACACCAAACGATTCTTGACCGACGGCACGGCGGCTATACGGAGTTTCGAGGCCTGGATGTGACCTGTCAGCGCGAGACACTTGCGCAAGGAAGGGCATTCCTTGAACACGTCCTCGATCAACAGGTCGCATGCTTTGTGCCACCCTGGAATAGCTACGATGAAAACACCGTTTCAACTCTCGATGAACTCGGATTTCACCTCATATCGGCGGGTGTTGAAGGAAAGGGCCTGCGGCCCGACATGCAAAATGCACGATTGAAGCACCTGCCCGCAACGTGTGGTTTGCACCAGTTGAAGCTTGCCGTGGAAGGAGCAAGGCTTCTGAAAGACTCCGATCCGATCATCGTCGTGCTGTTTCACTCGTTCGATTTTCGTGAAAACGATCGCGTCCATGGACGAGTCTCATGCGCGGAGCTATCGGAATTGCTCACATGGATCAAGGCGCAGGCCGACGTGAGACCTACAACCATGATGGAATTGGCCACCTCAAATCGCGACCTAAGCGCGGATCGCCTACGCGCTAATATGCTCTCGCGATATCCACGGCTGCTCTTGCCGACGTCTCTCCTGTGCGGCCGTTGTAACGTGTACCTTTCACCGAGGGAGGGGATCGATCAACGACACACGTGGTTGTGGAGAGCGGCATTGTGCCTGTACCTGCCACTGTTCATCGTGTCGGGCGCGCTTGGCATAGGGGTTGCCCAACCGATCTTACGATGGGCCCGATCCATCGTATGGGTGTTGGCGTCCGGAGGCCCTGTCGTTCTCGTATGGCTCTTTCTTCGGTCGTTTCGGGATTCCTACGTAAGCGCTGGAGAGGGGATTCGATTTGTGTTTCTTCTTGGCGGTTATCTAGGCTTTGTGTTTGCTTATGGACGAGCCGCACGCAAGGCCAGGAGTGTTGCGCGACAATCAAACCGGGCGTGTCATTCGACGGGCGCGTAATCATCATGTCCGAAGTTGAAGTTGGGCGCGGTGTCACCCTTGATGTCTAACCATTTCGACAAGAGCAGCTTTCCAGCATTCGATTCGTACCTTCCGGCGATAATGCTCATACTCGTGTCTTCCATGACTCGTATTGTATCGCCTGGTCGAAAGACGCGGTCCTGTGGCCGGCAGGGTATCACGGATGCATGAGGATGCTACGTCGAGCGTCGACCGGCCTGTCGAATAGGTGGGCCGACGTTCCGCGACGTGGACTGCTTCGGGAACGACGACAATGAGCGTCAAGACCTGCCCCAACGTTCTCCTGTTGGTCGATCAGAGGGCGAGTCGCTGGTCGAGTCAGGAGGATTTCTGCCTACATATGTCGAAGTGCTTGGTATCGAATAGTGCTCGGTGCGTGGTCGTGTATTCATCCTCGCCAACAAGGGCGGTCGCGCGGGCGCTAACCGATGCTGGCGCTGTGCTAGACGTGGCTTGCCAGCACGAGATGTCGCTTCTCGGGCTTTGTCGGAAAATCCGGAGGCTCTGCCATCAGTACAGGATCGACGTGGTCCACTCACATCATTATGTGCCTTCGTCGCGTCTGATCGCGGCGCTCGCACTCTCCCTCCCGTGCCCTGTTATTGTCGGGGACTGCACTGGCGGAAAGGGAAAACCCAGACGGGGCCTGAGTCGAAGGTTGTTTCATGCATTCAACCGTGCCATGAACGGACCTGTGGCCGGCATCATCGCACCCTCGTATTTTGTCTGGGAACGGCTCGTTCACTACCGGGGCATTCCGGAACAGAAAGTGTGGCATATCCCCAACGGGGTTAATCTGGGACGGTTCCGACGTCGAGAGCCATCCCAGATCCGTGAAAAGCTTGGACTTTCTTCGGAGCAACCTTTGATTTTGACGGCGGGCAATCTTTTGCCGCTAAAAGCGGTGGACGTGTTGCTGCTAGCCTTCGCGCGGATCCTCGAAGAATATCCGACCAGTATGCTTGCCATCGTGGGCGATGGTCCGGAACGGGCGACGCTTGAAAAGCTCGCCCAGGAGTCTGGTATCTCAAGCCGATCAAGGTTCCTGGGTGAACGAAGCGACATGCCGGACCTGCTTTCGGCATCAGTAATCTTCTGCTGCCCGTCCATCTGGGCTGAGGCCTTTGGATGGGTCAACATAGAAGCCATGGCTTGCAAGGTGCCAGTAGTTTCGACTACCACAGGAGCCATACCCGAGGTCGTCGAAGACGGCAGGACGGGTTTGCTTGTCCCGCCGCGAGAACCGAACGCGATGGCCGCGGCAATCCGTGAATTGTTGGCTTCAGCCGAACGGCGCAAAACGATGGGTAACGCAGGAAGGCATCGAGTTGAGCAGTTGTTCGACCTTCGTCGAACGATCGACCGGTGCATCGAGGTGTACGCCAAGATCGTGGCATGCCGGAGTACACGAAACAGTGCAGTCGGAAGACCTTCGCTTCGTCGCGTACGATAGTCGTTGGGTGGTATGGCAGCTGGACTCTTGCATACTTGTTTTGCGCCAGTAGGACGTTGAGCTTGGATTATGTGCTAGAGTTTAGCACAGACCCGAAGGAGAAGTTCGATGTCCAAGCGGAAGTATTTTACGGGTGAGCAGAAAGTAGCGATTGTGCGGCGGCACCTGTTGGAGGGGGTTCCGGTCTCCGACTTGTGCGATGAACTGGGGATCCACGCCACGCAGTACTACAACTGGCAGAAGCAGCTCTTCGACAACGCGGCGCCGGCCTTCGAGCGGCGACCGAACAAGGCCAACCAGCGTCGCCAGCAGGCCGCGGCCGAGCGGAAGATCGCTCAGCTCGAGGAGAAGCTCCAGAAGAAGAACGAAGTGGTCGCCGAGTTGCTGGAGGAACATGTCCAGTTAAAAAAAGAACTTGGGGAACCCTGAACGGAGTTTGGGTTCCCCACGAAACGCGGGACACGGTGGTCGACTACGTGCGTTATTGGAGCGACCAAGCCGAGACGCCGGCGAAACAGATTCTCCGCTGGATGCGCGTGCCCGAGGGCACGTACTACAAGTGGCGGCAACGTTACGGGAAGGTCAACGAGCACAACGGCTGGATCCCTCGCGACCATTGGCTGGAGGACTGGGAGAAACGAGCCATCATCGCCTTCCACCAGCAGCACCCGCTGGAAGGCTACCGGCGTCTGACCTACATGATGCTCGATACGGACGTGGTGGCCGTCAGCGCGTCGAGCGTCTATCGGGTGCTCAAACAAGCCGGGCTGATGTCGCGGTTTCGCGGCAAGCCGAGCAGTAAGGGGCAAGGGTTCCATCAGCCGGATCGCCCCCACCGCCACTGGCACGTCGACGTCGCATACGTGAACATCCGCGGGACGTTCTACTTCATGACGAGCATCCTCGACGGCTACAGCCGCTACCTGGTCCACTGGGAAATCCGCGAGAAGATGGAGGAGCTCGACATCGAGGCCATCGTGCAACGTGCGCGGGAGAAGTTCCCGGGGGAGAACCCACGGATCATCACCGACAACGGACCGCAGTTCATCTCGAAGGACTTCAAGCAGTTCGTTCGCATCTGCGGGATGACCCATGTGCGCACATCGCCCTACTACCCCCAAAGCAACGGGAAGTTGGAGCGCTATCACCGGACCATCAAGTCAGAGTGCATCCGACCGCAAACCCCGCTGTCGCTGGAAGACGCCCGGCGGGTCGTCACGCGGTTCGTCGCGCAGTACAACGAGGAACGCTTGCACAGCGCGCTGGGCTACGTGACGCCGAATGATAAGCTGCTCGGTCGGGAGAAGGAAATCTTCGCCGAGCGAGATCGCAAGCTCGACGAAGCCCGTCGGAAGCGGCAGCAGCGCCGCCTCGATCGCCAGGAAGCAGCCCGACGCACAAGATGGTATACTCAAGACGCCTGGGCGGAGGATAGGGCAACGCAGAGGTGCGACCCGAGCGCCGTCCTAGGTCCGGAAGCACCGGCCGGCGGCGCATCGACCAGCGCTGCCGGCCTCTTCCCACTTGCTTCTGGCCCAATGCGATAAACCTCAGGGGGACTGGGGGGCCGGCCCCCCAGTCGGACAAACACTGCCCTTAGTCCATCCCAACTCGCTAACTCCAGCACCCCGAAACTCAACGTTACGCTGAACCAGTACATACTCACGACGACCGCAGGTGACCACACGGTCGCGTGTTCGGTCTTGTTGGGTGATTTTTTCGAGGGTCCAGTCCGGGTGGTGCGCGTGGTTTCTCCCTGCATGGCTTGGCAGGTTTTCCCAATGGTCGTCGGTCCACTGCGGCCTCAATGTTACACACGGTGGCCAGGAGCAGTATGCACCAGCAGCATGGCCAGGCACGCGTGGTGGTTTTGGGCCTGGCTGTCGGGCGGGGCGGGTCCTCGACCGAGCGCTGACGCCCTACGCTGAATTCTGGGCCACCTGGGACTACGTCGGGAGGCGTGCGTGGAAACTACTGGGGGAGTCTATCCGGAGTGGATTGTCTGAATTGGGGCTCGGGCGGCCTATATACACAAAACGGGTGATTCAGGCAAGTCGCCGACAGGGTATGCCCGCCCTCCACCACCCTTTCGTGAGGCCAAAATGTCACATTTTGCGGCGCCCATTACGGCAGCAGGGACACTGGTTCTACTCCTGGTCTTGCCCGCAGCGGCCTCGACCAAAACCGTCAATATTGGCGACAACGCCGTTTTTTGGCTCCACGATGGCCAGCCACTGGCCGACGCCGACAACGATGGATACACCGACGCTGCCCCGTCAATCTGGCAGGAAGACAATACCGGCCAGTTTTACCAGTCCGACAATCCCAAGAAGTACAGCCAACAGTGGAAGAACCTAACTGACACGATCGGGGGGCCTGACTTCGCCGACGCAGACATCACGGATTTCGATTTGGGCCTGAACCAGATTCAGTACGATGGAACCAGCGGCGAGCTGTTGCGGGTTATCTTCCGCTACACCGAAACCCCCCTGGCCCTCACCCTGCCGGGCGACCTATTGATCGATGTCGGCGACGATCAGACCTGGGACTATGTCATCCGTACACCCTTCACCGACGGCACCGACGTGCGGGGCGCCACGTTGGGCAAAGTCGGATATGATCAGCAGGAGTGGGATGTCTACAGCGGTTCCTGGGACTACTCGGTCAACGCGGATGTCAGTCAGTACGAGTTGGCCCGCGAGTCGTACCGGGCCGACGGCAACCCTTGGGAACATCGTTACGTGATCCGCGAGGATCACCCATGGCGGCTTCGAGACTCGGCTGTGGATCCAGCTGCTTACGGGGACCAGGCATACGTTGGCCAGGCCGGGTTCGACGGCTGGAAGCTGGCCCTGGGACCCGACGAGCTGGGCACATCGACGTTTATCCTAGACGGACTGGATCTGCCGATTGATCTGCGCGAGGACGCGGTGAGGTTCGGTTTCACCGTCAACTGTGCTAACGACGTGGTCTACGAAGCTTTGCCAGTCGACCTCCTGCCAATGGATCTGGTGCCTGAGCCGACCGCCGGGACTGTCTGGTGCCTGCTGGCCATGACAGGTCTCACCCTAGCAAGACGCCGACGCGTGCAGTGCCAACCCTGACACGTTCAAAGACTCTCGGTGCAACCTTCTGGTTCATAGGCAGTTCGGTCTAGCCGCTGCCGGGCTCGGTGAGCGGAAAGTCAGCGGAACGAGTTCTAGTATAAGACTGTCGGGAAGTTGCTTGACATGGAGGTTTTGGCGACTAGAATCGAGGAATGAAGCGCTGGCAGCCAAATGCGGTCGTGTGGCTGTTTGTCGCATGATCGAGTTCCACGGAACATCGAGGTAGCGCCGCGTCCAACCAACCACGATCTGCACGAGACATGGGTGAGGCTCGGTTCGGTCGAACCGGTCGGGCTTACCAAAGCTCGCCAGGGGTTGCTGCGCCTTGAGCCGATCTTGATCGGTGCCGTGTTTGTATGCCCTCGCTCGCATGCGGACCAAGGTTGGGCTTCTCTTGACGCTCACGGCATAACGGCACCGATTGCCCCCGTGTCTCTGGCCGGAATGTTCCGCGCCGCCAGTATCGGGACGAGGTCGCATTCCGGCCACGGGATAAACCACGGTTGGGCCCGTGTGGTCAAGGCGCGTCCACTTGAGTCAAAGTATTTGTTGCCGGCGACCCGCTAAATTATCTGACGGCAGATTGGATTGAAATTGCCCGTACACTATGAGGAACCACCCCATGAAGAAAAACATCCTAGCTTTCCTGGCGATTTCCCTTTTTACTTCGGCGGCGGGACACGCTGGATACACAGTACCGGTGGCGACGATCGCTGCCCCGAGCATTGAAGTACCCTATTCGGCTGATTACGCCGACTTCACCATTACCGCGACACTGGACGGGGAACTGGAGCTGACACGTTACCAACTGGACGTCACGCTGGTGCCGAATGATGGTGTCTCGGGCATCTACCTGGCCGGGGCGGATGAGGCGGCCACCGATTACATTTTGGACAATAGCCACGGGTGGGTGACAAGCACGCTAGACGGATTTCAGCTTACAGGCAGCGACAACGCCATGACGCCGCTGACCTTGGCCGACATCACCCGCAATATGATTACCATCGAGCTGGGCATGAATTTGACGGCCGCCAATATCGGGGATACATATTCGGTAACTTTCGGCGTCCCGAGCGTAGCCGACGGAACACATCCGGTCATCGAAAACTACGTGCCCGGGACGATCACTGTGGTGCCTGAGCCGGGCGGAATCACGCTAGTCGCCATGCTGGCCTTAGCGGTCGGCATACGGCCCCGGCGTGGGCTGATGAGGACCTCGTAGATTGGACAAAGGGGTATCTGGTTCGTAACAACCCGGCCGGTTACACAACCGATCCGGAAGAGAGTTGTTGCTGCGTGACCACGCCCCATTGGACGGAGCCGTTCCGGCTGACGGAGATGCACCGCCCACCGACGCCCCCATCTCCCCACCATCCATCCAAACCGTTCCTCCCGCCCGCAGCGAGGCCGCTTCATCCCAAGAAAGGCAGATTCTCGGAAAGACGGATTGCACGATCGGTGATCCCCCCCAGGCTAGAAAAACCCGCTATCACGGCGAGCTCTTTCTTTTCTTTCTGGACTTTTGCAAACTGCTCCCCTCTCCCTATGGGAGAGGGGCAGGGGGCGAGGGTTGGGTGAAGTCAGGGAAACAACGCAAGCCGTTTTCGCAGCCAATTGCCCTCACCCTAACCCTCTCCCAGAGGGAGAGGGGACCTTGTGACCCCAATCTGCAAAAGTCCAGTTCTTTGGTAAAAATTGATGAAATCAGGCCGGCACCGCACACCTGCGTCTCCTCCAAAAAGCACAGGCATAGGCTATTAGGCCCAGCACGGACCAGGCGATAAGACTGGCCGGCTCAGGAATGACCGTCGGATTCTGAGACAGTGAAAAGGCGCCAGGCCCGTCCCCCAAGTTCTCGATGGGAATGTGAACACCGAAACTCTCCCCCGGGGCCAGCGCCGTTCCGAAAACGATCGTCATCTCTCGTTGGTCGGCCGAAAGAGTCATGATGTTTCCCGATGCGTCGGCGACTCCCAGGTTGGACAACACGGTGATCTCGGGAGGGTAAGTATATATATCGATACTGGCCATTCCGGGTACCTCCGACGCGCCGATTCCGGTGTTCAAGAAATTGCCTTTGCCGGAGAAGGTCCCCGTCGTGTCTGTCAAGCTGATGTGGTAGTCGGTCCAGGGAACGGTTCCCATGTTGGTGATCATTTCGGCCCACCGGAATCCAGAACCGTAGGCATCGACGAAGTCCAGATCGGATTGATCATAAGTTACGTCGAGAACGAAAGGGGTTAGGCCATAAAGCTCCTTGTGAATTATTGTGCCCGGCCCGACATAATTGACCTGGGGAAATTTAACATCACCTTCGTAATAAAGACTGAAGATCCCAGGGCCGGAGGCAGTCACCTGAATGGACGCTTTCGCTGACACAGCCAGTCCGGAGACCAACGCAATAGTAATCGCGAGTACTGGCAAAGATCTCATCGTGTGCTGTTCTCCATCCGAGGGCGTCGTTTCCCAGTATGACTCTCCCGCTTCCGGGGTGTAAGACTCAGGTGTGCGCGGCCTTTGCCGCGCATGTTTTCGAGACCCAGCCACAATCCCAGAATTAGACCTATATTCTATCCTATCAGTCTCCGGATGCCAGCTGATAGGGACGACACCCACCGACACGACCAGGACCAGGTGGGGGTCGGTTCTCGTCTTTGAATTGTGACGGAGGGCAGGAGTCGCGAAGCTGACCGTCGGCGACGGTCAACCCGTGGTTCCCCAGCATGCGGGCGCCCGTCTACTTCCGCCGGCGATGCGACAACAGCCCAATGCCCGCAACGGCCAGCAGCGACCAAATGGCAACGGTGGCCGCTTCGGGAACCACATTGACGGTGACCTTCAACCACTGCTCTGAAACCGGCGGCGGATCAGTCTCATCAAAATTGCTACCACCCCAGATCCACTTCGCGTCGTTGCTGATACTAGCGACGGGACCATTATTTGCTTTGTACCAAATAGTGGATTCTTCCGCGTTAGACCCGTAGTGCTCCGTGAGTGCTTCCCAGCCTGAGGACGGCGGGGCTGTGTCAGTGTCGGAAGCCTCCGCCCACTCCCATGACTCAGACGTTGAGGCGATAATCGGTCCCCCCACAAATTTGATGTCGCCAAGGAAGCCAGCTGGGTTATCTTCCGAGAAAACTCCATCTTGGTGAACTCGGAAGTAAAACGTGTTCGCGCCCCAATGGGTCAAATCGACAGTAGCCGTCGACGCAGTCCTCCAGTCCTCAAGGCCGGAAATCCCGCTCAAATCTACTTCTTCAGGCAGCCCTCCATTCTTGTAGAATGCATCGACGATATTGTCGCCGGTTACCACGACCTGCACCTGAATCGACGCCGCGGCCGGTGACAGGACCAGGGTGGCAAGAATAGCGGCCGCCGCCAGAAAAATCATACACCGTTTCATGGTTCTTACCTTCGAGTCTCGAGTTTCAACGACCCGCGCGGGCCGATCATGCCTTCTATCGTTCTTAGGCCGCCAACCGCCGGATTCAGACAGCCGGGAGATCGCTTTTGGAAAAATCTCCACCTCAGCGCGGACAACCGCAGCCGACGTGATCCTTGATACGGACACAACCAGGTTTCGGTCTTGCTGGACTACATGAAATGCGAAGGCGTTACGTCCTGAAAGACGTCTTCGGGAGATTATTATCTGCCATACATGGCCTCATACACGGCCTGTCGTGCCCTGATTCGTTCTCGCTACCCAGAGTCGCCCCCAGAGTGCAATCATGCCCCCCGGAAAACGCCGCAACTCTCGGCCCGGGCTGCTTTGACTGATTTCCGGCGGAGTGTGGTTCGCTTTCGAATTGCGAGTCGATCCCCGTGGCTGCCTCGGGTGTCTATATTCAGGTCTGTGACAGGCGTGCGGCGCCCGCCACCGGCCCATCACCTCCGCCGCCAAGTGATCAGACAGACGCCCGCCATCGCCAGCAGCGACCAGATCGCAATCGTAGCCGGCTCGGGGATAATATTAACGTCCAATGTAATCTGCTGACCGCTGGGCCCAATGA
>Ga0180435_10007322_pt1 | contig 10517 bp, 10 predicted proteins | sample SS_ome_3_FD_132467 | JGI IMG/M metagenome (GOLD analysis project Ga0180435, IMG submission 132467) | Hypersaline lake sediment archaeal communities from the Salton Sea, California, USA - SS_3_S_1 metaG | ecosystem: Environmental > Aquatic > Non-marine Saline and Alkaline > Hypersaline >... | reverse complement strand
TGACTGGAACTGGCGCGCGTTGCGACCGCCGGCGGCCTTCGCGGCGGTGCCGGCGCCCGCCGACGCGCCCTGAGCGTGGCCCGGACGCGCCCCTGGGATCGGCTCGCCGGGACGCTCCTGCGCGCCCTGCTGGTGCTGACCCTCGGCCTGGCGCTGGCCAACTTCGGCTTCACGACCGTCGGGGTGGACGGCGCCTCGATGGCCCCGACGCTGCACGACGGCGACCGCGCCTGGGTGCCCCGCTACGAGACCTGGTTGGTGCGCCTCGGCGTGCGGGCCTGGTCGGCCGGCGACGTCGTCTACTTCCGCGCCCCCGGCGCCGCGCCGCGGTCCTGGCTGGAGCGGTTGACCGGCGGCCCCTTCCTCATCAAGCGCGTGATCGCGACCGCCGGCCAGACCGTCGAGCTCCGCCGCGGCCGGCTGTGGATCGACGGCGCGGCCATCGCCGAGCCCTACGTGACCGGCGGCCCCACGGCGCGGCCGAACCTCCCGCCCACCGTCGTGCCGCGCGACCACCTGTTCGTCCTGGGCGACAACCGCGCGCCGCTCGCGTCGCGGGACTCGCGCGCGTTCGGGCCGGTCCCGCTCGAGCTCGTGGCGGGCCGCGCGGCCTGGGTCGTGTGGCCGCCGTGGCGGCGCGACGCCGACGGGCGGCCGCACTGGAACGTCCACCGCCTGTAGCGGCCAGCCCCCTGCGACGGCGCTTCGCGACGCGCCGGGACGGCGCCCGGCCCGGTGGTCAGCCCGCCGCCCGCCGCCCGTCGAGCGCGAGGTCCGCCGCCCGCGCCTGCATGGCGGCGAGGACCGTCGCGATGTGCTCCCACAGCTCGACACCGAGCTCTTCGGCGCCGCGGCGCACGTCGTCGCGCACCACCCCGCGCGCGAACGCCTTGTCCTTGAACTTCTTCTTGAGGCTGGGGAGGGCCACCGAGCGCACGTCCTTGTCCGGGCGCACCAGCGCCGCGGCCGTGATCAGCCCGGTCACCTCGTCACAGGCGTAGAGCACGCGCGCGAGGCGCGTGGTCCGGGCGACGCCGGTGTGGTCGGCGTGACCCATGATCGCGTCGGTCATCTCCTCCGGCGCGCCGAGCTCGCGCAGGTGCGCCACGCCGACGTACGGATGGCCATCGGGCCCGAGATGCGGGTGGCGCTCGTAGTCGAAATCGTGGAGCAGGGCCGTGGCGGCCCACAACTCGGTGTCGGCGCCCTCCCGCTCGGCGTAGGCGACGACCGCGGCCTCCACCGCCAGCATGTGGTGGCGCAGGCTCTCGCTCTCGGTCCATGCGGTCATCAGGTCGTAGGCTGCGGCTCGCGTCCAGTCCATGCCCCAGGCTACCCCGAGCGCCTCGCGGCGCCGGTGGTACGCTCACCCGCATGGAGGCCGAGCTTCAGGTCGTCGACGACGTCACCGAGGCCTGGGTGGCGCGCTTCGTCGCCGCCTGCCACCATGCCGTCGCCGCTCGGGGCCGGTTCGTGGTCGCGCTGGCGGGCGGCCGCACGCCGCTGCCGGGCTACCGCCGGCTCGGGGAGCGCCTCGACCTCCCGTGGGAGCGCCTGTGGGTCACCTGGGGCGACGAACGCGACGTGCCGCTCGACCATCCCGACCGCAACGAGCGCGCGGCCCGCGAGGCGTGGCTGGACCGCGTCCCGATCCCGGCCCAGCAGGTGCTCGGTTGGCCGCGCCGCGACGCCCCGGAGGCGGCCGCGGCCGAGCAGGCGGCGCGGCTGCGCGAGGCGCTCGGAGACCCGCTCGATCTGGACCTGGCCCTGCTCGGCCTGGGCGCCGATGCCCACACGGCCAGCCTCTTCCCCGGCACGGGCGCGGCCAGGGCCACGGGCGTCACGACGGTCGTGCGGCCGGCCGCGGCCGGGCCCGCGCGCCTGAGCCTGACGGCCCCGGCGCTGTCGCGGGCGCGGGAGGCCTGGGTCCTGGTGGCGGGGGCGGACAAGCGGCCCGCGCTGCGGCGGACGCTGGCGGCGGGCCTGCTGGGGCCCACGGCCGCCGACGCCGATCCGGACGCCCTGCCGCTGCTCGCCGTGCGTCCGCGGGAGCGCCTGTGGCTGATCGCCGACCGGGCCGCCGCGCCCGATGCCGGCGGCGTCGGGGGCGCACCCGGCTAGCTCGACGACGCGGGTCAGCCCCAGCGGATCGCCACCGCATCGGAGGGGTGCGCCAGGCCCGGGTGCGTCGGATAGGCGCGCACGCCGTACACCAGGCGACCGCTGATCGCCGGCGCGAAGCGCGCCAGGTAGCGCTCGCCGCCGTCCGGGTAGGTCTCCACCTTCTCCATCGGCACCCGATGCAGGCCGCGCTGCAGGCCGTCGCGTTCGAGGCCATAGACGAGCTCGATGGCGATGTCCTCGCCCCGCAGCCCGCGCGGATTGAACACCGCCTCGACCTCGAGCTCGTCGCCGATGCGCCGGGCGCCCTTCTCCAGTGGCTGCCCCTGGAAGTGCACCGTGGACCAGTGCTCGGCGATCCGCTTGCGCCACGCGGCGAGGTCCGCGGCCAGGGCGCCGTCGTCCGCCGCGAAGGCCCGTCCGCGCTCGCTCGCGGGGGCGTAGTACTGGCGCACGTAGTCCTTCAGCATCCGCTGCGCGTTGAAGCGCGGGGTGATCGTGGCGATCGCCCGCGCCGAGCGACGCATCCACTCGGTCGGGACGCCGCGCTCGTCGCGCTGGTAGTACAGCGGCACGACCTCGCGCTCCAGCAGGTCGTAGAGCATGTCGGCATCGGCGTCGTCGCCGCGCGCCTCATCGGCGTAGCTGCGTTCCCCGCCGATCGCCCAGCCGTTGGTCCCATCGAACCCCTCGGGCCACCAGCCGTCGAGGATCGACAGGTTGAGCACGCCGTTCATCGCCGCCTTCTGCCCCGACGTGCCGGAGGCCTCGAGCGGACGCCGAGGGTTGTTGAGCCACACGTCGACGCCGCGCGTGAGGGCGCGCCCGACGGCCATGTCGTAGTCCTCCACGAAGAGGATGCGGCCATGGAAGCGGGGCTCCTGCGAGAGCGTGTGGATCTGGCGCACCAGCTCCTGGCCCCCCTCGTCGGCCGGGTGGGCCTTGCCGGCGAAGACCAACTGCACCGGGCGCTGCGGGTCGCTGAGGATGCGGTGCAGGCGCTCGAGGTCGCGCAGCACGAGGGTGGCACGCTTGTAGGTGGCGAAGCGGCGAGCGAAGCCGATCGTCAGGGCCGCGGGGTCGAAGAGCTCGCTGGCGTCCGCCATGGCGGTCGCGCTGGCCTCGTGGCGCTCGAGCTGGCGGGCGACGCGCCGCCGGAGGAAGCGCACGCTCTGGGCCTTGATGCGCTGCCGCACGTCCCACAGCTCGGCAGGATCGAGGTCGGCCACCGGACGCCACATCTCGGCGTCGTCGAGCCGGGCGCGCCAGTCCTGCGGCAACGCCTGGGTGACCAGGTCACGCACCTCGGCGGCGACCCAGGTACCGGCATGCACCCCGTTGGTGACGTGCCCGATGGGCACCTCCTCGATCGGCACCTCGGGCCACAGCTCCGACCACATGCGCCGGCTGGTGTCGCCGTGGAGCTCGGCCACGCCGTTGCGCCCGGTCGTGAAGCGCAGCGCCAGCGCCGGCATGCTGAACACCGGCCCCCAGCCGTGGTCCGCGCGCCCGAGCTCCAGGAAGTCGTGCTGCCGCAGGCCGAGCGCGTTCCAGTCGCCCGCGAAGGCCTGCGTGACGAGGTCGAAGGGGAAGGCGTCGTTGCCGGCGGCGACCGGCGTGTGCACCGTGAACACCGTGCTGGCCGCGACCAGTTCGCGTGCCTGGTCGAACGGCATGCCCTCGGCGACCCGCTCGCGGCAGCGCTCGAGGGCCATGAACGCGGAGTGGCCCTCGTTCATGTGCCAGGTGGTCGGCGCGATCCCGAGGGCGCGCAGCATGCGCACGCCGCCGATCCCCAGGATCATCTCCTGCGCGATGCGCGTGCGCTGGTCGCCGCCGTAGAGGCGGGCGAGCAGAGCCCGGTCGTCCGGGTGGTTCTCGGGCAGGTCGACGTCGAGCAGGTGCACCGGGGTCCGCCCGACCCAGACGCGCCAGGCGCCCACGACGACCTCGCGCCCGAACACCCGCAGGCGCACGCGGACGGGCTGGCCGGCGTCGTCGACGACCCGCTCCATCGGGTGCTCGTCGGGGCTGGATCGCTGGTAGACCGCCTCCTGGCGACCGTCGGCGGCGACCCGTTGGTGGAAGTAGCCCTCCGGGTACCACACGCCGACGCCGACCAGCGGGACGCCGAGCTCGCTGGCGGCCTTCGTGTGGTCGCCGGCGAGGATGCCGAGGCCGCCGGAGTAGGTGGCGGTGCCCTCGTGCCAGCCGTACTCCGCGCAGAAGTAGGCGTAGGTGTCATCCGCGCCGATCTCGTGGCCGAACCAGCCGACGTCGACGAGGTGGGCCTCGAAGTGGGCGGCGACGACCTCGAGCTGGGCCAGGAAGGCCGGGTCCTCGGCCATCGCGTCGAGCCGTGCCTGATCGATGTCGCGCAGCAGCGCCAGCGGGTTGTGGCCGACGCGGTCCCACAGCTCCTCGTCGAGGGCGCGGAACAGCACGCGAGCGTCGGGATCCCACGTCCAGGCGAGGTTGTGGGCGAGGCGTTCGAGGCGCTCGAGCGCCGCGGGCACGCGGGGCAGGACGGTGATCCTCCCGAGGATGTTCATGCTGGGGCCTCCAGGTCCGGGTGGCGCTCGACCGCACCCGCGCGCGGTCGCGCCCCCACGGGCGCGGGCCGATGGTACCACCACCGCGCCGCCGACCTCGACGCCGGTTGGTACCGTGGTGCATGCGCCGCCTCGTTCCGCTCGCCGCGCTGCTCGGCGCCTGCCTCGCCGCCACCCCCCTGGCCGCCGCACGGTCCTGGACCGTCGCCCTCGGGGCGGGCGCGACCGCGGAGGCCGCCGCCGCGGCGGCCGGCGAGGGCGGCGGCCGGACGCCGGGCGGCGGCTGGACACCGCACGCGCGGGTGGCGCTCCACGACCTGCGCCTCGGCGACGACGCCTTCGAGCTCGGTGTCGGCTGGACCGACGGCGCGCTCGCCGCCGCCGCCGGATGGCGACGGACGATGGCCGCGGGGCCGCTCGGCACGCTGGTCCTCGACGTCGACGCCGGCACGGACGCCGACGGCCCGGGGATCGCCGCGGCGGTCCGCGGGACGCTGGGGCCCGTCGCGCTGCGGCTGGAGGCCGCCGGCGGCACGCGCGCGCCCGCCCCCTGGCCGGTGCTGGCCCGGGGCGCGGCGACGACGACGCCGGCGCCCGACCTCGCAGCGCTGACCGGCCCCGGCGGCGCCCGGTTCGACCTCGCCGCCGACGCGTCGTGGCGCATCGACCGCCGCTGGACGGTCGAGCTGACGCCACGCGCCGTTCGCACCGCGGACGGCTGGGCGGGCGCCGCCGCGGCCTCGGTGCGGCGCGCGGCCATCGCGCCCGACGTCGATCTCAGCGCGCGCCTCGACCTGGCGCGCGGGCCGTTGGCCCGCCACGCGGCCGCCGGACTGACCGTCCACCACGTGCCGCGTCGGGCGCCGGAGTCGCGCCTGACGGTGTGGTGGGGTGGCGACGGCCGCGCGCCCACGCCGGGGCTCGAGCTCGCCTGGGTCGTGCGCGACGGGGGCACGCGGGCGACGCTGGCCGGCGCGATCGGACCCCGTTGGTCGGATCGGCCGGCGGCCTACCTCGTCGCCGCCCTGCAGGCGCCGTGGGGCATCGGGACGGTCCACGTGAGCGGTCGCTGGGTCGCGCCGGGCGCGGCGTCGCTCGAGTTGGCCTGGGTGCTGACGGACGACCGCTGACCCGCGGCGACCCGCGCCGCGGCCGCCGCTCAGGGGTAGATCAGCCGCAGGTCGCCGCTCTCCAGGTCGAGCTCGAAGACGCCCTCCTCGGGGAGCGCGCGGAGCCAGCGCCGCACCTCGCCCGCCTGCAGCACCTCGATCGTGCGCAGTCCGGCCCCGACGACGGCGAACCCCGCGTCGCGCAGCTCGGCGTCGATGAGCACCCGCGCCCGGACATCCGTGGGCCACACGATCATCGGCTGCCCCAGCGGCTCGAGCTCGGCCTCGACGCGCGTCACGCGGAAGCTGCGCACCGGCACGGTGAAGCGGCGGGTGCGGAAGCCGGGCCGACCGACCTCGATCTCGACGTCCCCGGGCAACGCCGTGAAGATCGTCGGCGTGGTGCCGACGAGGCGGTCGTCCAGCCACACCTCGGCCTCCGGGAAGGCCAGCACCTGAACGCTGCCCCCGACGATCTCGGTCAGGACGACGTGGACGAAACGGGTGTCGCCGCCGCGCAGCTCCAGGCTGCGGACCTCGGGCAGGTAGCCCGGCAGGCGCACCTCCACCTCGTAGCGGCCGGGCCTGAGCTGCAACAGGTCGAGGGCGCCGGAGACGCCCACCACGGTCCCGTCGACCCGCACCTCGGCGCCGCTCGGCGCGCTGGAGATGAACAGGCCGGCGTCACCGGGCGGCAGGACCGCCTCGGGCACCGTGAAGGCGAGGAGGATCGCGGCGACGTCCTGGACGACCGCGTCCTGGGTGGCGAGGCCGAAGGCGCGCGAGACGAGGTCGCTCGAGCGGCCCGCGACCGCGTCCACCATGACGAAATCGACGGCGTACGGCCCATCGGCCGTGTCGCGCCGGAGCAACTCGCCGAGGACGGCGTAGCGCGTGCCCTCGAGGCGCGCCACCAGCTCGCCGAACGCGGGCTCCAGGCTGCCGGCGATGCCCGCCGTGACCAGCGGCGCGGCGCTGACGCGCACGCCGCGCTCCTCGAGCTCGGCGCGCAGGGCACCCATGAAGGCCTCGGCGACCGTGTCCGGCACGTCGCCACGCGGCGGGAAGCTGGGGATGGCGAAGCCCTCCGCGAACGCCAGCGGCGCCCAGGCACACAGCAGCCACAGCACCGCCACCGACCACCGGCGCCGGCGTCTTGAGCCGGGCGACGTCCTCGGGCCGGACGGTGGGAGGACGGGAGCGGGTACCGCCCACAAGGCCTGCATCCGCGTCAGTCTAGCAGTCGCGTGCCCCGCGTCCCGACGCGCGCACGGGCACGAGGCGGTCCGCGGGCTGCGATCCGCCGTCGCCCGCTGCGCGGGTTCGCCCGGGCGCGGTGTATCGTGCTTCCGCATGCGCTACCTGGTCTTCGGCGACGTGCACGGCAACGCCCCCGCGCTCTCGGCGGTCGTGGCCGACGCGCGGCGTCGCGGGTTCGACGCCGCCGTCTTCCTGGGCGACCTCGTCGGCTACTACCCCTACCCCAGGGAGGCCCTGGACCTGGTGCGCTCGCTGGACCCCATCGTGGCGCTGCGGGGCAACCACGATGCGCTGCTGCTGGCGCTGGCCGGCGGCGGGGATCCGGCGGCCGCCGGCGAGGAAGCCCTCGTCGTCGAGGTGGTCGAGCGCCACCTCGCCGAGCTGGACGAGGCCGACCGCGGCTTCCTCGACGCGCTGACGACCGACGCCCGGCAGGAAGGCTGGGCGGCCGCCCACGGGGGCTTCCGCAACCCGTTCGACTACGTGATGACCGTCGCGGACGCCGAGCAGCAGCTCGAGCACCTGCCCGCGCCCGTCGGCCTGGTCGGGCACACGCACCTCCCGCGCGCGCACGTCAGCGTGGCCCACGAGGGCGAGCGCCTGTGGCGCATGATCGACTTCGGCGCCGCGCAGCGCAGCTACCGGGTGCCGCCGCGGGCCAGGGCGTTCCTCAACCCGGGATCCGTCGGCCAACCGCGCGACGGCAACCCCTTCGCCGCCTACGCCCTGTTCGACGAGGAGACGCAGCGCTTCGAGGTGAACCGAGTCCCCTACGACGTCGGCTCGGTGATCCGCCGCCTGCGCCGGGCCGGGTACCCCGAGCGGCTGGCGGGCCGGCTGCTGGAGGGCCAATGATCGAGACCCCGGTGGGCCAGGACGCGGTGTTGGCGGCGCTGCGGTCGATGGCGAGCGCGGAGGGAGCCGCGCCCCGCACCCTGCTCTTGGCCGGACCGGTGGGCGTGGGCCAGCGCGCCGTGGCCCGCTGGTACGCCGCCCTGCGCAACTGCGAGGCGCGCCTCGACGACCCGTGCGGCCGCTGCCCTGCGTGCCGCGAGCACGCGCCGGACGCGGACGGCGTGGTGCGCGCGCCGGACTACCGCGAGATCGGACCCGCGACCACCACGCGCGACGGCAAGCCGGCGCGCCGGCCGCAGCTGCGGATCGAGCAGCTGGTGCCGCGCGAGCGCTCCGACAGCGAGCCGCTGGGTCCCTGGCTCCAGCGACCGCCGACGAGGCGTCACCGCGTCGGCGTCATCGACCAAGCGGACGCGCTGACCGAGGAGGCCGCCAACGCCTTCCTCAAGACGTTGGAGGACCCGCCCGCACGGGCGACGATCGTGCTGATCGCGGAGGGCCCCGATGCCCTGCTGCCGACGGTCGCCTCGCGCTGCACGACCCTGCGGCTCGTCCCGGCCGAGGCCCCGCCCGAGGTCCGCGCCCGACTGGCGCCGCACCCGGCGCTGCGACTCGGGCGGCCGGCCGCCTGGCAGGCGGCCCTGGCCGACCCGCAGACGACGACCGCACGGCGGACCGCGGTCGAGCGGCTGCTGGCGGCCCTCGACGGCGACCTCGCGGAGGCCTTCGCCGCCGCCGATGCGCTGGCCGAGTCGTGGCCGCCGGGCGACGCCGAGGTCCCCGGCCTGCTGCGCGAGACCTGGCGCGCCCGCGGACGCCGCGCCTACCTCGCCGGGGACGCCGCGACGACCGCGCTCGAGTCCGCCTGGGCGGCGTACGCGCAGCGTGACCTGGCGCTGCGGGCGTGGGTCCTGCGGCTGCGGCGCGGCACGCTGGCCTAGGCGCTCGGCGCCCGCCGAATCATCCGCCGCCCTTGATGCGCCGCACCTCGTCCGCCGGCAACTCGTGGAAGCTGCCCTCCTCCGTCCGCAACTCCACCGTCCCGGCGAGCGGGCTCACCTTGACGATGCGGCCGCAGATGCCGGACGCCTCGTGGCACGCCCTGCCGCCCTTCTTGGGCATGCCCTGCAGCAGCTCACGGTAGAGGTCGTGCTCGTACTGCAGGCAGCACATGAGGCGGCCGCAGGGGCCGGTGATCTTCTCGGGGTTGAGCGGCAGCTGCTGGTCGCGCGCCATGCGGATCGACACGGCGCTGAACGACTGCAGCCAGGTGGACGAGCAGGAACCGTCGCCGCAGCGGCCGAGGGTGCCGAGCATGCGCGCCTGGTCTCGCGGGCCGACGTTGACGAACTCGAGCCGCGCCTCGGTGTGATCCATGAGCGCCTGGGCGATCACCCGCAGCGGGGCCTGTGCCTCCGCCGTGTAGGAGACCACCAGCGCGGCCTCGTCCAGGGTGAACTCCAGGGCGACGATCTTGACGTCGGCCCCGGCCTGCCGGGCCCGCGCGCGGACCAGCCACTTGAGATCGTCGGCCTTGGCGCGCAGGCGCTCGTGGGCCTCGAGATCGACCGCGTCGGCGATCCGCAGGAGGTGGCCCACGGTGCGCTCCTCGCGACGGGGCTCGGTGCGCACGCGGCCCACCTCGAGGCCGCGCCGGGTCGTGACCACGCAGTGCGCGCCGACCGGCGGCGGGGTCGGCGGCGACTCCACGAAGTGGAGCTTGGGGCCGTTGTCGAACGTCACGCCGATGGCGTCGGTCATGCGGTTCCTTCCTTCGTGTCCGGCCACAGGGCGGCCAGCGCGGCGGAGATCTCGGCCACCGGCCGCACGCTGCGCCGGTGCCACGGGCACGGCCCGGCGTGGCGCAGCGCGGCCCGATGGGCCGGCACGCCGTAGCCCATGTGGCGCTCGAAGCCGTACGCCGGCCAATCTAACGCCGCGGCACGCATCCGCGCGTCGCGGTGGGTCTTGGCGACCAGCGAGGCGGCCGCCACGCTCAGCGACAGGCCGTCGGCCCGTGCGGGCGCCACGACCTCGGGACGGGGCCGCGTCGCGAAGCGCAGCCGCAGGTAGTCCGTGACGTAGGCGTCGGGGGCGACCCCGAGCATGGCGATGGCGCGGTGGGTGGCGAGGTGGGTGGCGGCGAGCGGACCCAGCTGGTCGACCTCGTCGACGGTGGCCTCCGCCACCGCCCACGCCGTGGCCGTCGCGCGAACGTGGGCCGCGAGCCGCTCGCGGACGGCGGCGGGCACCAGCTTCGAGTCGACGTACGGCAGGTCCGCGACGTCGGGCAGCACGACGACCGCCGCCACCACGGGACCCGCCCAGGCGCCGCGACCGGCCTCGTCCACGCCCGCGACGGTACGGAAGCCGCGCTCGCGGAGCGCGCGCTCGAAGCTCAGGTCGGGCGGCACGGTCGCGCCGTCAACCCCCGGCGACGGCGACGGCGTCGTCGCCGACCGGCGAGGCCACGTCGACCGGGATGGTGAAGTAGAAGGTCGAGCCGCGGCCGACCTTGGACTCCACCCAGATCCGCCCGCCGTGCTTCTCGACCGCGAGCTTGCAGAACGTCAGGCCCATGCCGCTGTCGTAGCGGTCGTGCACCGTGTGCCGGGACTGC
>Ga0180435_10007321_pt1 | contig 10518 bp, 8 predicted proteins | sample SS_ome_3_FD_132467 | JGI IMG/M metagenome (GOLD analysis project Ga0180435, IMG submission 132467) | Hypersaline lake sediment archaeal communities from the Salton Sea, California, USA - SS_3_S_1 metaG | ecosystem: Environmental > Aquatic > Non-marine Saline and Alkaline > Hypersaline > Sediment... | reverse complement strand
GCGCCGCGACGCGCGGCGGCGCCGTGCACCGTTGCCGTGCAGCGGCGCGGTGCATCGGCGCGGTGCATCGGTGACGCGCTTCGGCGTGCGGGCTTCGGCGTCCGTCGGCGAGTCGACCCCGGCTTCGCGCGCCGCGCTCGACGGGCTGCTAGGCTCTTCGCGCCATGAATCGCCTCGCTCGCCTCGCTCGCCTCGCTCGCCTCGCCGTCCTCGCGCTCCTCTTCGTCACCGCCCCCCCGCGCTCGCGCAGACCCTCGCGCCCGACGGCGGCGGCGGCGCGTCCGCGGACGAACAGCGCGTCGAGGTCGGCGAGCACGGGACCACCGTCGACCTCGGCGAGAACTGGAACGACAGCGAGCTCGACCTGGGCTTCGAGGGCAACCAGTTCGGCGGCCGCGGCCGGCACCGCCTCAGCTTCATGGGCGTGATCGAACAGCCCACGGCCTTCACCGGCGAGTACGCGCTGGCGGAGTCCGCCGCGCTGGCGATCGAAGGCATCCGCGGGATGGCCGACTCGCTCGAGGAACTCGAGAGTTGGACCGTCACCGAGGGGGAGCGCGCCATCGTGCTGTACAGCTTCGAGGCCGAGGTGATGGGCCAGGCGCTGCTGTACGCGATCGCCGTCACCGGTCAGGACGGCCTGCGCCACATCGTGATGGCCTGGAAGCCCGCGTCGCGCTCCGGCGGCCAACGCCTCGCGGACGAGACCGAACGCGTCGCGCGCAGCCTCGTGTACCCCGCGCCGGACTCCGCGTGGGGCCGCCTCCTCGAGCCCGTCGAGCACACGCTCGCGATCGGCTCGTCGCGCATCACCGTCGGTCGCCGGCCCGCGCTGCTCGACCTCCAGGAGGATCCGGGCGACGGGCTGATCGGGTTCGTCGCGCCGGAGTTCGACCTCTTCGTCAACTTCCTGCCGCGCGAGGACACGGCCGACCTCGAACTCGTCCTCGACGACGCGTTCGAGGTCATGCGCGAGTCGGCACCCGACCTCGAACTGATCGATCGCTTCGAGACGGTGATCGGCGGGCGCATCGCGCTGGGCGCGGAGATCCGCTCGACCGAGTTCTACACCTCGGGCGGCTTCCTCTACGCGGTCCAGCTCGACGACGCCTCGGCCCTCGACCTCCGCATCGTCTACGAGTTCGAACCCCAGCTCGACGACTTCGTGCACGACGACCTGCTCGACTCGATCGTCGTCGAGTCGAACGCGTCCGCCCTCTCGTTCCTCGGACGGCGGACCTTCGAGCCCGAGCTCGACGCCGAGCAGCGCGCGTTCCTCGCGGCCTGCGAGGTCCTCGGCGCAGCGCCGTCGGTGTACCAGAACTACTTCCCGGTCGACGACGGCTGGGTCGCCGGCCACGCGCACGGTGTCGACCACCTGTCCGACGACTTCAGCACCTGGTTCCCGCTCTTCGAGGACGACTGGGTCCCGTCGCGCAGCATCGGCGCGACCGCGCGCGGTCGCGTGATCACGCGCTCCAGCGCGGGCGAGGAGGTCGACATCGGCGGCTTCGACGACGCGCCGCGGTACGACGCGGTCAGCGGCGACGAGGTGCTGCTGACGACGGTCCGCGGCCACACGGTGCAGCTCGAGCGGATCCGCTCCGCGACGCTCGCGTCGACGCACGACTTCGAGCGTCCGTTCGGCACGCTGCGACTGCGCATGGCGGGTCGGAGCCTGTGGGAGCGCCACGGGACGCGCGCCCGGTTCCTGATCGGTTCGCGCAAGGACGCGGTCCTCGTCGGCGTCGAGGCGCCGATCCACACGGGGGCGGCGCTCGAAGTGCTCGTCGTCCCGGTCGGCGCCAGCTCCGCGAGCGACGGCGTGGCCGTGTCGGCCGGCGCGTGGGACCTCGTGACCGTGACCGCCGCGATCGACGACGGGTGGCTCGTGACGGGCACGCCGCGGGACGACGCGAGCGGCGTGTACCGCGTGGGCTTCGACGGCGCACGCGAGCTGCTCGTCGGCGGCCAGACGATCGAAGGCATCGGTGTGCGCGACGACGGCGCGCTCCTGTTGTCCTGCGGATGGCGATCCGATCCCCAGGAGCAGCTGTACGAGCTGCTCGCCGTGGACCCCGATCGCTGCGCGGCGCTCGGGCCGGCCTGCCGCGACGCGGGGCCGGCGGAGATCGACCGGGTCGCGCGCGCGGTGCTCGACCTCGAACCGTTCGCGCCGCTGCTCCTCGAGTCGAGCGAGGCGGTCACGGCCCTCGCCGCGCGCGCGCGCGAACGCTGGGTCGCGCTCCTCGGCGTCGACGCGCCGACCGACGGGGCGGGCCTCGAGGGCCTCGTCTTCGGCCCCTCGGGCTATCGCGTCCACACGCGCCCCGGGCGCGCGCTGATCGCGCTGTTGATCGCGGAACACGCGCTCGCGCACGGCGGCGTCCTCGCCGGACCGCTCGCGCTCGGGATGCACGCCGAAGGCGGTCTGTCGCGCACGCGCTGGACCGACTTCGGACTCTCGTTCGACCCGGTCGCCTACCTCGAACGCGCGGACCTCGTCCCGCCGACGAGCGACCACGTCGGCCCGACCTGGATCCAGGACCGAGCGCGCGGCCGGACCGTCGTCATCGGCTCGTCGCGGGCGGCCGTCGACGCGGCCCTCGACGGACTGGGCGACCACGCGACGCTGGCGCGGATCGAGGAGCTGCCGGTGGACGCGGCCGTCGCGCTGGTCGAGGCCCATCCGGACAACCGACACCTGCGCGATCGCATCGCGCTGCGCCTGGCCGCGGTCGATCGCGCCGGCGAAGGGCGCGCGGTGCTGGCGGCCGCGCCGTCGGTCGACGGCGCCGACCGCGAGGAGACGGTCCTCGTCTGGACGCTGGCCGCGGAGGCGGGCGACCCGTGCGACGCGCGGATCGACGGCCTCCTATCCGCGCTGTTCGAGACGCCGAACGACCTCGACCTCGTCCTCCTGCTCGGCCAAGCCTTCGCCGAGCGCGACGGCGAGGACGACGCGATGGAGGCCCGCCGCTGCTTCGGCCACGTGCTCGACAGCACCTGGGCCGGCGACGCGCGCGACGAGGAGCGCGCCTACCTGGCCGAGCTCGCGCTCGACGCGTTGGGCCGGTGAAGTCGGCGGGGGCGCGGCGCGTCCGACGCCCCCGCGCTCGTCCGGAACGAACGGAGGCCCGACCGGCGCGTCGCCGGTCGGGCCTCCGTTCGTGCTCGAACGCCGAAGCGCGTCAGACCACGCGGCGGCGGAAGAGCTTCATGAACTCCTGCACGTTCTTCTTGTCGCCGCCGAGCAGGCCGCCCTGGCTCTCGGACACGAGCGAGACCGTCGTGGACGGTACCCCGTCCGGACCCTCGATCTTGATCGTGACCGTCGACTTCGAGGACAGGGCGCGCGCCTTGCGCTCGCAGACGATCGTGCCCGCCGACTCGTCCTCGCTGACGAGCGTCCACTGGGGCAGGTCGTCGACCAGCTCCTTCGCGGTCGAGAAGATGCCATCCTTCAGCTGCGGCACGCGGAGCGGCTGCAGCTCGAGCGAACCGGCGGAGTCAGTGGACTCGAATCGACCCATGACGAACGACTGGTGGAGCGCGTGGCTCAGGCGCCGAGGCCGTTGACCAGCTTGGCGAGGCGGCTCTTGTAGCGCGCCGCGGCGTTCGCGTGGATGATGTTCGTCTTCGCGGCCTTGTCGATGCGCTTGGTCGCGAGCGGCAGGAGCGCGGCTCCCTGCTCGGCCGTCTCCGCGCGCAACACGCGCTTCATCGCGGTGCGCATCGAGGTGCGGATCGTCTTGTTGTGCATGCGCTGCTTCTCGTTCTGACGAAGGCGCTTGAGGGCTTGCTTGCTGTTGGGCATGGCTGGCGTCGTGGCCGATCAGAGGTCTCGTCGATCGGCCGTCCGAGGGTGGTGTGTCGCGCGTGGCGTGCCGCGGAGGGCGCGTCGTGCGTGGCGGGAAGTGATGTGGGGGTCGCGCCAGCCTCGCCCCGTGTGGGGCCGACCGACGCGATGGTCGCGGTGTCGCGCGGGGAGGCCCCGGCGAACGGCTCGGCGAGGCGTCAGGAGCGCAGCCGCTCCATCCGTTCGGACACGTCGCGGTAGGCGATGTCCACCTCGAAGACCCGTCCGAAGTGGGCGCGGGCGGCCTCGCGGTCACCCTGTTCCTCGGCGAGAAGCCCGAGAGTGTACAGGATCTCCTTGCCGCGTTCGTCCCCGGGCGGGGTTCCTTGGAGCGCCTGCTCGAGCTCCTTGGTCGCCAGGTCGGCGTAGCCCTTCACCTGGAAGCAGCGGCCCTTGAGCAGGGCGACGTCGCCGGCCAGGCGCTGCTCGGGCGGCAGCTTCTGGAGCAGGCCGAGGGCCTCGTCGGCCGCCGCGGCGTCGCCGGAGGCGGTCTCGACCAGGCGGCGGGCCAGCTCGAGCACCAGCGCCGCGTCGGTCGGGCGCAGGGCCACCCGGCGGCGGAAGTCCTCCACCTCGTGGGCGCGCAGCTCGGCCTCGGCCCGGTCGGCGGCCTCCTGGTCGCCCTCCTTGCCGGCCTTGGCGATGCGCCGCTTGATCGTCTTGCCGGTCAGGGTGCCGACGCGGACCGTGAGGTCGTAGTCGTCCCGGGCGTAGTCCAGGGCCCGCCGGGCCATGTCGAGGGCCGCCTCGGGGTCCCCCAGCTTGTCGTGGACGTCGGCCAGCTCGACCATCACGGCGCGGTCCTTGGCGTCCTCGGCGAAGCGGGCCTCGAGGCGCTCGCGCTCCTCCTCCAGCTCCTCCCGCGACAGGTGGCGCCGCCGCGCGCGCTCCAGGCTCTTCGTCTCCTCCGCGTTGGCGACCGCCTGGCGGCTGTGGTCGACGCGGTCGAGCCGGTTGTCGGACAGCGCCACCTCGGCGGCCAGGTTCTTGCGCGCCTTGAGGGCGTCCTGGTCGCGCGGGTCGATCGCCAGGGCGCGCTCGTAGTACTCGAGCGCGGCCGGCGCGTCGCCGGTGGCCTGGAACATGGCGCCCGCGCGCTTCAGCCCCTCGGGGTTCTTCGGGGCCACCTCGGCCAGGAACTCGTAGACGGCCTTCGCCGAGCGGGTGTGGCCGGCCTCCTCGAGGCAGATCCCGAGCAACAGATTGGCCTCCTCGTCGGTCGGCGACTTGGCCAGGTAGTCCTCGAGGGCCTTCGCGGCGGCCTCGTGGCGCCCCATCTTGGCCATCGCGCGCGCCTTGGTCAGGGGCATCGCGCCGCCGATCGCGCGCAACAGCTTCCCGCCCTTCTTCGCCTCGAAGCGCGCCAACGCCGCGCGGCGCAGGCCGCGGCGGGCGTCCTCCTGGTCGGCGTCGAGGTCCAGGAGCTGGCGGTAGAGGTCGATCGCGAAGTCGTAGTTGCGACGACGCACGGCCTCCTCGGCCTTGGCCAGATGCTTGGTGAAGTCCACGGGGAGCCGCTCGCAATTCGAGGCGCAGCACCCTACCCGGGGGCCTGGGAGCGGTCAACGCGAGGAGGCGGGAGCCGCCGCCGCTACGCTGACGGGCCGCCCCGCTCCACCGGCCGGCGCCCCGCCGGCGTCCGGACCCGACCGAAGGACCGCCGTGACCCAGCTCGAGTACGACCTCACCATCTATCCCGACCCGCGCCTGCGCGTGCGGGCCGCCACGATCACCGACTTCGACGCGGGGCTGGCCGCCACCGCGAAAGCGATGTTCGAGCGCATGTACGCCAGCAGCGGCGTGGGCCTCGCGGCGCCGCAGGTGGGCCTCAAGATCCGGCTGTTCGTGCTGAACGAGGCCGGCGATCCGAAGGAGGGCGAGGAGATGGTCTTCGTGAACCCGACGATCACCCGGCGCACGGGGGCGGCGACGCTGTACGAGGAGGGCTGCCTGTCCTTCCCGCAGATCTACGCCGAGGTCGAGCGACCGAGCTCGTGCACCGTCACCTGGCAGGACCTCGACGGCACCGAGCACGAGCGCGAGTTCGAGGGCTTCCTGAGCCGGATCGTCCAGCACGAGTACGACCACCTCGAGGGCGTGCTGCTCGTCGACCGCATGTCGCCGGCCGACAAGTCGCGGCACCGCCACGCGCTCGACGCGCTCGTCGCCGACTACAAGGCGCAGCACGCGCCGGTGAAGGCGTCGAAGGGACCGAGCTGGTTGCCGAAGCGCTCGGGCAGCAAGAAGCGGCGCTGATCGCCGGGGCTCTTCGCGCGTGCGCGCCACCTTCCACCGCCATCGCCTCGCGCCGGATCCGCGCGGCGCCGTCGTGAGCGTCGGCGTGTTCGACGGCGTGCACGTCGGACACCGCGCGATCCTCGAGCGCAACGTGGCGCGCGCGAAGGAGCTCGGCTGCGAGCCGACGGTCGTGACCTTCCGGCGCCATCCGAAGCGCGTGCTGCTCGGGCGCGCACCGAAGTCGCTCACGACGCTCGACCATCGCATCGCGCTGTTCCGACGCGCGGGGATCGAACACGTGGTCGCGCTCAAGTTCGACGAAGCGCTGCGCGCGACGACGGCCGCCGAGTTCAGCGAACGCATCCTGCGCGAAGGGCTGGACGCGAAGCACCTGGTGCTCGGCTTCGACAGCAAGTTCGCGAAGGACCGCGAGGGAACGCCGACCTGGCTGCGCGAGCACGGCTGGTCCGTCGACGTGGTCGAACAGGTGATCGTCGGGCAGCGGCCGGTGTCGTCGACGGCGATCCGCGAGGCGGTCGAGCTGGGCGACCTCGACGCCGCCGCCGCGATGCTCGGGCGCCCGGTCGGCGTGTTCGGCCGCGTGGTGCACGGCCGCGCGCTCGGCCGCGAATTGGGCTTTCCCACCGCGAACCTGAACCTGCAGCACGAGCTGCATCCCCCGCCGGGCGTGTACGCCTGTCGCGCGCGCCTCGTCGGTCGCGGCGAGGGGCCCGAGGGGCGGCCGGCCGTGGCGAACATCGGCGCGCGCCCGACGATCAGCGCGGACGGCGCGCCGAACATCGAGATCCACCTCCTCGACTGGGACGGCGACCTCTACGGCGAGCGCCTCGAGGTGCTGTTCACCGCGCGCCTGCGCGCCGAGCGACGCTTCGACGGGCTCGACGCGCTGCAGCAACAGATCCGCCGCGACGTGCGCGCGGCGCGCGAAGTGCTGGAGCGGGCGTGATCGGTACGGTGCCGCGCACGATGTTGCTCGCGACGAACAGGATCGTGCCGCGCACCAACTTGTTCGTCGCGGGCAACGTCGTGCGCGGCACCGTACTGCTCGGCACCGTACTGATCGGCACCGTACTGATCGTCGGCGCGGGCTGCACCGCACCCGACCCGCTCCCGGAGGACGCGCCCGTGACGGAGCGAGTGTGCGCCGACCCGGCGCTCGAGGAGGAGATCGTCGCGCTCGTCCGCGAGGGTATCGCCACCAAGGAGCCGAACATGGCGTTCATGGTCGCGCGCGACCGGACGACGCACTTCGACGGCTCGTACGACTGGCACTCGTGCGTCATCGGGCACTGGGTGCTGTCGGTCTCGGCCCGCGTGCGCGGCGATCGCGAGCTGGACGCGTGGCTCGACGCGACGCTGACGCCCGAGGTGCTCGCGCACGAGTCCGAGCTCCTGCTCGCGCCCGATCCGTTCGCGCGCGTCACCTGGCCCTACGACGAGGCCTGGTTCTGCCTCTTGCTCGCCGAGCGCGAGCGCGGCGCCGACGCGGCGCGCGAACCGCTGCGCGACCTGCGGCGCCGGCACGAGGCGCACCTGGTCGCGGCGCTCGAGGTCCTGCCGTTCCCCGACGCCTTCACCTTCACCGCGGACCCGCGCACGCTCGCTCCCGACGAGGAGCCGGGCCGACGCGACCTCGCCGGCCCCTACTGCGGCTTCTACCGCTCGTGGCTGTGGGCCTGGCTCGCGCTGGCCTGGTGCGAGCCCCTCGACCCGGGCGTCCGCGCGCGCCACGCCGCGCTGTGGGACGAGCGGGTCGCGCCGCACCTGGAGGCGATCGCCGCCCTCGAAGAAGGGCACGGCTACGACTTCCTGTGGGTCCCGGCCCTCGCCGCGCTCGGGGCCCCGATCGCGGGCGACGAGGCGCCGCCCTACGCGCTGCCCTTCGACCCCCTGGCGCCGCCGCCCCTGCCCGACGCGGTCGTCGTGGCCACGGTCCACGTGCTCGGCGTCCACCTCAGCCGCGCCTGGCCCTTCGCGGCCGCGGCGTCGGCCCCGGACGCGACGGGCGCGTCGGCTGCGGACCGCGCAGCCGCCCGAGCCGCCTACCGCGCCTCGCGGGACGCGCTCCTCGCGCGCCGCGACCTGTGGGCCGAGTCGGCGGACGAGGGCTTCGACGCCAGCACCCACTGGCTCCCCCAGTACCTGTTCATCGGGGAGTGGCTCAGCGTCGGCCGCCCGTGAGGCCGATGCAGGGGGGAGCGGCGTCACAGTTGGCCGCCCCGGTGTTGACCTGCCGGGGGGCCGTCGCCACACTCTGCCGCCCGCGGTCGGATAGCTCAGTTGGTAGAGCACTTGATTGAAAATCAAGGGGTCGCCGGTTCAAGTCCGGCTCCGACCACCACCGCGGCCCGCGCGTCGTGACTGCGCCGATCACCGTACTGATCACTGCACCGGTCGCCGCGTCGATGGGCGCGTCGATGGGCGCGTCGAGGGCCACGCCGATGAGCGGGTGGCCGGGCGCGCCGACGGTCGCGCCGAGCACGAGGACGAACCCGTGAGCGACGACGCCGACCGCACGCGACCCAAGGTCATCACGAAGAGCGACCCGACCCGCGTGGCGATCGAGTGGGCCGACGGACACCGCTCCGACCTGTCCGCCCGCCGGCTGCGCGACGCCTGCCCCTGCGCCCGTTGCGTCGACGAGGTCACGGGACGGCCGATCCACGACCCGGCCACCACGGCGCCCGACATCACGACGGCCCAGGTGGCTCTCGTGGGGCACTACGCCCTCTCGATCGGCTTCAGCGACGGGCACCACACCGGCATCTACCCGTTCAGGATGCTGCGCGAGCTGGACGCTCGCTGAGGACACCCGGCGCGGCAGAGGCCCTCGCTGGGGCCCCCCAGCCGATAGTGGATGCCCGCATCCATTTTTTTGTCGCACCGGCGCCGGATCCAGGCGGGCGCGGCAATGAGGCATCAAGTGGGCGCCAAGCAACCGCCTAGCTCCACCCAAGGCACCGAACGGACTTCCCAGCGCCATGTCTCGGCCCTAGGACCCCCGCGGGTTGTGGTCGGTGAACGGGGACTTTGGAGGCAAGATCCCGGCGACGCGACCGACGTCTACCCCGATGCCGCCGGCCCATCCGCCGGGGGCGTCACCAAGGAGGCAGGGGCGGCCTCCACGCGGGGCCGCCTTCCGTCGACTTCCCCATCCCGGAGGAACTTCCATCCTCTTCTCTTCGGAGTGCACAACCGATGAAACCCCTTCTCACTGGAGCCCTCTTCGCGGCTCTTTCGCCGGCGGCCCTCGCCAACGGCGCCGAGCCGTCCAGCGACTGGCTCGGACTCGATGAGGAACTGAACGCCGTGGCTTCCCCCGTCGCCCTCCAGGGCGGTGGCGTGTCGATCGGCGCCCTGTTCCGCGGCGCGTACATCAGCGCCGACATGGACGACTTCGGCGGCTTCGGCGCCGACCAACTCGGCATGGTCGTCGACGACGTGGAACTGTGGCACGAGGGCTCGATCGAGCAGTACTCGTGGCGCATCAGCGTCGACTTCGGGCAACCGATCAGTCCCTATTCGCTTCTTGCGCTGGTCGGCGCTCCGGCCGTTGTCGCGCAGACGACCCGGACCGACCTTCTCGAGGACGCCTACGTGGACTGGCACTTCGACGAGCGCTTCTCGCTCCGTCTGGGCCATTTCGTTTTCCCGACATCGTTCGCTTCGCAGACCGACCCGGGCAGCACGCTGTTCATGGATCGCACCACGAACGGCGATTTGTTCCACCAGTACAGCCTCGGAGCAATGCTCAGCGGCGACTACGACGTCTTCGAGTGGTTCGTCGCTGTTCTGAACGGCGCCGACGACACCGGTGACGAGCACGCTTTCGCGCTGCGGGGCGTCTACAACCTCGGTGACGGCGCGAGTGGCGAAGGCGCACTGGGAGGCGGCGATGACTTCAACGCCTCGATCGGCGCTTCGTTCGTGCAGGACGATGGCCTGACGGATGACAGCGAAGTCATCACGATCGACATTCTCGGCTCGGTCGGCCAGTTCGGCTTCGGTGGCGAACTCGTCAACTACGGCGACGGTGTCGTGCCTGGTCTCGGCGGCGTCCCGATCGCCCTGGCCTACGACGAGGGTCCGAGCCTCTTCTCCGTCTTTGGTAGCTACCTCATCAACGAACAGTGGGAGATCGCTGCTCGCTTCGAGGACCTTGGAGATGAAGACGACACGACGGCCATCTCCTTCGGCGTGAACTTCTACCAGGCCGGGCACAACGCCAAGTGGCAGCTCCTCTACAAGGACGTCGCCTCCGATGCGATTACGGGCGTCGAAGGCTCCATCATCGCTCTCGGCATCACGGTCGGCGCCTCGCGCAACGGCTGATCGATCCCGACACGACGGGACCGCGCGCGTCGCGGTCCTGATGCGAGGGCCCCGCGCGCGTCGCGGGG
>Ga0180435_10007320_pt1 | contig 10521 bp, 8 predicted proteins | sample SS_ome_3_FD_132467 | JGI IMG/M metagenome (GOLD analysis project Ga0180435, IMG submission 132467) | Hypersaline lake sediment archaeal communities from the Salton Sea, California, USA - SS_3_S_1 metaG | ecosystem: Environmental > Aquatic > Non-marine Saline and Alkaline > Hypersaline > Sediment... | reverse complement strand
GGCCATCTGCAATATCTTTCAGAGGCAGCCGATTTAGGCCAAAAACTGATCATTGGGTTGAATAGCGACCTGTCTGTTCAAAGGCTGAAAGGCAAAAATCGTCCCATTAAAAAACAGAATGAAAGAGCGCTACAGTTGGCATCTTTGTCTTTTGTGGATGCTGTAGTCATCTTTGAAGAAGATACTCCGGAAAAGCTTATCAAATTCCTACTTCCGGATATCTTAGTAAAGGGAGGAGATTATACCATTGATAAGATTGTAGGGGCCGAAGCCATCCTGTCTGCAGGGGGATCTGTAAAGAATTTGAGCTTTTTAGAAGGTTATAGCTCGACCAACCTTATCCGGAAAATACAAGAATTATGACGAAAATTCAGTCCATCATACATCATCTTGAATCCATAGCTCCTCCTCAATTTGCTGAGTCCTATGACAACCCCGGATTACTGACAGGAAATCCAGGTGACTCGGTAACGGGTGTACTCACTTGTTTAGACTGCACAGAGGAGGTGGTCGATGATGCCATAGAAAACGGTGAAAATCTAATTGTCGCCCACCATCCGATCATTTTTGGTGGGTTGAAATCTATTACCGGAAAAAACTATGTAGAACGGACCATTTTGAAAGCTATTAAGAACGATATTGCTATTTATGCTATTCATACAAACTTGGATAGCGTTTTACAGAATGGTGTTAGTACTGAAATAGGCCGACAATTAGGGCTGGAAGGCATGCAAATCCTGCAGCCCAAACAGGAGGAGGCGGAATTAGAGGTGATTGTGATGCAGATGCGCAAAACGGACACTTATCAAATCGCTGAAGAACTAACAGGAAAGACCTTTTACAAAGAATTTGCGATAGAGACTCCCGACGGGCCGCGTTTTCAGCTGTTTTGGAAAGGTCGAAGGGATCAGGCCCAAAAATTAGCCCGTTTGCTTTCAGATCAATTGATTGAAACCCGAATGTTATCAGGCTCCAATCTGTCCAAAGAAATCGGCTTAGGAGTCATCGGTCACTTAGCTGTTCCCCTTCCGGAAAATGTATTCCTAGATCAAATCAAAAGCCGATTACCTGTAAAAATGATCCGGCACAGTTCGTTATTAGGACGCAGCATTCAGAAAGTTGCCATTTGTGGAGGGTCGGGTTCTTTCTTATTAAAAACTGCAATTGCTCGAGGAGCGGACATCTTCGTTACGGGAGATTTCAAATATCACGAGTTCTTTGATGCTGACAAAAAAATCATTATTGCAGACATTGGCCACTACGAAAGCGAACATTCAACCATAGGATTATTACGAGAACTGATTCAAGAGAAATTTAGTACCTTTGCGGTTCGTTGTACAAATGTGGATACAAATCCAATTAATTATAGATAAACATGGCGAAAAACAAGGAGCAGACAGTTGAAGAGCGGCTGGAGAATCTTTACAAACTTCAGCTAATCGATTCTGAATTGGATCAGATAGAAATCCTAAAGGGAGAACTTCCTATGGAAGTGGCTGATCTTGAAGATGAGATCGCAGGTTTGGAAAAAAGGATTGAAAAACTAGAGGGGCAACTCGGAGAGCTTGAAGACGAAAAAGGCAAGCACGAGAAAAATATCAAAGAAGCCAATATGTTGATCGAAAGATATAACCAACAATTGGATGATGTTAAAAACAACCGAGAGTTTCAAGCCCTTCAGAAGGAGATCGAACTACAGCAATTGGAAATCAAATTGAGTGAGAAGAGAATCGGTGAGTCTGATACTCGAATCAACAATAAAAAAGAGACCCTGGATGCTGCTAAAGAAAGACTGGATCTCAGAAAGAAAAATCTTGACGAGAAAAAAGTAGAACTCGAGGAAATCCAAAAGAAAACTGAAAAGGAAGAAGATAAACTCAGAAAAGAATCTGAAACCGCACGGAAACGTGTGAGCGACCGTTTATTGAAATCCTACGACAGAATCCGAACTTCTTACAGAAATGGACTAGCTGTGGTTTCTGTAGAAAGAGATTCTTGCGCAGGCTGCTTTAATAAGATCCCTCCGCAAATTCAGAATGAAATCAATATCATGAAAAATATTGTCGTCTGTGAACATTGCGGAAGAATCTTAGTGAATGACGAACTCACAGAAAAAGCAGTGAATTAAGACCTAATAACATGAATAACTTTAGCCGCTTAGCATTCTTACTAAGCGGCTTTTTTTGTTTATCGAATATTTAACAGCGCACTAATTTTTCTTGTAATCATTGAAATGGCGCTCCAGTAACGAAATCGAAGCTAAAATAAGCTTCCTACAAAGAACGTTGATTAGGTCTAATGCTTCGAGACTTTATTCATACGCTTTCTCTCTTGTTGATTCTACCTTCTGCGTTTTTACTCGCTCAATCCCATAACATCTTTATGGGCCCTTTGATGAATGATGCATTCTTCATTCATGATTATCAACCGGGTATTCAACTAGGGCACGAAATAAGGTTTGCCTCTGGTTTTTCTCTCCGCTCTCAAATAGGATTCAACTCCTCCGCAAGAACTCACCCTTTCTCTTTTTTAAATGAAGCGGAATCTACATTTATCTTTGATGAAAGCTTATTGTTGCATTACCAACCTAAATCCTCCAAACATTTACTCAGTGGTGGTCCGGGCATTAGCCTATTGCACTTAAGACTCAACTACCCTTCTTATATACAAATCGAAGAAGGTCACCATAAAGAAATCCAAAGAAATCAATTACAGCACTGGACCCTACTTCTCAACTTATCCGCTCGCTACACCTATCGTTTGAATAACCGTTGGGCCTTGCGAATGGAGTTAGTGGGAAGATCCGGATTATTTAACAGAGCCCATATCCTGCAAAGGGTTGAAGAGAATGGTAAGTCAGAGGATGAGATCAGAACCCAAAAGGACAATTTCTCACTGGGTGTGATGATCTGTTACTACTTTCCATAAGGGTGACATGCTCTCACAGGCGTTGAATCTTAATTCACAATTCACCTTCGATCTTTCTAATTTTCTTAATTTTCAAGAAAAAAATGAAGACCCTCCTTCTCACCTTAATAGCAGTATTTTCCAGCTTGTTCCTTTATGGACAAATTCTTTCAGGTCCTATGCTAGGCAACAATACCATGTTTGAGGTACAAATTTGGTTACAAACTGAAGAAGATGGAGCAGTGTATGCTAAATATTGGCGGAAAGGGCTGGAAGAGGACACACAAACTTCGGAATCAGTAGATACGAAGTTCAAAAATGCCCGAGTAGCACATCTTGATTTGATGTATTTGTATCCCGGAACGGAATATGAGTACCAAATCTTTTTCAATGAAGAGCCTGCTTCTGAAATTCTCACCTTTGAAACGCAGGCATTATGGCAATACAGAACGGATCCACCGGAATTTTCATTTACGATTGGAAGCTGCCATTACACCAATGATGAAGATTATAATCGACCCGGCAACCCTTATGGCGATACCTCTCTTCAAATCTTTCAAAGCATTAGGGAAAAACAATCCGACTTCATGCTCTGGTTAGGAGACAATATTTATTTAAGAGCTCCTGATTATGATTCCCGCTCAGGTATTTACTATCGTTATACTCAGTACAAATCAACACCGGAGCTTCAAGAACTATGGAAAAGTATGCCACACTACGCGATATGGGATGACCATGATTTTGGTCCGAATAATCGGGATCGAGCCTGGGTTCATAAGGATCTGAACCGGCAAGCTTTTAAAGATTTTTGGGCAAATCCAAGCTATGGCCAAAACGATGAAGGAATCTATACAGCTTTCCGCTGGGGAGATTGCGAGTTTTTCCTATTGGATAATCGGTATTTCAGAACGCCCAACGACTTGCAAGAAGAAGAGCGTACGGCCTTAGGTGCCCAACAACTTCAGTGGTTATTGGATAACCTTATCAGTTCCCAAGCCAGCTTTAAATTTGTCGCACTGGGAGGACAATTTTTAAATCCTAGTGCGGTGTATGAAAATATGGCCACTTACGAACAAGACAGAAACACAATCATTGAATTTATTCAAAAGAATCAAATTCGAAATGTGATTTTCCTTACAGGCGATCGGCACAGGACTGAACTTTCTCAGCTAAATGTAGAGGGTATGCCTGTCATCTATGATCTCACATGCAGCCCTTTAACTTCTGGCACTCATGACGAAAGAGCCCCCGAATTCAACACCTATAGAATTGAGGGTACTAAAGTGGCAGAACGCAACTTTGCTACCTTGAGTCTCTCCGGTCCTTTCCGAAATAGAGTGCTCTATATCCAAACTTTTGATAAAACAGGAAAGCAAATCTGGGATTACACGATCCCCATGCAAGGTAGAACGGACTAAGAACAAACATTCTGAACCATTCGTCTGGTAGCATTTAATAGCAACTCTGATATCCTTATCTTGTGACGAACCCCATGATTATGCGACTGCTTTTCTTTTGTACTTTATGGCTGGGACTGACAACTATCCTCTCAGCTCAGCAATTTTCAAAAACAGCGCAAAAAGCTTACCTACAGATATTGACACTCGATTCAGCTGAAGTGGCAGGTACAATCGAACACTTACGTGCAACAGAACCAAATAATCCTATTGCTGAGTATCTGGACAATTACTGGGACTTCTTCCAATTGTTTATTCATGAAAATCCGGAACACTATGGCATATCCTACCCAAAGAAAGCAGAGCGGATCAAAAAGATACAACTTCAAGGGACAGCTGAAAGCCCCCTTTACTTGTACACACAAGCTGATATATATCTTCAATGGGCCATTCTAGAGGCTAAATTCAGAGACTTTTTTACAGCATTTCGAGATATTAAAAGAGCGTATCGTCTACTAGAGAAAAATCAAGCCCGATTTCCGGCATTTGATCTGAATGATAAAAATATGGGCATCTTAATTTCACTGGTAGGCACTTTACCTGATGAATATAGATGGGGCTTTGAATGGATTTCCGGCATCCCCGGAGATTTGCAGGAAGGTGAAAAACGACTTAAGAATGCCTTGCAATCAAAATCTGAATTCGCTACCCTTCATAAAGACGAAACGAGAGTATTGTACAGTTTGCTTCTATTACATGTATTTAAACAGACTGATGAAGCCTGGGGTCTCCTGCAGGAACTTGATCTGAACCATCAGGAAAGTGATCTTGCAGTTTTCTTATTAGCTAATACATCCTTACGCTTGAAGCGCATCAATGTGGCAAATCAATACCTTGAAGAAGCCTTATCTGAGGGAACTACGGATGTGCCTCACCTATATTATCTGAAGGGCCTCATTGAATTATACCGCGGTCAATATGAAGCCTCCCGATACTACCTTGAAACATTTATTTCAGAGTTTAAGGGAATTCATTATCGTAAAAGTGCCTGGCTCTATATCAGTTATACTTATTATTTGGAAGACAATATCCCCTCCTATGATTGGGCGCGATTGCGATGTTTGACTGAAGGAGACAATTTAGTCGACGAGGATAAATTTGCGGAAGCACAATCGGAAAAAAGAAATTTACCTGATAAGGACCTATTAGCCATCCGTTTAAGTTTTGATGGGGGAAATTATCAGCGTACATTCGATTTGATTCAAGAAGAGTTACAGCAACCTTTGGATCCCACATCATTAAAATTCCTAAGATATTACAAAGCGAGAGTACAGCAGGAAACCGGAGCAATCGAACAAGCTATCGAGCAGTTTAAGGAAGTTTATAAAATGCCCGATCGTTCTGAATCCTACTTTGCTATCAATGCAGCATTGCAGATTGGATTATTATTGATCGAAAAAGAACAATGTAAAGAGGCCCTTCATTGGCTGAATAAATGTCTTGAGACTTCATCAGAAGCCTATCAGGCCAGCATCCACCAAAAGGCAAAAGCCGCCAAACTTCGATGTGATCTTTCTCATCAATAATTAATTGTACATACAACTTTTATCTGTCAGCAATGAGAATAACTTTGGAAGAGTACACTGATATGGGTATATTCCTTGTAATTCGAAATTTATGCAAGCACCCCAAACACCCAAAAATGAACAAGCGCGATTAAAGGCTCTTAAGGAATTATCCTTATTGGACACGCTACCCGAGGAAGAATACGATGATATTGTTCATTTAGCTTCTCAGATTTGTAACACCCCTATTTCACTGATTTCACTCATTGATGAAGACCGCCAATGGTTTAAAGCCAAAGTAGGCCTGGATGCTCAGGAAACGCCCAGAGAGTATGCTTTTTGCGCCCATGCGATACATCATCCCAATGACTTATTTGTCATTCAAGATTCTAGGAAAGACGTCAGATTTATTGATAATCCTTTAGTGACAGACCAACCTGAAGTGGTATTTTATGCAGGGATGCCCCTTACTGATGAGAAGGGCAATGCATTAGGCACAATATGTGTAATTGACCACGAACCAAAAGAACTTACGGAATCTCAGTCAGCTGCCTTAAAGGCCCTTTCAAGACAAGTCATGCGACTTTTTGAATTGCGCAAACAGAGAATTGAACTAGAATTAGTCAATAAAGAATTAGAATTACAAAATGAAGCTCTAGATGCTTTTGCAAGGACAGCAGCTCATGATCTCAAGTCACCATTGAACAATATTAAAATGTTAACCGATCTTTTGATTGAAGATTTCGGAGATCAAATGGGTTCGGATGGCATTGAGATTGTCAAAAATATTGAGTATTCCTCAGCTACTTTGTCAGATTTGATAACAGGTATTCTGGAGCATAATAAGAATGCACGCGTTTTATCAGATAAGGCAGAGACATTTGAGCTCCAGAAGCAAATACGAGAGATTATAAAGCTAATTGATGCAAAGAACCATGCTGAGTGGATCATTACCCCTTCTGAAACGATCTCACTTACTTCCAGCAAAGCAGCCTTCTACCAGATAATGATCAATTTGCTTTCCAATGCTTTTAAGTATAATCAATCTGAAAATCCACGCATCGAAATTCAAATGTATCAGAAAGATTTCGGTGTTGCCTTTACGGTGGGAGATAATGGGCCAGGTATTCCGGAAGCTTCACGATCCTCGATTTTTGATTTATTTACGACAGCCGGAACTAAGGACCAATCGGGTGCTGAAGGCACAGGTATTGGATTAGCAACGGTAAAAAGTCTAATTGAAGGACTCGGTGGTCAAATTGAAGTAGAGTCCGTAGAAGGTATCTACACATCCTTTTATTTCAATTTGAAGAATCAGGCTTAACCCAATATTTCACAAGCTGAAACAAGATCTTGAGTCCATCTAATAAACTCGCCACTTTTACTTTTACCTGTCGCACTCTGATAATCATTTGGTCTTGTATTAGGACATCCACAGAGTCAAGAATATCCAAAATAGGATGTGATTTCAGCCGAGGCCCATATGTGACAAGCACTTAAAAAAATATATTCCAATCTGAAAACCGAAGCTCGAATGAGTTTTCTGCGGTAGAAAAAAATTGAATCGTCCCATCTTCAGATTGGAAATGTAAGTTTGCTGAAATATTAAATGATGAAGCAGGAACCATTAACTTTCTTTATGTTCCTTAGTCGAAATAGATACTTTCCCATCCACCTTCCATCTGGCGGAATCTTCTGAGTTGGTCCCACTCGGAACGTCAATGGTCATATCCTCAAATTGGTAAGTGATTTCTGCATTTCGGCCGGTAAGTTTGTCATACAATCCAATTGCAAGATCCGGCCATTCATTTTTCTTCTTTTCCATTTTTAAAAAGGTAAAGAATAATACATTCGATATGTTTGACTATCAATTCATTATGTTAGAATAGTGGAGTATTACAGACAGTTTGCTAAGGTTTTGGCTATGTATATGAACACTAGAATTCATAATCTCTTCATACAAGCTTTACACATTTACAATATGGTAATGAATCGATAATGCACTTGCAGAAACAAGTGGCTAAGGAAGCTGATATATTTGGTTTCTAAAAATTCAAATGCTATGAACAAATCAATATTGATAGCTTGCTTACTTATGATGGAAATGGTAGCTTTTGCGCAAACTGGCTCTTTGCAGGGAAGAATCCTTGATGAAAATAAACTTGGGATGCCGGGTGCAAATGCTTATATCGTTTCTATCGATAAAGGGACCATTACAGAAGTGGATGGAACATTTACGATGTTCAATGTGCCAGCAGGTAGCCATGAACTTACCATCTCCTATATAGGATACCGGGATACCATTATTTCTATAGAAATAAATGAAGGGCAGATGTCGAATATCACGGTCGCTTTGTCGCCGGGTGTAGACTTACTCAAAGGCGGCGTATTGGTTTTAGGTGACCGGTTGAAAGGTCAGGCCAAAGCCTTGAATCAGCAGAAAAACAATTTGAATATTACAAATATTGTTGCTGCAGATCAAATTGGCCGATTTCCAGATGCGAATATTGGCGATGCCATGAAAAGAATACCGGGCATTACTATGCAAGGGGATCAGGGAGAAGCTAGAGATATCATTATCAGAGGTCTAGCGCCTCAATTGAATTCTGTAATGATAAATGGAGACCGTATCCCTTCTGCGGAAGCAGATAATAGAAACATTCAAATGGATTTGATTCCGGCCGATATGATTCAGACCATTGAAGTCAATAAGGCGGTTACGCCCGATATGGATGCTGATGCGATTGGTGGATCAGTGAATCTTGTGACTCGGCCTGCACCGGAAGATTTGAGAGTTTCAGCGACTGCTGCATCAGGACTAAATCTTCTGTCTCAGCAACCGATTTGGACCGGTGGATTAATCATTGGGGATCGGTTTGCAAACAATAAGATTGGTGTGATGCTGGTCGGCTCGTATAATGACCACACCTTTGGCTCAGATAATGTGGAGGCAGAATGGGAGGAGGAAGTAGAAAGCCCTCTTTCAGGTGAAGATATCATTATCGACCCTTATATGACTGATCATGAAATTCGCCAATATGAAGTAAGACGGGTGAGACGATCAGTTTCAGGACAACTTGACTTCAGATTGGCTCCCAAGCATACCATTTATGTAAGAGGATTATACAATTGGCGAGACGACTGGGAAAATCGATATGTAAATACGTTTACAGACATTGAACCCGTATTTCAAGACGGAACAGAAAATGTTGTGGGTTTTGAAGGCGTAAACAATATGGAAACCAAAGCCGGATTAGACAATTCAAGAATAAGAAATGCACGCTTAGAAGATCAGAGAATTCAAAATTATTCGGTTCAGGGTGAGCATGTTTTTGGCAATCTCGAACTAGATTGGATGGCTTCTTATTCAAAAGCTTCCGAAGAGCGATTGAATGAACGGTATATTGCATTTGAGACCGAAGATGCATTTGCGATTAATCACGATGTGAGCGATCCGTCATTCCCAATCGTCACAGCTCAAAATCCGGATGATGTTGCTTTTTCTGAATTAGCACTGGATGAAATTACAGATGAGACTCAATATACTGAGGAGGAAGATATGAATGCACGATTGGATTTTACCTACAACTTCAATGCTTTTGGAGAGAGTGGATTGATAAAATTTGGAGGTCGTATCCGTTCAAAGAATAAGTTCAGAGATAATATATTTTCTGAATTTTCTCCTCTTTCCGGTATTGAAACCTTAGCCGATGTAGATCGAATCAATATAACAAAAGATAATTTTCTAGCCGGTGATCAATACAAAACGGGGACATTTGCGAGACCTGAATTCTTGGGTGGTTTGGATTTGTTTAATGAATCACAGTTCGAAGAAGAAGATAAACCTGATGAATATTTGCCTGAAAACTACTCGGCAGATGAGTTAGTCACGGCCGGTTATGTTATGTGGGATCAAAAGTTCAATGACCAATGGGCTGCAATTATAGGAGCTCGAATAGAAAATACTGATATCAACTACATAGCGAATGTAGTTGCGGATTCTGAAGAGCTGATTGAGGAAAGATCAGGTTCTGACAATTATACCAACTTCCTACCGGGTGTCCACCTTCGTTATCAACCCCAAAACAATACCATCATAAGATTAGCTTGGACAAATACCTTGGCTCGCCCCAACTACTTTGACCTAGCGCCTTATAGAGATGTAATTGCAGAGGATGAAGAAGTCTTTGAAGGAAACATTAACCTGGAACCGACAACTTCTATGAATTTCGATTTGATGGCGGAACACTATTTTAAATCTGTGGGTCTCATTAGCGGAGGTGTGTTTTATAAGAATATTGATGGCTTTATATACATTCAAGAAGGTGAAGATGCAGAAACAGGGTTTGATTTATTCCAACCTAGAAACGGCGGAACTGCTGATCTCTATGGTTTTGAGTTGACTTTCCAGAGACAATTGGATTTCTTACCTGGATTTTTGAAGGGCATTGGTGTGTATTTAAACTATACCTACTTAACCTCCACTGCTGAAGGCATAAGAAATGAAGATGGCGATTTGAGAGAAAATGTGACCTTGCCAGGGGCTGCTCCTCAAATGTTTAATGCTTCTCTTTCTTATGAAGACAAGAAGTTTATCATTCGAGCTTCACTTAATTATGCGGATGCATATATCGACGAACTGGGCGACGCAG
>Ga0180435_10007319_pt1 | contig 10521 bp, 9 predicted proteins | sample SS_ome_3_FD_132467 | JGI IMG/M metagenome (GOLD analysis project Ga0180435, IMG submission 132467) | Hypersaline lake sediment archaeal communities from the Salton Sea, California, USA - SS_3_S_1 metaG | ecosystem: Environmental > Aquatic > Non-marine Saline and Alkaline > Hypersaline > Sediment... | reverse complement strand
TAGAAATTCTTCCAGCTGAGAATAGGATTTGTATGTTGTATTATCAGTCATTTGGCCTTTTGCCCGGAAAAAGCGCTTATGGAGTTTCTTTTATCAAATGCATTTCTGATCGCTTTGAATCTGCTTTTGGAAGCTTTCTGGAGAATACGCTCTGCTTCCGGTGTATCGAGTAAACCCAGGGCAATGGCTGCCCCCTCACGGAAAACCGGTTTTCCCGAACCCATAAAGCTGTTCCACCCCTGGCCCAGCAGTATTCTGCTCAGGAACGGGACAGACCTGCTTGAACCGCAGTATCCAAGCGCCCGATAACAGGCAAGGATGTGCGCAACATCCTTTTGAACGGCATCTTCCGCCAAGTATTTCAGCAGCAAATCTTCCAGCACACTGGATTTGTGTTTTGCAGCAGCTGCCAGGATTGCGGCGCGGATTTCTTTGGCCGGATCATCAACTAGGGAAAACAGCTTTTGGGTGTATTTGGGATCTCTATCAACCAGTTCATTTATCGCTTTTCTGCGCACCTTGTTAGAGGGATGTCTGCACATTTTATAAAGGATGCGATTAACCCTTTCTCCCTGCAGAAAATTCAGTATGGCCAGAAATTCGTCTCCCATTTCCAGGCTATGCTGTTCCACTGCCTTTTCAAGAAGTTCAAGGTTTTGCATGCTCAGGTGTACGATTACCTGCGAGACCAGCTGTTGTATCTCTTGCGAACGATGCTGTGCTATGACCGGCATGAGAAAAGGGATAAGCGTTGGTGAAAAATAATGAAGTGTCTGCTCAAGCGTCTCAAGATGAAGGCGTTCACTTTCCCCGGGCTGCAGCTGCAGGAGTTTAGTGCTTATGAGCTTGAATATATCAGGTCTGGATATATCATGAAAAAAACCATCAATGCGGGTGCGCTTCCATTCCTGTCCGGTCGATGTTTTAGCGGCGTAGTCGTTGAGCGACTGAAATGATTTTGCAAGCAGGTCAAACTTCCCCAGCTTGATGGTTTCGGCCACGATTTCCGAGATGAATCCCAGCACCGAGATGACGTTTTCTTCTTGGGCCTGTTTTTCAAGAATGATCAACAATAATTCAAAAAGGTCGTCGGTTATATCCCAGCGCTCTTCTTCCTGGACCATTTGCTCAAGAATTTCAAAATCGGTCTCAGACAGCGCCAGGCGGGTGTCACCGATTGATGGATCGGCAATACTTCTGGCAAACATGTCTTCTTCTTTTGATTCCGCAGGTCGTTGAGACCGGTCTGTTTCAGTTGGGTCAGCGGCTTTTTCCGGATCAGGCGCCGGGGGAGGGAGTTGGGAAAAATTCATTAACATCAGATCCTGCCAGTAAATATCCACCGCTTTGAAATCGATAAAGTCAAGTTCCTCGTCCATCAGAGCGGTGACGATATCTCCCTCGGTTTCCTCTGCAAACAATATGTATTTATGTACTATTCTGAAAAAGGCACTGATTTGCGTGAGGGAGAGTCCCTCCTGAAATTCAATCCATTTGATACCGTCACGATAGAGCAGGGTGGTGATGTCTTCGGAAGGGGCTTCTTTTGAGACAATATGAACGGCTTCAGACAGATAGAGAAGGCGGCCTTTTTCAACAGTCAGGCGCAGATCACCATGTTCAGTGAAAAAATGGTTAAAAGCGGCAGCGAGGTTTTCAATGGATTTCAGCGTGGATTCATGGTCCTCGGGATACAGGCCGTAGTTCTTCCATGCCAGGGTAAAAATGGTGAGTAGGTGCCTGGCATCCCTCAATTCCTTGTCCGCAGGGGATGGTGGGGCTGGAATTTTGTGTTGATCGTGTGTACTCACTTTTTCCACTTCGTCACGAGAACGTTTTAGCGGTTTAGTGATTCATTCACTGGAGATTGGAGCAGATACCCGGGTCCGTCGGCCCTGCACTGGTTTCACCCCACAGGGGTGTCTTAAGGGTAAAAGCAATCCAGGGCATTTGTTTGTGGCCAAGCCTCATGGCTCTGACTCCCGCAAGGCGGGACTGGCTTACCCAGAGGATCAGGTTTTAAATGCTGGAATAGTGTATCATGTTTCATTGCATTTGTCACCCATTGCACTTACAGACTTAATCCAAGGGACGTAAAAACACCCCGATGGCTGACTCAATCAGGAGCTGATTTTTACCAATAAAGATCCCAATACCCTGAAGGGAGGATGCCCGGCGTATCAAGCGGCTTGGCCGTTGCTCGCAGAGCGGCTGTCTACCTCTTGCGAGCGGAGCAGCAACACTGGAATTTCGCTGTGGCGAACCACCTTCTCGGCTACGCTGCCGAGCAGCCAGCGGCCGATACCGCTACGGCCGTGGGTTGACATGGCGATCAAATCGATATCGTGGCGCCTGCAGACTTCCAGGATTTTGTCGGCTGGATTGCCGTATGGCGTGTGGATCTCGATCTCGAGGTTTTTCGCCGACAGTCTATTTTGGATTTTTTCCAGGTATTCATTGGCCGTGTTGACCACTCTCACCTGGGCTTCCGTGGGGTCGACCCCCGGCAGTACGTGGGCTTTGCTGACGAGAATCAAATTCAGTTTGGCTTTTAGCAGCAGGGCCAGCGCTTCGATCTCGGTCAAAATATTTTCCGCCAGTGTTGAACCGTCCAAAGGTACTAATATTGATTTATACATGATGCCTCCTCCTTTCTATGGTTAGCGGCCCAAGCAGCCTCTGTTTCTCACCATTTTCATTCCAGCGGCTGTTCGCTCAAAGGGGCAGGGGGAGAAACAGCCGCAATGCGGAGATTAGCTGAATGGGGCGCAAAAGTCGTTTGATGTGCTGATCGGGGACGATTCACCAGCTGCGTGTGGATTCTGCAAATGCTGAACCATATTCGTCAGGCCAGGTTTGTTGCCATCGTGCGGGTTGTTTGCGTGTGCGACAGAGAATCCAATGGGAAGAGAGATCCATTTTCCAATGGAGAACTGGTTCAGATGCGATGACGCCAGCCAATCAGAAAATATTAAATAATAATACCGGGTTTTGAAAAAATTGTCAATCGAGGGCAAAATTCCTTGACAGATGGATAATAAAGTGAAAGGTGACACCTTACACATTAATATGCAGTGATTGCTAAGCACGGTGAGGGAATACGATGCGACAGACCCGACCTGACATCGACAATGCCGAGGCGACGGAAGCGTCCATGCTGAAAATGAAGGCCTTGATGGCGGCAACCGGCGTCAGCAAAGCCACCATTGCCCATTATGTAAAAGAAGGGCTGCTGCCCATGCCCAGGAGGACCAGCCGCAACATGGCTTACTATGACGTGTCCTGTGTTGAACGGATCATTTTCATCAAAAAGATGCAGGCCAACCACCGCCTGCCTTTGTCCCAGATCAAGTTGATTCTCGAACAGCGGGACAAAGGCCGGGAAGTCACCCCTCTGATTGAATTAAAGGAAGTCATATTCGGCATGGAAGGTCTGGTTCGAATGGATCTGCAGACATTCTGCCAGGCAACCGGGCTGTCCCCTGACCAGGTGAAAACATGCCTTGATGCAAAGCTCTTGCGGCCCAGGGAAAAGGATTTTTTCGACCCGGAGGATGTGGCAGCCGGCCAGGTGTTGCGCGTGTGCATCGATTTAGGGATGAGCGTGGCAGAGGCTGAATTTTATCCCCGCCTGGCAGAGGACGTGGTTGAAAAGGAAATGGCCATTCAGAAGCGCTTGGCTAAAACAAAACCGTATGAGGAGGCTGTTCACACCACCATGGAGTTGACCCGGGTGGCAAGAACGTTGAGAGCCTATATTTTCGATCGCGTGTTTCAGGAGCGAGCGTTGTTGCAGTAGGCTTTAGGGAAGCCCAAGTCCAGACCTTGAACCGCAAAGGCCCAACCGAAGGGCCGAGGACAGAGCGCGCGGTAGTCGGTGGTTAAAAAAATGAATCACGAAAGCACGAAATGTTTTGAGCGAATTTTCGTGGTTTCGTCCTTTCGTGATTTCGTGATGAAAATAGCGCGTAATGAAATGTGGAAGACCGTCTATTTGAAACTAATTAGTGACAACTTTAAATCAGGACTTGATCCATAAGAACAGTTAGTGTTGCTGGCTTCTGCCTTTCGGTCTCTGGCCTCTGGCAATTGGCGTCTTGAGTGAAGCGGTCGGCAAATTATTTCGAAGGTATATACTTACGCATGTTGTTTAATACAAATGGGAGGTAGTATGTCAGATTATGATGTCGTCGTCGTCGGGGCGGGCAATGGCGGGTTAACGTCCGCACTCCGCCTGGCAAAAAGCGGATTGAGTGTGCTGCTGCTGGAAAGGCACAATGTGCCAGGCGGATGCGCCACCAGTTTTATCCGGGGACGCTTCGAGTTTGAAGTGGCCCTTCACCAGCTCAGCGGCATGGGGTTGGAGGAATTTCCCGGGCCGCTGAGAGGCATGCTCAATGAACTGGGCGTCATAGACAAGCTCGACTTTGTGCAGATGGGCAACCTATACCGGGTGGTCGTGCCCGGCAGTCTGGATGTCTGTCTCAAGGCCGACCGCATGGCAGCCACAGCAACCCTGAAGGAAAAATATCCTGATCAGGCTGAGAAAGTAGATGGGTTTTTCAACCTGCTCTACGAGTACTGTACGCAGTGGATCAGCGTGGCCATGATGCGTGACCCGGAGGCATCCAGGGAGAAATACCCGACCTATTTCAAATACAATCTGAAATCGACCCAGGACGTATTTGACGAATTTTTCAAGGATCCCCAGCTGCCGGCCATTCTGGGCATCTACTGGTCCTATATGGGGCTGCCGCCGTCCCAGCTCACCTTTGGTCTGTTTGCCGTCACCCTGTGGGCTTATATCGAATTCAAACCCTGGCATCTCAAGGGCGGTTCCCAGGCCCTTTCCAACACCCTGCTGGACGCCTTTCTGGATGCAGGCGGCGAGGTGCGTTTCAACTGCGGTGCCCAAAAAATCAATGTTGCGGCGGGTGCGGTCACAGGTGTGGTCACCGAACACGGGGATGAGATTTCCACAAAATGCGTGGTTTCCAATGCCGCCGCCACCACCACTTACACCGATCTCATCGACCCGGACCTGGTTCCCGAGCAATACATGCGTGAGATGGGCACCCGCACGGTGGGCACTTCCTTTGTCACGCTGTTTATGGGGCTTGACTGTGAACCCGGGGACGTGGGCATCGAGCAGGCAACCAACTTCATCCTGGCTGACATGGATGCCGAGCGGGCCTATAAGAAAACCAAGACGCTCGAAGCGCCAGAGTATACACTGCTGACCTGTTACGATGTGGATGACCCGGAATTCTCGCCGGAGGGCGCCTGCCAGGTATCTGTCGTCGCCCTGGCCTATGCCGACCCGTGGATGGCCATTCCGCCAACCCAATATTTTGACACCAAGATGGCGTATGCCGACAAAATGATTGAACTGGTCAGCCGTGTCTTTCCGGACTTAAGAAGCCATATAGAGGAAATCGATGTGGCTACGCCGCTGACGCACATGCGCTACCTGGGCCACCCGGGCGGTGCTGCTTATGGATTTGATCAACATGCCAAGGACACCAGCCTGTTTACCAAACGCAAGTCACCCATCAAGGGGCTTTTTCATGCGGGCGCCTGGTCCGGGTCAGGCGGGGGATTTCAGCCGACACTCATGTCCGGCGATCAGGCAGCCAGGAAGATTGTCAGAACAATAAACGGTTAACATGTGCCCATCCAGAAAAGGAGAGGGATTTATGAATAAAGAAAACATCAATACCCAGATCGATGGGTATAGCGATATCCAACAGGAGATTGCCGTCCTGGAAAAATATGCCCTGGACCGGGGAGTCGAGCGGGGGCAGGTAAAACAGACCATTGACTGGCTGCACCCCAAAACCCTGAACTTGCGGATATCGGAGATCAGGGAGGAAACCGACTCCACAAAGACCTTCAGGCTGGTTTCCCGGGATAAATATCTGCCGCCCTTTCAGGCCGGGCAGTACATCAATCTGTTCGTGGAGGTGGACGGGGTGAGAACGAGCCGCCCCTACAGCATTTCATCTTCACCCCTCCAATTGGGGTACTACGATATGACCGTACGCCGGGTGGATGACGGTTTCGTCTCCAGCTATTTGCTGGACGCGGTGAACGCGGGCGATACCTTCCAGAGCACGTCGCCGGCCGGCCAGTTTTATTACAATCCCCTTTTTCACGGGAATGACCTGGTCTTCATTGCCGGCGGCAGCGGCATCACCCCGTTTATGAGCATGATCCGTGATGTGGTGGACCGCGATCTGGATCGCCGCATTAAATTGATATACGGCAATCGGTCCAGCAACGATATAATTTTCAATAAACGGATCGAAAAGCGGACCACGCGCCACTCCAACCTGTCAATGCACACCGTGATCTCCGAGCCTGAAGCAGGCTATGACGGTTTGACCGGGTTCATCACTGCCGAGTTGATCGACGAACTGGCGGGAGATGTCAATGGGAAGATGTTTTATGTCTGCGGGCCTGAAGCCATGTACACATTTGTTTTAGGGGAACTCGACAAGTTGAATATTCCCAAGCGCAGGGTTCGGGTTGAAGTTTTCGGACCCCCGTCCGATGCGACCTGCCAGCCGGGCTGGCCCGAAGATGTGTCGGCTGCAGACAGTTTTCAGGTAAAACTCAAGGGAAAGGCCGATATCCAGGCCAGGGCAGGAGAACCCCTGATGAACTCCCTGGAAAGGGCCGGCTTCGTGATCGAGGCTTCCTGCCGCTCCGGGGAATGCAGCCTGTGCCGGACCAAGCTCATATCCGGAAAGGTGTTTCATCCCCAGGGCGTGAAGCTGCGCAAATCCGACAGGACTTACGGCTATATCCACCCCTGCATGGCCTATCCCCTGACGGATCTGGAAATCAGCATTTAGGGGAATGATCTAATCACAAAGGTACAAATGTCGCAAATTCCAGAGGACAGAAAACATAGGTCGGAGATCGTCCAGTTCTGATTTAAAGTTGTCGCTCTTCGTAAAAGGTTTCGGGTTTCGGGCGTCAGGTCTGACCACGGGCAACCGACTACAGCCTGGCCTCTGTCTTCTGTTCTCTGTCCTTTGCGGCCTTTGACGCATAACACCAAACATTGACTAGGGAGGATGGAATATGAAAGGCATATCAGAACTGCTCGGCTGTCAATACCCCATCATTCAGGGCGCCATGGGCGTCATCTGCAATCCGGAATTCGTGGCTGCCGTTTCCGAGGCCGGCGGGTATGGTCTCCTGGCCACGGCCTTTGACAATGATTCCGCTAAATTCAAGGAGCGGGTCGAGGGCGTAAAGGCGTTGACCGACAAGCCCTTTGGGGCCAACCTGATGGCCATCCATCCCATGGCCTTCGAGTTCGCGGACATTCTGGTCGAAGCCGGTGTCAAAGCGGTGACGACCTCGGGCGGTTCGCCCAAGGCCCTGGTGCCGTATCTAAAGGAGCGAGGGGTCAAGGTTCTTCACGTGGTTTCCAATGTGTCCAACGCGGTCAAGGCTGCCGCCGCCGGCGTGGACGCCGTCATTGCCGAAGGTTCGGAATCCGGCGGTATGCAGGGCTTCAACGGTGCATCAACCATGGTGCTGACGCCCATGGTCGCTGATGCGGTGGATGTTCCGGTCGTGACAGCCGGAGGGATAGGGGATCGGCGTGGATACCAGGCTGCGTTCGTCCTGGGTGCGGTCGGGGTTCAAATCGGCACCGCCTTCATCGCTGCGGAGGAATGCATTGCCCATGCCAATTACAAAAACGCCCTGGTCTCGGCGAGCGAGAGCGACACCCGGCTCATGAACGTGGGATGGGCCCAGTTTCGCGTGGTGGCCACGCCTGTTGCCGAAGAGATGGTGGCCAAAGGCGGCCTCAGCAAAGAGGAATTCTCAGCCCAGGGGGCCAAAATAGAAGCGGCCTGGCTCCATGGTGACCTGGAAGCCGGCACAATTCCGGCCGGCCAGAGCACAGGCATGACCAAAACGATCCGACCGGTGAGGGAGATCATCGAAGAGATGGTTCGTGAGGACTAAAAACGAAACTATCCATATGAAATTCTTAAGGCCTGGATAGATGAACGAATTCAGATACTGATGTTATCTGAGATTTTGCATGAATACCGGCGTGTCGGTGAGGAACTTTTCCACCGATATCCTGAAATTGAAATCACACCTATATGTGAGTCTGCGTTAAAGCAGACTTTCATCGTAAAAAAGATCGCTTTACCGGCGTATCACGTCGCGATTTCATCAAGACGGCGGCCATCACCGTTGGGACCGCCGGTGTCCTTACCGGTGCCGGATCAATCCCGGTTCAGGCCGGTGGAACGCCCCGGAAACTTAACCTATCCATGGCTGGGTACAATTTAGACCGCACCAGGGCGCTCTTTGAGGGACAGGTCAACGTGGACGGGTGTGACTATCAGATCGAGGAACAGGGCATTGGCGACCTGAATACCCATGTATTCAGCGGGCCGCAAACCCTGGATGTCACTGAAATCGGCCTGCATCCTTTCATGCTGGCTCATGCCAATGAAGGTTTCAGGGATTACTCGCTGCTGCCGATTTACCCGATACGTGTCTTCCGGCACAAAAGCATATTCATCCGTACCGATCGGGGCATTAAAGGGCCTGAAAATTTGCGCGGGAGGAATGTGGCAACGCCTGGATTTTCCTCGACCTCCCTGACCTGGTTGCGCGGCATTATGCAGCATGAATATGGCCTTAGTCCTGAAGAGATCAAGTGGTTCGTATCTTCCAAAGACTCGTCTGCAGGGGCAGCCGGCAAGGTGTCCAAACAGGAGAGTATGGTGCCCAAAGGCCTCTCAGTCAGCCAGGGGCCCGAGGGAAAAGATGAATCGAATATGCTTGAATCAGGTGATGTAGACGCTTTGTTTCCTGCTGCCGAGCCAAGGGCCTACATAGAGGGTGATCCTAAGGTCGCCCGGCTTTTCCCCGACTTTCGCCAGACCGAGCGCGAATACTTCAAGAAGACCGGGATTTTTTCCCATTATGCACGCCGTGGCTATCCGCAATGCCCTTGTGGCGCAACACCCATGGCTGCCAAAGGCGGTTTTCAATGCCTATTCACAGGCCAAACAATTCATGTATGACCAATTGAAAAAAATGGGCTGGGCCACGATTTCGCTGCCCTGGGCAGCAAAGGAGATTGAAGAAACCCACGCGTTGATGGGAGAAAACTTTTGGCCATACGGCATCGAGCCGAATCGCAAGGCGTTGGAAGCATTGTTTCAGTATTCCTATGAACAGGGGCTGGCAAGCAAGAAGTTGACCATTGCGGAATTGTTTCATCCCTTGTCTCTGGAATTAACGGATAGTTAATGACGTTGGCTTTGGTTCGAACAGGAACCATACCGATGAATTCAGTACAAAATGCTTTAATACATTTGATTTTCAGCGATGGCGCCAGAGTTATATTGTGAAATATCTTATTACAACTTTGAGCAGGAATTTCTAATGACGAGATCAGCGTCCAGGCAGTAGTGCCTGGGCTGGTTGACGTCCTGATCCATTGCATCCATAAGAACTTTTGCCGCCAGACGACCCATTTCATACGCAGGAACTCTGACGGTGGTAAGAGGAGGATCACAATAGGCCGTATACTCCACGCCGTCAAATCCGGCCAATGAAATGTCTTCCGGTACTTTTAGCCCGGCCTTTTTGATGGACTTTAAGGCGCCAATGGCCAGATAATCACTCATTGCAAAAACTGCTGTGGGAGGTTTTGGGAGCGCCAATAGTTGTTTCATGGCGTGTTGGCCCTCCAGAAATCCAGGTTCGGTGGAGATCACCAGCATGGGGTCAAATTCGATTCCACTCTCCACCAGCGCCTGCTGATATCCGTTGAATCTTTTCATGACGCGTCCCGTTTTTTTGTATGGGCCAATGATCAAACCAATTCGACTGTGGCCCAGGCTAATGAGGTAATTGGTGGCATCGTAGGCTGCTTTTAAATTGTCAAATCCCACGTGATTGATTTCAAGATCATCCAGAAGCTCGTAGGTAACCACACAATTAATATTTTGTTCCATAAGGTCGTGGAACAGCTGCTCCTGTCCCAGCGCATAGCCCGTGAAAATAATTCCGGAAACTCTCCTTTCCAGAAACTGCTTCACCAGCAACTTTTCTTTTGCCTTATTATACATTGTGTTGCCAATAATGAGTGACATTTGCCGCTCTTGAATTTTTTCGTGGATCGCCATCAGGGTATCGGCAAATAGGGTACCGATGTTCGTGGGAAACAGGACCCCAATGATATTTGACTTACGGAGTTTCAGATCGGCGGCATTGGCGTTGTATATGTAGTTGCTCTGCCGTGCGAATTCCAAAATCTTATTCCGTATTTCGGGGCGAACTTTGTGAGGCTCATTAAAGGCGCGGGAAACCGTTGCAACGGAAACGCCGACAGTTTTAGCGATTTGGGACATGTTCATGATGAGGGACCTTGTATTAAATGATTGCAAACGTTTACAACATAGCAGCCTGTAGAGAGGTTGTCAAATACTCAAAATACTTTATAAAGGTGTCTCAGTTAAGCTCTATTAT
>Ga0180435_10007318_pt1 | contig 10522 bp, 10 predicted proteins | sample SS_ome_3_FD_132467 | JGI IMG/M metagenome (GOLD analysis project Ga0180435, IMG submission 132467) | Hypersaline lake sediment archaeal communities from the Salton Sea, California, USA - SS_3_S_1 metaG | ecosystem: Environmental > Aquatic > Non-marine Saline and Alkaline > Hypersaline >... | reverse complement strand
GCGCGGCCGAGCGGCTGCGCCGCCGCGCCTCCTGCCCCGGGCTTCGCGGGCCGCTCACCGGCCCTGCCCCGCGGTGAAGCCGATGCCGTTGCTGCGCCCGGCGAAGCGGCGCGACAGGGCGACGAGATGCAGCGCCGCTGCGGCCGCACCGCCGCCCTTGTCCATCTGCGAAGGATCGGCGCGCACCAGCGCCTGATCGAAGGTTTCGACCGTCAGGATGCCGTTGCCGATGCACAGCCCCTGCAAGCCCAGTAGCGTGATGCCGCGCGAGGAGTCGTTGCAGACCGTCTCGTAATGCGTGGTCTCGCCGCGGATCACGCAGCCCAGCGCGACGAAGCCGTCATGGTCGGCCATCCGCCCGGCCATGCCGATCGCGGTCGGAATCTCCAGCGCGCCCGGCACCTCGATCACCTCGAGCTCCGCGCCGGCCGCTTCGGCGGTGGCGCGGGCCCCGGCGATCAGCATGTCGGCGATGTCACGGTAGAACGGCGCGACGACGGCGAGCAGCGTCACCGGCCTGTCGAAACCGGGCAGCGCCAGCGCCGCATGGGGATCATGGGTGGCCATCTTTCACTCCGACGGGATGGTGCGGGTGCCGGTGATCGACAGCCCGTAGGCCTCGAGCCCGACGACCTTGGGACGCGGCGAGTTGGTCAGCAGCACCAGGTCGTGCAGGCCGAGGGACGACAGGATCTGCGCCCCCAGCCCGTATTGCCGCAGGATCTGCGGCGAGACCTCCGAATCCGAGATCATCTTCATGTGCACGTCGCGCAACAGCACCAGAACGCCGCGGCCCTCGGCGGCGATGAGCCGCATCGCGTCGCCGAATTCGTCGCGCCGGCCGGCCGGGCCGAGGCCGACGATGTCCAGCAGCGGATCGAGCGCGTGCATCCGCACCAGCACCGGGTCGGGCGTGTGGATGTCGCCCTTGATCAGCACGATATGCTCGGCGCCCTGGGTTTCGTCGGTATAGGTCCGCATCCGCCAGTCGCCGCCGAATTCCGAGGTCACGTCGCGCTCGCCGGCCATCCGCACGAGGTTGTCGTTGCGCCGGCGGTAGCCGATCAGGTCGGAAATCGTGCCGATCTTCAGCCCGTGGCGCTGGGCGAAGCCGATCAGGTCGGGCAGCCGGGCCATCGTGCCGTCCTCGTTCATGATCTCGCAGATCACGCCCGAAGGATTCAGCCCGGCGAGCCGCGCGATATCCACCGCCGCCTCGGTATGGCCGGCGCGGACCAGAACGCCGCCGTCGCGGGCGCGCAGCGGGAACACGTGGCCCGGCGTGGCGATATCGGCCGCGCCCTTCGACGGGTCGATCGCGACCGAGACGGTCAGCGCCCGGTCGGCCGCGGAAATCCCCGTCGTCACGCCCTCGCGCGCCTCGATCGACACGGTGAAGGCGGTTTCATGGCGCGAGGAATTCGACGCCGACATCAGTTGCAGGCCCAACTGCTCGATCCGGTTCGACGTCATCGCGAGGCAGATCAGGCCGCGGCCGTGGATCGCCATGAAGTTGATCGCGTTCGGCGTGCACATCTGCGCCGGGATCACGAGGTCGCCCTCGTTCTCGCGATCCTCGTGATCGACGAGGATGAACATCTGGCCGTTGCGCGCCGCGTCGATGATCTCCTCGATCGGCGAGATCGCGTCGCCCCAGTCGCGTTCGACCGGGCCCGGGGTTTCGTAGTCGCTCATCCCTGCCACTCCCGAAGCCGGGCGACGTAGCGCGCCAGCGTGTCGATCTCGAGGTTCACGGCGTCGCCCGGCCGCGCCGCGCCCCAGGTCGTCACCGCCTTGGTATGCGGGATCATGTTGACGCCGAATTCCGTGCCCGACACCTCGTTCACGGTCAGCGACGTGCCGTTCAGCGCGACCGATCCCTTGGGCGCGATGAAGCCCGCCAGCGCCGCGGGCGCGCGGAAGGTCACGCGCGTGCTGTCGCCCTCGTCGGACATCGCCACGATCTCGGCCACGCCGTCGACATGGCCCGACACGATATGCCCGCCCAGTTCGTCGCCGACCTTCAGCGCGCGTTCAAGGTTGACGCGGTGGCCCGCCGGCCAGCCGGTGGCGCCGATATTCGTCTTCGCGACGGTCTCGGCCGAAATCTGCACCTCGAACCAGGGCCGCGGCGTGGCGCCGGTGGCGACCACGGTCAGGCAGACCCCGTCGCAGGCGATCGAGGCGCCCAGATCGATCGTCGCGGGATCGTAGCCGCAGCCGATCCGCGCCCGCAGATCGCCCGCGCGCGTGACGGCGAGCACCTCGCCCACATCGGTGATGATGCCGGTGAACATCCCGGTCCCCCTTTCGGCCCCGCCCTGCCTAGCCCTGCCGCGACCGGCGCGCAAGGCCCGGCCGGCGACCCGCCGCCGCGGGGCGATTGACGCGGGCCCGGCGCTGCCGCAAGACTGCGGCGACAGGCCCGGACCCGCCGACCGGGTATCGTATCGGGACGAGTGTGATGGCCCCTGACCCCGCCACGACCCGCCGCCTGTTGTTCCTGCAAGGGCCGCACGGGCCGTTCTTCGACCGGCTGGCGGCGCTGATGCGGGCGGTCGGGGCGCGGACATGGCGGGTGGGGTTCAACCGGGGCGACGCCGCGTTCTGGCACCACCGGGCGGGCTATATCGCCCACCCCGATCCGCCCGAGGCCTGGCCGGACCACTGCGCCCGGCTGATGGACGATCTCGCGATCACCGATCTGGTGCTTTACGGCGACAGCCGGCCGATCCATGCTGCGGCGATCGGCCTCGCGCGCGACCGCGGGATCACCGTGCATGTCTTCGAGGAAGGCTATCTCAGGCCCTACTGGGTGACCTATGAACGCGGCGGGGCGAACGGCAATTCGAGGCTGATGGACCTGTCGGTCGCCGAGATGCGCGGGGCGTTGGCCGCCGTCGATCCCGGCCTGCCGGGGGCGCCGGCGCATTGGGGCGACATCGCCCATCACGCGGCCTGGGGCGCGCTTTACCATTTCCACGTTCTGGCGCGGAACGGTGCCTATCCGGGCTATCGGCCGCATCGCGGCATCGGCGTGGCCCGGGAATTCCGGCTCAGCCTGCTGCGGCTTGCCCTCTTGCCCTGGTACCGGGCGGAACGGTTTCTGGCCACCCGCGCCCTGAATGCCACCGGCCGACCCTATCACCTTGTGCTGCTGCAACTCGATCACGATGCCAGCCTGCGGGCGCATTCGGGTTTCGCCGGCTCCGCGGACTTCGCCGATCACTGCCTTCGGGCCTTCGCCGCCGGCGCGCCCGACCATCACCAGCTTGTCTTCAAGGCGCATCCGCTGGACGACGGCCGCGACGGGATGCGCGGCCATGTCGCCCGGCGCGCCGCGGAGCTCGGGCTGGCCGGCCGGGTGCGGTTCGTGCCGGGCGGCAAGCTGGCCCCGGTGCTGGCCGAGGCGCGCAGCGTGGTGACGGTGAATTCCACCGCCGCGCACCAGGCGCTTTGGCGCGGCATTCCGGTGCGCGCCTTCGGCCGCGCGGTCTACGGCAAGCCGGAACTGGTGTCCGACCAGCCGCTGGCGGCGTTCTTCGCCGCGCCGCGGCCGCCCGATACCCGCGCCTATCGCGATTTCCGCCGGTTCCTGCTGGAGACCTCGCAGCTGCCGGGCGGGTTCTATGCCGCGCATGGCCGCAGGCGGCTGCTGCGCGCGGTCGTCGACCGGATGCTGGATCCGCGCGATCCCTATGACGCGCTGGCCACGCGCAACGCGGCAGGGCTGCAACAGGTTGCGGCCGCCACCGGCCCCGGGCTTTCCGCCACCCCGACGGTCTGTCATGGTGAGCGGGCTTCGCCCGGACCGGCGAAGACCGAACAACGAGTCCCGTAACGAGGTCGAGACGTGGTGACATGGTTTCCGGCGGGGCGCCGACGCACCGCCCTTGTTCTTGCCTGTTGCATGGCGCTGGCCGCCTGTGGCCTGCCGCGCTCGGGCCCATCGAAGGCGGATTTCCTCGGCGATGGCCCCGAGGCGGCGGGCGATGTCTTCGTGGTGCCGGTGACGGACCCCGTGATCCACGCCATCGCCGGCGCGCCGGGTATCGGCTTTCCCCCCGCCTTCACATCTGCCGGGTCGGTCGGCGCCGACGTGATCCGGCCCGGCGACGGCCTGACCCTGGGGATCTGGGAGAACGTGGACGACGGGCTTCTTGCCCGCGCCGGACAAGGCGCGACGGCGCTGGAGGCCGTGCAGGTCGACGATGCGGGGTTCATCTTCGTGCCCTATGCCGGCCGGCTGAAGGCCGCCGGGCTGACACCCGAGGGGCTGCGCGCGCTGATCACCCGGCGGCTGGCCGACCAGACGCCCGATCCGCAGGTCACCGTGGCGCGCCGGGCCGGCGACGGGGCCGCCGTTTCCGTGCTCGGCGACGTGGGCGCGCAGGGTGTCTACCCGATCGAGCGGCCGACGCGGAAGCTGACCGGCATGCTCGCCCAAGCCGGCGGCGTTCAGGCCCCCGCCGAGGTGGCCCGCGTCACGCTGCGCCGCGGCAGCCGGTCGGGCCGGGCCTGGCTCACCGACATCTATGCCGATCCGCGCCACGACATCGCGCTGCGCCCCGGCGACGTTCTCGTCGTGGAACGCGACAGCCGCAGCTTAGTCGCGCTCGGCGCAACCGGCGGCCAGCAGCGCGTGGCGTTCGACCGGCAGCGGCTGACGGCGCTGGAGGCGATCGCCCAGGCCGGCGGCCTGTCGAGCCAGCTGGCCGATCCCGAAGGCGTGTTCGTGCTGCGAAACGAGACCGCGGCCATCGCCAATCGGGTGCTGGGCCGCGGCGATCTGGCCGGGCCGCAGCGGATCGTCTACGCGATCGACCTGACGGCGCCCGGCGGCCTGTTCCTCGCCCGCGATTTCACGATCCGCGACGGCGATTCGATCTACGTGACCGAGGCGCCCTATGTCGGGTTCCAGAAAGCGCTGCAGGTGCTCACCGGATCGGCCGGGGCGGTCAATTCCGTCAACAGCCTGTCGGGCAACTGACGCGATGACCCGGCCGCTGACCGTCGTCTCGGCCGGGCTGCTGGCGAATCGCCGGCTGCGCCGGATCCTCGCCGGCGCGGGCTACCGGATGGTGCTGCGCCCGCCCGGCCCGGACGGGCTGATCGCCACATGGGGCCGCGGCCGGACCGCCGCGCGGGCCGAGGCGCTGGCCCGGCGCAGCGGCGCCGGCCTCGTCCGGCTCGAGGATGCCTTCCTGCGCTCGGTTCGCCCCGGCCGGGCCGGCGCGCCGCCGCTGGGGCTGCTGATCGACCCGCACGGGGTGCACTACGATCCCTCCGCCCCCTCGCTGATCGAACGCATCGCGATGGACGATCCGCTGGACGATGCCCATCTGCTGCGCCGCGCGCGCGACGGGATCGGCCGGCTGAAGGCCGAGAACCTGTCGAAATACAATGATTTCGACCCCGGCTTTCCGCCGCCGCCGCCGGGCTACGTGCTGGTCATCGACCAGTTGCGCGGCGATGCCGCGATCCGCCACGGCGGCACCGGCGCCTCGGCCTTCCGCGAGATGCTGGTGCATGCCCAGCTCGACCATCCGCGCGCGCCGATCCTGATCCGCCGCCATCCCGAAACCCGCGCGGGGCTCCGGCGCGGCCATTTCGGCCCGGCGGACGCGACCGGCCGGGTGCGGCTTCTCGACGATCCGGTGTCGCCCTGGGCGCTGCTGGAGGGCGCGATCGCGGTCTATACGGTGTCCTCGCTGATGGGGTTCGAGGCGGTGCTGGCCGGGCACCGGCCCAAGGTCTTCGGCCAGCCGTTCTATGCCGGCTGGGGCCTGACCGAGGATCTGGGCGACCCGCCGGCCCGCCGCACCCGTCGCCTGACCGCCGCGCAGCTGTTCGCGGCAAGCCACATCCTCGCGCCGCACTGGCACGATCCCTGCCGCGACCGGCCCTGCAGTTTCGAGGAGGCGTTGGACCAGTTGGCCGCCGAAACCCGCGCCTGGCGCGAGGATCGGGACGGCCATGTCGCGCTGGGCATGCGGCTGTGGAAGCGGCGGGCCCTTCAGGGCTTTTTCGGGCGCGACCGGCCGCTGCGCTTCGCCGCCGCCCCGACCCGCGCGGTGGCGCGCGCGCAGCGGACGGGCCGCGACCTGATGGTCTGGGCCGGGGCGGAGCCCGAGGGGCTGGCGCGCGCCCTCCCCGATCTGACCCTGAGACGGGTGGAGGACGGGTTCCTGCGGTCGCGCGGGCTGGGTGCGGCGCTGGTGCCGCCCCTGTCGCTGATCGCCGACCCGGTCGGCATCCATCACGATCCGACGCGGCCCTCGGCGCTGGAGGCGCTGGTCGCCGCCGGGCCGCCGCCGGGCGGTCGCGACCGGGCCGAGCGGCTGATCGCCCGGCTGGCCCGAAGCGGGGTGACGAAATTCGCACCGCCGCGCACGCCCCTGCCCGGCCTGCCGCCGGGCCACCGCATCCTCGTCCCCGGCCAGGTCGAGGATGACGCCGCGCTGCGTCACGGCGCGGGGCCGGTGCGCACGAACCGCGCGCTGCTGGAGGCCGCGCGACGGGCCAACCCGCAGGCGGTTCTGATCTACAAGCCGCACCCCGACGTGGTGGCCGGGCTGCGCCCCGGCGCGCTGCCCGAGGCCGGCGGGATCGCCGATCTGGTGCTGCCCGGGGCCGACCCCGCCACGCTGATCGCGGCGGTGGACGAGGTCTGGACGATGACCTCGACCCTTGGCTTCGAGGCGCTGATCCGCGGCAAACCCGTCACCTGCCTCGGCGCGCCGTTCTATGCCGGCTGGGGGCTGACGCGCGACCTTGGCCCGGTGCCGGCGCGCCGGCAGGCAAGGCCCGACCTCGCCGCCTTCGTCCATGCCGCGCTGATCGCCTATCCGCGCTACCGCGACCCCGTCAGCGGCCTGCCCTGCCCCGCCGAGGTGGTGGCGGAGCGGTTGGCCGAGGGGCCGGTGCCGGCGCCGGGCGCGGGCCTGAGGCTCCTGTCGAAGGCGCAGGGGGCGCTGGCCGGCTGGGCCTGGGTCTGGCGCTAGCCGCGGCGCCAGCGCGCCATCGCGTCGCCGCCGAACGGCATGACGTCGTCCAGCACGAAACGCGGCGCGGCGGCCAGTCGCGCCAGTCCCAGCGGCCCGATCGCCGCGCGGCCCTCGGCCCCCAGCGCGAGGCCGGCGGTGAAACTGACCATCTCGTCGACGAGATCGGCCGCCAGCAGCGCCGCGGCCAGCTGCCCGCCGCCCTCGCAGAACAGCCGCGTCAGCCCCGCCGCGCCCAGCGCCGCCAGCAGCGCCGCGGGATCGAGCCCGCCCGGCCCGTCCGCCACCTCGATCAGCCGCGCGCCGCGCGCCGCCCAGCCGTCGCGCCGCGCCGCCGGCGCATCGGCCCCGTGCAGAAGCCACAGCGGCGCCTCGGCCACGGACGCCGCCAGCGCGCCCGCCTCCGGCAGGTCGAGCCCGCGCGCGGCGATCACCCGCACCGGTTGCCGGGCCGCGCCCATCCCACGCACCGTCAGCCGCGGGTCGTCGGCCCGCGCCGTGCCGCCGCCGACCAGAACCGCGTCATGGCCCATCCGCAGTGCATGCACCGCGCGCCGCGCCGCCGGCCCGGTGATCCAGCGGCTTTCGCCGGCGGCGGTGGCGATCCGGCCATCGAGGCTGGTGGCGAGTTTCAGCGTGACCATCGGCCGGCCCTGCGTGACGCGGGCGACGAAGCCCGCCTGCATCCGCCGCGCCTGCGCTTCCAGCACGCCCTCGGTCACCGCGATACCCGCCGCGCGCAGGCGCGCATGGCCGCGCCCGGCGGTGCGGGGATCGGGATCTTCCATCGCGGTGACGACGCGGGCGACGCCGGCCGCCGCCAGAGCCTCGGCGCAGGGCGGGGTCTGGCCGTGATGGGCGCAGGGTTCGAGGCTGACATAGGCGGTGGCGCCGCGCGCCGCGGCGCCGGCGCGGGCCAGCGCCTCGGTCTCGGCATGGGGCCGGCCACCCGGCGCGGTCCAGCCGCGTCCGAGGATCGCGCCGTCCCGCACGATCACGCAGCCCACCGCCGGGTTCGGCCAGACCCGCCCCAGCCCGCGCGCGCCCAGCCGCAGGGCCAGCGCCATGAACCGCGCGTCGGCCTCCCGGCTCACTCCTCGGGCGCGACCTGGGGCCGCAGTTCCTGCACGAAGCGGTCGAAATCGTCGGCGGCCTGGAAGTTCTTGTAGACCGAGGCGAAGCGCACGTAGGCCACGGTGTCGATCCGGGCCAGGGTTTCCATCACGATCTCGCCGATCACCTTGGAGGGGATATCGGTTTCGCCCATGCTTTCCAGCCGCCGCACGATGCCGGAAATCATCTGGTCGATCCGCTCGGGCTCGATCGGGCGTTTCTGCATCGCGATGCGGATCGAGCGTTCGAGCTTGGTGCGGTCGAAATCCTCGCGCTTGCCCGAGGTCTTGACGACGACGAGATCGCGCAGCTGCACCCGTTCGTAGGTGGTGAAACGGCCGCCGCAGGCCGGGCAGAAGCGCCGCCGCCGGATCGCGACGTGATCCTCCGCCGGGCGGGAATCCTTCACCTGGGTATCGATATTGCCGCAAAACGGGCAGCGCATGGCCTCTCCCTCGGGGTTGGTCCGGTTTTGTCCACAGGCACTATAGGGGCGGCCCGAGCGATTGGGTAGGCCCCGATTCACGCCACCAGATGCTGGGATGCGACCTGTGGCGGGAAGGACTCAGGCGGGCGGGCGCGCGGCGGGAAAGCGACCGTCCACCGGACGGTCGTCCGCCGCGATTGCCCGGCGCCGGACGGCGGCGGGCAAGGGGGGTGCCGTTCGCCTGTCGGCCGAAGCACGGGAAGTGCCCGCCCCGGTGGGCGCGAGAGCGCCCGCCGCCCGGGGGGCGGGCGCTGCCCGTGCGCGGGGCGCACGGGCCGGGTGCACGGCAGCGACAACGCGAAAGCGCGCGGCAATGGCCGCGCGCCGTTCAGCGCAGGTTCCGCACGTACGGATGCGAATGATGCACGAACGGGCTCAGCTGATGCCGCGACGGCAGCCCGAGGGTGTAATCGGCCAGCCGGAATGCCGCGTCCCAGGTTTCCCGCACGGCGGGCCCACAGATGCCCGGCGTTTCGTCGCCAAGAAAGGACACGAACAGCAGATGGGCATTCACGCCACGTTGGCGCAACCACCAAAGGTGGGCCAGCCGGTTTGCATACTGATAGAAGACCTTGGTCCAATCCGCACGCTGGTCACAGCCAAGATCGGCCTGAACCCCGGCAAAGGCCGCCCGGATCACCTTGAGCGAAGCGTCGGAGGCCTGCGACGGGTCCGTCATGAACTCCCGAACATGCGCCTTCGCCTCGACCAGAACGACACCGTCGTCCAACCGACCCAGACCGTCCCACTGCGGCCCGCCACGCGGCCAGAAGCCGGCAAGGTCAGCACCAAGGTGGTGCAGGCCGAGAACGTCAAGAAACGACCGATCCCTGTATTCCGCAAAGTCATCGGCACGGTGGGGGGATACCCAATCGATCGCCCCGAGGGCGGATGGCGCCAAGAGATCGGGCCGCCTTTCGACGGCCCGTTGAAGCCACATCAGGCTTCCCTTGGTGCCCTTCGGCTGAGGTATGCGCATTGTTGCCGGCCCCGCTCAGCAACGCGCCGCGCGCACGTAGCGTAGGACGGCGTCCGCGTCCACCGGCGTCCGGAGTCGAAGGACCGCCTCCTGTCTGTCGGGCCGGGTGGAACCCGACCGTTCCAGATTGGCGAAGGCCATGCGCAGGTTCGGCCAGTCGAAAACACCGTCTCGGAACCCCGGCCAGCGAAAATACCACAGAAGCCAGCGGTTGTTGGCTACGACCGCGAAGTAACTCACCCGCCCCGACGAGACATGCAGCGCCTTCTTCCTGCCACCAACGTTCGGGCGGAGTTGAAACCGTCCCATACCGGAGAGTCCGAACAGCAGAACGTCAAAGGCATCGCGCACTTCGGGCAGGCGTATGCGGGCGGTCAGATCATCGTGCGCTGCCCGGCTCAGGATAGGATCTACCACAACAGAACAACCATTTACAGCGACCCACGACGGGCCGGTGAGTTACTGATCCAGGAAACTCCGTAGCTTCCTTGACCGGCTCGGATGCTTCAGCTTCCGCAGCGCCTTGGCCTCGATCTGCCGGATGCGCTCGCGGGTCACGCTGAACTGCTGGCCCACTTCCTCCAGCGTGTGATCGGTGTTCATGCCGATCCCGAAGCGCATCCGCAACACCCGTTCCTCGCGCGGGGTCAGGCTGGCCAGCACCCGCGTGGTGGTTTCCTTCAGGTTCTCCTGAATGGCGCTGTCGAGCGGCAGGATCGCGTTCTTGTCCTCGATGAAATCGCCCAGCTGGCTGTCCTCCTCGTCGCCGATCGGGGTTTCGAGGCTGATCGGCTCCTTGGCGATCTTCATCACCTTGCGAACCTTTTCCAGCGGCATCTGCAGCTTGTCGGCCAGTTCCTCCGGCGTGGGTTCGCGGCCGATCTCGTGCAGCATCTGCCGGCCGGTGCGCACCAGCTTGTTGATCGTCTCGATCATGTG
>Ga0180435_10007317_pt1 | contig 10523 bp, 11 predicted proteins | sample SS_ome_3_FD_132467 | JGI IMG/M metagenome (GOLD analysis project Ga0180435, IMG submission 132467) | Hypersaline lake sediment archaeal communities from the Salton Sea, California, USA - SS_3_S_1 metaG | ecosystem: Environmental > Aquatic > Non-marine Saline and Alkaline > Hypersaline >... | reverse complement strand
TTTTGGGATGGGGCTACTGCTAATAAGACAGATACAATTAAGACCCTAGAGAGCGGTATGGCTATGGCTATGACTATTAAGGATGACGTACCGTATGTACTAGATAACCGAGGCGTACTAATGCGATATAACGGCTCTTACTTTGAGGAGGTAGCTCGCTTTGACTTTGACTTCATCCAGCTCCATAACTTTGACGTAGGCTCTTCACATAACCGTTGGATACACCATAACGGTATGCAGACTATAGATGATGAGATACTAATGGCGGTAAACACGAAGCCTGAAGATAGTAATGATGAGTTTCCAGAGCGACACCCTTCTGGTATCTACGCATACCACCCTGACTTTGGTATCTACCATAAGTATTCCTTTACGGCTCATAAGGATGAGGCGAGCTATACTGACCTCGGATACCTAGAGGTAGAGGAGGTAGGTGCTATCTTCCCTCTCTTTGATGATGAGGAGCTAGACGAGCGAACAAATATGTCAGACTTCCTCGTAAGCTACGCCTACAAGTCAGATAACTCTACTACCGTATATGCTATCGCTAAGAGTGATAAGCGAGGGCTAGATAGAACGAGTACGACTAAGGCAGGTACACTTACGAGTAGTTGGCTACGAGCCGAGCAGATACAGGATACTTTTGAGAAGCTTTATACCTTCATTAAGCCGTTTACTGATAGTAGCGACCAGATAATACTTAAATACCGAACACAGAGGCACGAAGTTATCACCTCCGATATAACGTGGGTAGATACTAATACCTTTACTACTACAGATAGTAGCTGGTCTACCATAGATACGAACGTGGGTAATGGTGTAGAATATGAGGTAGAGGGCATTTCAGGAGATGGGGCAGGTTTTTGCTCTCAAATAACAAGCGTATCAGTAAGTGCTGGAACGTATACCGTAGAAGTAGACCAAACAATCACTGGTGCTACTACTAACACAGCTAGAGTTCGGGTAACGAGGTGGGCTAAGGTAGGCACCGCCTTTACTGATGATAGTGAAGTAGAACAGTTTAAGGAGTTTAACCCTGATGTGGTAGCTAGCAAAATACAATTTAAGCTCTATATCGTGGGTAAGGATATGGAGATAGACCGATTAGCAATCTTATCTAGTGGCACCCAAGACTATTAGCATATGGCAGATTTTAACGTAACAGGAGAAGGCGATACCATAAGCGGTAACGCAGTACAGCCTAATACAGATATAAAACCAACCCTAGATATACCAGATAAGTATGTAGGGATGTTTAGCGTAGACGGTACAGCACCTACTACCGAGACTAAACCTCTAGAGGAGGCTTTTAGTAATACCGATACTGGGAGTGAGCTTACCGTAGATGTAGATAAGGAACTAGGAGGAGATATTAACGTAGCCACTACAGATGAGCTAGAGAGTAACGTAACCGAAGTATCCGTACCAACTACTAGTGAGCCTAGTACAGTCCTCTCCTATACCCCTACTACGGTAGAAAAGGAGGAGCCAGTAACAGGTGAGATAGTAGACCCTCAGGAGGTAGAACGGAAGGCAGAACTAGATAAGGCAGAGCAAGAGTTAGCAGCACAGCGAGAGGATGTCTTTGAGGCATTTACTGAACTCGGAGATATGAGTGGCTTTATCGCAGAGGCAGAGGAAGATGCTCAACTTCAACAGAGGCGAGAGGAGCTTACCGAGATTACGAATAAGATACGAAGGAAGGAACACGAGTTTAGACGAAACATAGAGGCTCTAGAGGATAAGGCAGGGCTAACGAAAGCACAGACAAACGCTCTAATAGCTGACGTAGACCGTAAGCAAAGCCGAGAGATAGCCGACCTAGAGATTATCGCTATGGCTAGGCAAGGTCGCTACAATGACGCTGCAGCAATCGTAGACCGTAAGGTAGAGATAGAAATGCAAGCCCGAGCTAATAAGCTAGAGGGGCTAAAGTTCTTATACCTAGAGAACAAGGAACGCTTTACGAAGCTAGAGCAGAGAGACTTTGAGCGAACTATCTTAGCGGAGGAACGAGCCTACCAAGAGGAATACGATAAGCGTAAGGAGTTTGAGACCCTAAAGCTACAGATGACTATTAACGCTACCGAGGCAGGAGCAGGGATAGCAGAGCTAGAGGCTATACAAAATGCCACCGACTCAAATGCCCTCTTTAGTGTGCCTAACGCTTCAAGGTATATGAAGACTAAGGCTCAAATACTTGACGAACAGCTTAAACAAGCACAGATAGCCAGCATATGGGATAGCCTAAACGCTAGCGATGAGGGAACGGTAGAGATAAACGGAGTAACCTACACCGAGGAAGATTTGATAAGTGCCGAGCTAAAGGCTGATAAGGCTAGAGAGGTATATGCACAGATACTAAAGATGAAGGATATGGAGGGTAAGGGTGGAGCTATCGGGTTTAGTTGGCAGAAGCTTATTAAATACGGAGATGAGCCGTTTAAGGGTACTGCCGCCTCTGGATATGCCGCAGAAGCACAACGTCTTATCGCTATGCTCTCAGAGCAGAACTTAGGGCGACTTAAGGGTAGTATGTCGGATAACGACCTGAAGTTCATCCAAAAGATTTCTACGAGCTTAGATATGAACGCTAGCGAGAACGCTTGGGATGCTGAAATGCAAAGACTAGAAGGAGAGGCGATAAATGGCTACCAAGAGAGTGCTAGTATCTTAGGCTTACCTCCTCTAGAAGCTGACCCTGTAGACCAAGCAGACGCAGTAGCAGAAGAGCTACATAAATTACTACAAAACGGAGAAGCTATTTATTCACCAGCACTATAGTTATGTTATTGACCAAAGACCAACTACAGACCGTCTACAACCGAAACCCTACTATGAACAAGGAGCGGTTTCTGGATAATATGGTAGATAAGGGCTACGAAATTGAGGGTATAGATATGAACAAGGCGAGACAGCGGATACTAGATATCCGTAAGTCTGCTCCTCTATCTGAGGATGAACAGGCAGAGTTCGCACCTAAGCGGAATATCTTTACAAAAGCCGTAGATACTCTCTTCGGTGGAGTAACTATGGCAGAAGGACTAGGTAAAGGTTTAGCTGCAGATGACTTCTATAAGACTACTGGTGACGCTATCCAAAAGGCGAGAGAGCAAGAGGTAAAGATGATTAAGTATATTAAGGAGAAGGAAGCGCAAGGGCTTAATACCTCTAACCTTAATAAGGCACTCTTTGACCTTAGGAAGTCTATCGTAGACACAGAGCGGACACAGATGGCTTTTACAGAGAGCCTACCTTCTAATAAAGCGGTAGCAGGTAGTGCTTTGCGACTAGCAGGTAGTGCCGCAGTACCAAGTATGCTAAGTGGGGTAAGTAAGGGAGTTGCACCTGCAATTCCAGGTATGGCTTCTCGTATAGGAAGTAGCCAAGCGGTAGGAGCAGGGGCAGGTTTCGTACAGGGAGCTAAGGTAGGAGCGTTAGGAGCAGGGGTAGAAGGAGCGATACACGGAGCAGGTTACGGAATGGAGGCTGATAAGGACTTAGGAGGAATTGCTAAGAGTACCTTAGTAGGAGGTACAGTAGGTGCTGGCTTCGGAGGAGCTATCGGAGGAGGAATGGGAGCTTACTTAGGAAATAAAGCTGCAAAGCAACAGCAGGTAGACGCTATCCGAAATATCATAGCTAATGACCCTGATAGCTCTCTCGCTAAGTACGTTATAGACGGAGGAGAACTAAGGAGCGACCCTCTAGCTAAAGCCGCACTTAGTCAGGGCTACACAGATGACGCTGTAGCTATGGCTAAGGGAATGGATGACGCTAACCGAAAAGCGGCAACTCGGATGATAGATATCATAGATACTGGTAAAAACCGACCATACTACCGTAAGGTTAATAACCCTGCGGATGTTCTAGGTGATACTATCGGAGATTACGCTATCAAAACCGAGAAGTTGATGAAGCAAGCTGGTAAAAAGGTAGGAGAGACGGCTAAAGGGCTACAAGGAAAGCAGGTTATGGGGCTAGACGACCCTATAGAGGAGCTATTAGCCTCCTTACAGGAGCTAGGAGTACGAACGAAGAACGGTAAGATAGGCTTTGCTACTAATTCGGCTCTAGACGGTAAGCCACAGCTACAAAAGATAGTTAATAAGGTACTTAATAGGGCTTCAACCGTAAGTGATGACGCTTATCAGGTACACCAACTAAAAGCATACCTCTATGACGAGCTTTACGGTAAAGCCGCAAGTAAAAGTGGACTAACAAGAAGCCTAGAAGGAGTATTTAAGCGATTTGCAGGGCAACTAGACGGAGCTTTAGACAACCAATTCCCTGCCTATCGGGTAGCTAATGATGACTTTCGTATTACAAGGGGCTTAATGGATGAGTTCTACCGAGTGGCAGGGCGAAACTTTGATAACCTAGACGAGTTCGCCAATATGAGCCTCGGAGACCTCGGGCGTAGGCTCTCTGGTAACGCTAGAAGCCGAGCAAGCCTTATGGAGACCCTATACGGTATGGACAAGGTAGTTAAGGGAGCAGGGATGACTACTAAGGGCGACCCTATCGCTCAGGCGGTATTCCTAGACGGTCTAGAGGAGATGTTTAGGAAGCAGGTAGTCGCTACTAAGGGCTTACAGGGGCAGATTTCAGGGGCTATCACAGGCTCTAAGCTACGAGGCAAGGAAGGGCTTAGTCACCTTACTATGGACTTAGCTGCAGACTTCTTAGAGCGAGGAAAGAATAAGGAAGCCGCAATCAAGGCTATGAGAGAACTCCTAGAGGGAGGAGGCTTTAACGCTACCTCGGCTACTAGTAAGCCAGGGTGGGCTACTCGCCTCTTTAGTAAGCTAGGAGAAACGAGTGCTGATGAGGTAGTAGAGGGTGCTACTGCAGCTCGGAGAGCTACTAAGGCTACTAAGGCTACTGCCTCTACTGCAGATGACTTAGCTTCTAAGGAGAAGGTAGCAGGGGTAGCTGATGAGGCTACGGAAGTAGCTAAGGTAGCCGATAATACGGTCTACTCTAAGCTAGATAACTACACACCAGAGCAAGCTGATACTGCCGTACAGGGTATCCTAGCTAAAAAGACTGTAAACGATGCAGGGGAGTGGGTAGATGTACCTAACCAAGAGGCGGTAGTGATTGACGCTGACCTTATTAAAAAGAGCAACCCTGCTTATAACCCTAAAGACCCTGCTCCGCTTCACCAAGATAGTTCTAACCTAGCACAGGAGGCGTATAAGCTAGCTCTCGCTCAGGATGAGAGTGGAATAGTCCGACTAACCTCAGGAGGAGCTGGCTCTGGTAAGTCAGAGGTGATAGTGGATACCATTAAGAATGAGCCAGGGGTTATCCTAGACGGAACGCTAGCGAAGCAAGCTAAAGCCGAGAGGAATATCCAACAGGCACTAGACGCAGGGAAGGAGGTGGAGATTAACGTAGTCTATCCTGACGTTAAACTAGCCTACCTCTTTAACCAACTACGCCCACGCTCTGTACCTGATAACGTATTCGTGCAGACACACGCAGGACAACGCTCTACCCTAGCTAACCTCTTTGATAAGTTCCAGACCAACGAGAACATTCGGTGGAGGCTCTTTACTAACTCACGCTTTGGACAGAAGGGGCGAGACTTCTCACAGGGAGATATCGGTAAGGCTATCAAGTACCAGTCTAAGGTAAACGTAGAGGAGGAAGTAATGAAGGCGAAAGAGACTATCGCTAACTTAGGAGTGAAAGACCTAGACCGACTAGGAGCATTACTAACCTATATGGACTAGACGCTTTACAGGAAGGAGAAAGTAGTATATACTATACCTGTAAAGATAAAGGTCGGGAATTACTAGGAGGCTAATACAACATCACTATGGAAGAAATTAACATCACAGAACGAGATAAAAAGCTTATGGAGCTTCTAGAGGAAGCTATCCAGAACGAGAGAGAAATGGCTAAAGCTATGGGAGTAGAACTTAGCCGAGAGGAAGCTAAGGAAAACGTAGCCGACTTTATTGAAACTATAAAGAAGAAGGCTCAGGAGGAAAAATAGCTAGACCTAAAATCTTGAAAGAGGGGGCAACCAAGCCCCCTTTTGGCTATCCCCATATTCCCTTTACATTTCCATAGGATAGTATATACTATAGGTAGGTAGAGAGAGCAAGTTAGACTTTCTCACCCCTAATAAAAACATTATGCAACACATCAAAGAACATCCAGTGATGAAGGAAATCATCAAGGATAGCTTCGGAGGGGTTATCTACAACGTAGCTAACCGAGACAAGTACGATACAAAGGAGCTTCTAGAAGAGTGGGAAAAGCTAACCCCAGCAGAGAAAGAAAGTGCAGACGGTATCGTTAAGGGAGCTATCAACTTTATAAGCGGTAACTAATCTAATATGACGATAGCAGAACTAAAAGAGGTACTAAAGAACGCAGAAGCCATAGAGAAGTACGGTGGCAATAACGCAGAGGTAGTATTCTCCTCAGACCCCGAGGGTAATAGCCTCTATAACGTAGCTCACTTAATGCCTACAGAGCTAGAGAACGGAGAGACGGTCTTCGTATTTTATCCAGATAACCGAAGCCTAATATGATAGTCGCAATTATTCTTGGGATAATCGGGGCGTGGCTACTCGGTCTTATCCTAGCAGTAATTATCGTAGCCCTCATAGATAAGTTTAAGTAGTATGGAGTACAGCTATACCAACCTACACCCGAAGAACAAAAAGACCTCCGACTGTGTTATTAGAGCTATAGCTATCGCAGAGGGTAAGGAGTGGCTAGATGTCTACGATGAACTCTGCGAGCTTGGTAGGAAGATGTTTAACATTCCTAATAGCCGTACCGTTTACGCTCAGTACCTAAAGGAGAAAGGCTATAAGAAACACGGAGAGATACGGTTAGACTTTGGGCTAGGGTGCTACCGTAAGGCTACGGTAAGAGAGCTAGAGGAGGAGAACGCTATAGTAAAGACCAACCGACACCTCCTAGCGATTAAGGATGGGGTATGCCGAGATACTTGGGATAGTAGGGCAGAGGTAATTAGAGGTTATTGGATAAAAGAATAATATGGCTAGACGAGGAGAACTAAAAAAGCAGGTAGAGTATTGTCTAAAGACTAAACCTGCTACGAGGAACAGCGATATAGAGCTTACTATTGCTATATGGAAGGAGTACTACGGACAGAGGATAGTACTAAGCAAGAGCGGGGTAGAGCTTATACGGCTTAAAGACCTCTTTGACCTCCCTCGGGAGGATAACGTAAAGCGTATACGAGCGAAGTTTAACGAGCTAGGAGAGTACCTACCTACTAGCCCCGAGGTATTAAAGCAGAGAGGGCTAGAGGAGAAGGAGTGGCGAGAAGCTATGAGGCACTTCCCAGTAACGAAGGAACAGGAGCAAGAGATGTGTCCACACGGCTTACCTACATACGTTTCTTGCCCTAGCTGTAAGAAATAGTGGTGTAGCATAGGCTCTCTCGTGCTACAATATGCTATAGGTGTGGTAATTAAGCTTAATTACTATCTATGGCAACATTCAATAAAGTTAATGACTTCGTAGAAGCATTGGCAGAGAAGGTACACAACCTCGGGAGTGATACGCTTACCGTGGCTCTTTCTAATACTGCCCCAGGCTCAGAGACCTCTGACCCTACCGCCTCTGGTAATGGCGTACTCGCTAACGTAACCGAGATTAGCTATACCAACCTATCCTCTCGGGCTATCACAACCTCAGCTTCAGAGGAGAGTGGTGGTACATATAAACTTACCCTAACCGACCTCGTACTAACCGCCTCTGGTGGTAGTGTTGGACCGTTTCGGTATGTGTATATCTACAATGATACCGCTACTAATGATGAGATTATCGGCTACTACGACTACGGAAGCTCTGTAACCCTCAACGATGGGGATACATTTACCCTAGACTTTGACGGCTCAAACGGAGTTCTTACGTTAGCCTAACCTAAAGAGGCATATGACACTTACAGAACTCAGAGATAAGGCTGACGCTAAGTTAGCTACCTTTTGGAGCGCACTCGTAACGAAGCAGAACGCCTACCACGCAAAACACGGTAAGTTCTTTCAGCTACTTGTATCTCCTGAGAACGCTGTAGTAGACGGTGCAGACAGTGACTTCACCACACGCAACCCTTCAGACGAACGCTTTGCGGTAGACGTAGATTTCGCTTGGACTGAAAAGATACCGTTCAACATCACGGTAGACGAGTGGGTAGGCAACGGTATAGTTGGCTTCAAGGCAACAGTGGTCGTGGAACTGCCGAACGGTGATAGGTACACACGCTCTCGCACCTACGAGCCACAACCAGACGTATTGGAAACGGAAACGTACACCATTCCCGAACACACTGATGAAACCACAGGTGAGCTTGTACCAGCACAGGAAGCAGAACGAAAAGTATCAGTACCACAAGACCCTGTTCAGAACGACAGTGGGTGGAGCAAGATAGAAGAAGATGTAATAGCATAGTATGGCTAAGGAACTACCAAAAGAGAAGACTGATAAGTACGACAAGGTAACATCTGTTGATGCGGAGATTAAGAGTGGCAATCTATCTAAGGAAGAAAAGGTTGAACTGAAGTCATACAAGATATACAAAGCACTAAAGAAGCAGAAGTATGTTAGAAATTGAGGTCGTAGACAGTAACATAATTGACGGTGGCGTTGAAGTCTTTGCTAGGGCTTGGCGAGATGGTGTACAGATAGGGTTTGGTAAAGACGGCTCTGTGGACATTGAGCGTTTTCGTATTATTAACCCACCTATCTTAGTTGATGATGTACAAGGAACAATAACAAGGACTAAGCCAGCAGATGAGTTTGGAGAGGAAGAAACAAGGACACTTAGAGAAGACCCTGAAGAAGCACTACTTACCTCACTTGAAAATATCATCAATACCGTAGGTAAAGATGGCTCATCTATTGTTGAGGGGAAGATAGGTAACACAACAACCACTGTCTATGCCAATACTTCTGACGCAGAGTTGAAAAAAGAAGACTCAGTATGGGCAACTGTACGTGACGCTACGGCATCAGACTCTATAGATGATACAGGCAACTTTGCAAGACCTGTATGTGACATAGCTGGGTCTGGTGGTGATTACCGCATTTGGAGAAGTTTCTTTCCTTTTGACACGTCTTCAATATCAGATACAGACAACGTATGGTCTGCATCTTTTTCTGTATATACAAGAATAGGTGGTGGCACATCTGCAAGGGCTATTGAAATGGCACCTGTTGAGGGTACACCAGCAGACGCAACATCATTAGTCGTTGGTGACTTTGACCAAATTGGCTCAACAGAACTTGCTAGTAGACATACACCTACTACTTCATACGCCACACACACATTTACACTCAACTCATCAGGTGAAAGTGCTATAGACAAGACAGGATACACAACACTTGTGTTGATGGCTGGTGATGATTTAGACGATACAGCAACAACACAAGCTATTGGATACAATGATGTATATTCTGCTGATAACACAGGTACTACCAACGACCCTACACTTGTAATTGAACACTTAGCTCCTGTCACACAAATCAAAGGAACATACCTTGAAACCGACCTCGTATCCCACTGGAAGCTAGAGGAAACAAGTGGTACACGTTATGACGCTCATAGTGACTGGAACTTGACCGACAACAATACCGTTGGCTCTGCTACAGGTGTTCTAGGAACGGCAGCAGACTTCACATCAGCTAGTAGCGAAAGTCTTATCACTGGTAGTAATTTTACAGATTACGGTACATCTTCTGTGTCTGTTTCAATGTGGGTAAAAACTTCAACTGACAACTCAAACGCAATCTTGTGTGGTGTAAATGATGGCTCTGCTGAAACATTCCAAATGTGGAAAGATAGTAGCGGCAATCAGTATATGTGGAGAATTAACGGAAATGTTGCAGCTCAATGTGTAACAGCAGAAGGAAACATTGAAGACGGTGCGTGGCATCACCTTGTCGGCACGTATGATGGAGCAACAATGGCGTTGTATGTAGACGGTGTTGAAGCTGAAAGCAACTCATACTCAACAGCAATTACAACGTCTAACCCTGATAAATTAGGTATTGGTGCAAGGAATGGAGGCGGTACACCAAGTCTATTCTTTGATGGCTCAATAGACGAAGTAAACGTATGGAGTCGTGGACTCTCCGCAGGTGAAGTAGAAGCTCTATACAATTCAGGGAGTGGTATCCAATACGAAGACCCAGGAACGCACGTTGCAACAGTAACCATTGACAGCAGTAAGGTAGACGCAGACCTCACTGACTACCCTATCTACATTGACCTCTCTGATATGCCGTCTAGCTTTTGGGATACCGTAGCCAACGGTGGTGGTGATATTCGTGTGTTCAAGGATGACGACTCAACAGACCTACCTAGAGAGGTTGTATCGTGTGATACCTCAACAGAAACAGGCGAGCTACACGTCAAGTACACTGGTACGCTCTCTAGCTCTAGCGATACCGACCTACACATCTACGCAAACGGTTCTAATAGCGAGCCAGCAAGTGATAGTGCGTGGGGAAGTGAGGCGGTGTGGAGT
>Ga0180435_10007316_pt1 | contig 10523 bp, 9 predicted proteins | sample SS_ome_3_FD_132467 | JGI IMG/M metagenome (GOLD analysis project Ga0180435, IMG submission 132467) | Hypersaline lake sediment archaeal communities from the Salton Sea, California, USA - SS_3_S_1 metaG | ecosystem: Environmental > Aquatic > Non-marine Saline and Alkaline > Hypersaline > Sediment... | reverse complement strand
GGGCGGCGTTGTTGCGGGAGAACGCGGATCTCGATATCCCACTCGTAGGGCGCTTTGCTGATCGTCAGCCTGCTGCCGACCCTGACGTCCTTGCCCGGCTTGGTGCGCTGTCCGTTGAGGTGGACCTTGCCACCCTGCACGGCCTCGGCCGCCAACTGGCGGGTCTTGAAGAAGCGCGCCGCCCACAACCACTTGTCCAGGCGCATTTTCTCCGGGGTTTCTGACATGCGGGGGCGTGGCTCAGGTCGGTGCGTCTTCGGAATGGTCCGCGGTGTGAACCGGGGCCTCGCGCGGGGTGATATGCAGCAGGTTGTCGAGTTCGCCGCGGGCATCCAGTGCGGCGAGGTCGTCGAAACCTCCCACGTGAAGGTCGTCGATGAAAATCTGCGGGACGGTGCGGCGCTGGCTGCGTTCCACCATCTCCGACATGCGGCTGTGATCCACGTCGATACGAATCTCTTCGAAGGTCATCCCCTTGTTTTGCAGCAGCATCTTGGCGCGCACGCAATAAGGGCACATGGCGGTGCTGTACATCTGGATATTCGGCATTTTATCTCTCTCCTCCCGTTGATGCTCGCATCCTACCAACCTCCACTGCCGGTGACACTGCGGATAATTACCCATTTACCTACGCGATTTGGGGGTTGTTCGCGTTGGAAGCGCCAGGCTCAGGACCTATCATGGGTCACCACTTCCGCTGTTCGCACAGGATTCCGACCCGGCATGAAAGAAGCCAGCCCAGGCGCCATCCACCTCAAGGACTACCAGCCACCCCCCTACCTGATTGACCAGGTGGCGCTCGAGTTCGAGCTGCACGAGCGCGGTACGCGGGTGCGCTCACGCCTGCGGCTACGGCGTAACCCCGCCGCTGCACAGGCCTCGCAAGGCCTGCGCCTGGACGGAGAGGGACTACAGCACCAGTGGCTGGAGATCGACGGCCGGCGTCTGCACGATGATGAATTCGTGCTGCATGCGGACGGCCTGCGCCTGTTGGCGGTACCACAGCGCTTCGAGCTGGCCAGCGAGGTGGTGATCGAACCCGAGAACAACACCGCGCTGGAAGGGCTGTATCGATCCAACACCATGTTCTGTACCCAGTGCGAGGCAGAGGGATTCCGCAAGATCACCTGGTTCCTGGACCGCCCGGACGTCATGGCGCGCTTTCACGTGCGGATCGAGGCGGACCGGACCCGCTTTCCGGTGTTGTTGTCCAACGGTAATCCGGGAGCCAGCGGTGAATTGCCCGACGGACGCCACTTTGCGGAGTGGGATGACCCGATCCCCAAGCCCTGTTACCTGTTCGCGCTGGTGGCAGGTGACCTCAGGTACATCCGGGACAGCCATACCACGCCCTCGGGTCGAGAGGTGGATCTGCGCATCTACGTCGAACCGGAGAACATAGACAAGTGCGAGCACGCCATGCGTTCGCTGCAGAACGCAATGCGCTGGGATGAGGAGAAATACGGCCGTGAATACGACCTCGATGTGTACAACATCGTCGCGGTGAACGACTTCAACATGGGGGCAATGGAGAACAAGGGGCTGAACATCTTCAATAGCAAGTACGTGCTGGCCCGCCCCGACACCGCCACCGATGCCGATTTCCAGGGTATCGAGGGTGTCATCGCGCACGAGTATTTCCACAACTGGACCGGTAACCGCATCACCTGCCGTGACTGGTTTCAGCTGTCGCTCAAGGAAGGCCTGACCGTGTTTCGCGACCAGGAATTCTCGGCCGACATGGGGTCGCGTGGGGTCAAGCGCATAGAAGATGTGCGCCTGTTGCGTGCGCACCAGTTTGCCGAAGACGCCAGCCCGATGGCACACCCGGTACGCCCGGACTCCTACATCGAAATCAACAACTTCTACACCGTTACCGTGTACGAGAAGGGTGCCGAGGTGGTGCGTATGCAGGCAAACCTGCTCGGCCCCGAACTTTTCCGCGAGGCGACGGACCTGTACTTCGAGCGGCATGATGGGCAGGCGGTCACCACCGAGGATTTCGTCGCCTGCATGGAAGCGGCGTCGGGTCGCGACCTGGGCCGGTTCAGGTACTGGTACGACTACGCGGGCACGCCGCTGGTGCAGGCCAGTGGGCGCTACGATGCCGCGCAGCAGACCTACACCCTGCGCCTGCGCCAGGAGGTGCCCGACACCCCCGGGCAGGGCAACAAGCCGCCGTTTCATATCCCGCTTGCGATAGGCCTGCTGGATGCGGACGGGCGGGACCAGCTCGAGGGGAGCAACGGCACGCAGATGCTCGATTTCACCCAGAAGGAGCAGGAATTCGTGTTCCACAACCTGTCCCGGGAACCCGTCCCTTCGCTGGCGCGCGGTTTCAGTGCGCCGGTCAAGATCGAGTTCGATTACAGCGACGCGCAGTTGATGCGGCTGATGTCCAGCGACAGTGACGGCTTCAATCGCTGGGACGCGGGCCAGACCTTGTTGCGCCGCACCCTGCTGGGCTTGGTCGCGCAGCGCCAGGCGGGGCAGGCCATGCAGGTGCCGGAGCGGCTGGTCGGGGTATTGCGCAGCGCACTGTTCGACGAGCAGGCGGAGGAGGCCCTGACCGCCGAGGTATTGACCCTGCCCGCTATCGGTTACCTCGGCGATTTCATGTCCACCGTGGATGTCGAGGGCCTGTACCTCGCGCGCGAGACCCTGCGCCGCCGGGTTGCCGGGGATTTACGGGAAGACCTGCTGATGCGTTACGAGCAACTGGCGGACGAGGGTGAGTACCGGATTACCCCCGCTGCTATCGGCAGGCGCAGCCTGCGCAACCGGGTCCTGGGTTTCCTGGTTGCCCTGGAGGGCGACCGGGAAGTCGAGCAGCTGCTGGTCGACCAATACGACGCAGGCCACAACATGACCGACGTGATGGCGGCCCTGGCGCTGATCGCGGACAGCGACCATCCGGCGCGCGCGCAGGTGCTGGCCGATTTTGCCGCGCGTTGGCAACAGGATCCGCTGGTCATGGACAAGTGGTTTGCAGTACAGGCCGGCGCGGCGCGCGCGGGGGTACTGCAGGAAATCCGCGACTTGATGCAACACGGGGCTTTCTCGCTGACCAATCCCAACAAGGTGCGGGCGCTGGTTGGCACCTTTGCGAATGCCAACCCGGTACGCTTTCACGCGCCCGATGGCAGCGGCTACCGTTTCCTGGCCGAGCAGGTGCTGGCCCTCGACCCCCTCAATCCGCAGATTGCCGCCCGCCTGTTGCGCAGCCTGTCGCGGTGGCGGCGTTACGACCAGGATCGCCAGGCACACATGTGCCGTGCGCTGGAAGGTGTTCTGGCCAGAAAGGTATCCAGGGATGTCTATGAAATCGCCTCCAAGAGCCTGGAGGGCTGAACACGCAACTGGTGCGCGGGGTAGGCCTTTTCAGCATGCACGGCGGGGTTGATTCGGGCGGCGCGGAACGCCATGGTGTCGCCCGATATCCTGTTGAGAATGAGGAAAGCAACCGATGAAGAGCCTGTTACTGGTAGCCCACGGCAGTCGCCGCCAAGCCTCGAACGAAGAGGTCCGTGAACTGACGTCGCGTCTGGCGCAACATGCCGGGGAGGCCTATGGCTATGTCGACTGCGGCTTCCTGGAACTGGCGGAGCCGTCGATCCCCGAAGGCATTCAGCGTTGTATCGATGCGGGTGCCACCGAGGTGGTGGTGTTGCCGTACTTCCTGTCCGCGGGGCGCCACGTTGCCGAGGACATTCCCAACGAGGTGCGTATCAAGCAGGAGGAATACCCCCAGCTGCCGATCCGCATTTCTTCCTACCTCGGCGAGGCAAAAGGGATTCCCGATCTGTTGCTGCAGGCAGCCGCGCGTTGACCGCCAGCGTTATGCACCCCGGTTGATCCGGGGTTGGGGCAGCGTGCCGCTGCCTGTCCTGCCGCTGCGCGGTGGCGCAGGGCGTGCCAGGCCGCTGTCATTCGGCCTGCAGCGGCGGTGCCTTGTAGATGGTGGTGTGCCAGCTCTCCATCACCTTCACCAGTTCCAGGCAGCGCTCCTCGCTGGCGTTGTACTTTGTCAGGTCGCCGACATGGCAATTGTGCGCGGCCTGGACCTGAACCTTGTCGATCTCGCCGCATGACAGACCCCGGAACTTGATTTCCTGGAACTGGTTTGCTGTGGGCTTGATGCGTGAGTAGCCGCGGCTGACGGTTTCAAAGGGGATATTGCCCGGCTTGTAGGCGGTGAAACGCAACACCATGGTGCGGATCGGCGAGTGCAGGTCGTTCTGCAGACGCAGTCCCAGCTCACAACCGCCGGGTATGTCCTGGAATTTTTCCAGGGTCAGTATCGCGGTTCGCGGCTCAGGCTCGGTTCCTTCCACCGGTGTATACATCCAGGTGCCGTTGTTCTTCAGGGTCACCTTGCGGCCGTCCTCGGTGGTGGCCTGTATATCGGCCTGCGCTATATGACCGAAGAGCAGACAGCCGAGCAAAAACAATCTGGTTTTCATTGCGTTCCCAATTGCTGAGGATTTGCGCCCTATGCTGCCGTATCCCCAGCCTCTTGAGAAGGGGTCAGAAACCCAACCAGCGCGCTGCCTGGTAAAAAATGAAGCTCAGCAGCCAGGCCAGTGCCAATGGCCATGCCACCGCGAGGGCGGTGAAGCGCCAACTTTTGGATTCCTGCCGGAGTACGGCGACCGTCGACAGGCACGGCGTATAGATCAGCACGAACAGCATGAAGCTGTAGGCCTGAACCCAGTCGGTGTGTTGCGCGATCGTGCCGCCGAGCTGGCCGTCACCGACACCGTAGATCACTGCCAGGGCACCAATCACGATTTCCTTGGCGACGAAACCGAACAGCAAGGCGATCGTCATCAGGCTGTCGATACCCAGAGGCTGGAACAACGGGGCGAACAGGTCCGCCAGTTGTCCCGCGAGGGTGTCGGAACCGGCCGGTTGCGCATCGAAGGGGTAATGCGTGAGGAGCCATACCAGGACGACACCGAGCAGGATGAAACCGCTGGCCTCGCGTAGAAAATGGGCCACCTCACGCCAGCCGCGCAGCCACATCTGGGCAAAGGTCGGGAAACGGTAAGGCGGCAGCTCGAGCAACAGGGGCTCGTTGTTGCTGAGCCGGCCGCGGTACAGCAGCGCGGTGAGGAACGCGGCGAGGAAGCTCATCAGGTACAGGCTGAACAGGACCAGTGGCGCGGCCCAGGGCTCGAAAATCGCGGTGGTGAGAAACACGAACACCTGCAGCCGCGCCGAGCACAGTGAAAAAGGAACGATCAGCATGGTCAGCAGGCGTAGCCCACGCGAGCGCATGATCCGGGTACCCATCAGGGCGGGCACATTGCAGCCGAAGCCCATCAACTGCATGACGAAGGCGCGGCCGTCCAGGCCCAGCCTCGCCATGAACGCGTCCATGAGGAAGGCGGCACGCGACAGGTAGCCGCTGTCTTCCACGATCGCCATGAACAGGAAAAACAACACGATGATTGGCAGGAAGGAAAGCACGGTGCCGACCCCGTCGAAGACCCCTTCCAGGAGGAAACTGCTCAGGACCGGGTCCCAGTTGCGCAGGGCCGGTGCAAGTGCCTGTTCGCGTACCGTCTGCAGCAACCACGCCACCCCGTCCTGCAAGGGGGCGCCGAGGGTGTAGACAGCCTGGAACAGCAACAACATGCTGAGCAGGAACAGGGGCAGCCCGAGCCAGCGGTGCAGCAACAGGCGGTCTATCCGGTCGGTCATCCGCTCGGATGCGGCCAGGGGGAGCTTCACGCTGCGGGAAAAGACCGCATCAAGGCGTCTCTCCAGCGCATCGTCCTGGGCAAAGGCGTGGTTGATATCGGCCTTGCGCGCGGCCGAGTCGCCACTGAGCAACGCCGCGAGTTGTTCGCGTACCCTGGCCAGGCCATGGCCGTGCTTGGCGCTGAGCGGCAGGACAGAGATATTCATTTCAGCGGCCAGCTGGTCTGCGTCTATCTCGATACCCAGCCGCCGGGCCTCGTCCTGCATATTCAGCAGCAGCAGCACCGGCAGCCCCAGTTCCTGTAGTTGCATTACCAGGGCCAGCTGGCGATCGAGTTGGGTCGAGTTGGTGATCACCAGCAACAGGTCGACCGGGTTGTCCTCCAGGAAGCGCCTCGCCACGCGCTCGTCCTCGGCAAACCCGTGCAGGTTGTAGATGCCCGGCAGGTCCACGATCTCGACGGTCTGGGTGCCCAGCAGGACGTTTGCCGACAACAGGTCGACCGTCACCCCGGGCCAATTACCCACCTTGGCAGACGCGCCGGTGAGGCGGTTGAACAGGGTGGACTTGCCGGTGTTCGGCATGCCCAGCAGGGCGATGCGTTTCATTTCACCAGCACCTGCACGGCCTGTTGCGGGCGGATCAGCAGGTCCGTGGTGCCAACTCTCACCTGCAAGGGGCCGCCCATGCGGGCACGCCGGATAACCGCGACCCGGCGGCCGATACGCAGGCCGAGCGACTGGATGCGGCAGCGCAGGTCAGGATCCATCGGCAACTGCGTGATGGTGGCGCTGCGGCCGGGGGAGAGTTCGTTCAGGTTCATACAGGCGCTTGAATATTAGCGAACGCTAATTGTACCCCTTTGCCGGCAGGGTGACATGATGTCGGTCAAGCGCTTGGGGATCCGCCTGGCTGTGCTTTGCCACGGGCCTGGATAGACCCGGCAGGGCCGGCAGTGTCGGCCTGTCTCCTTTCTCGCGGTCCGGGTCCGACCATCGCGGGCGTTGCGAAAACTGACCTGCAAGCCGGCTGTCAGCGGGACACGGTAAAGGTGTTCCGAGCGCACCTGTGGCCAGGCGCGACCCCTCCACCGTGTTCAGTGACGGGAACGTGCTCACAGGCACGCAGGCGCCGGCCCAGCCGGGGGCAGGGGACCGGCCAAGGAGTGCTAGGCCGGTCGCTCAGGCGTAGGTATAGTGCTTGGACTCGCGCCGGCCGCTCGGGCTTTGCTGGCGCCGCAGTACGCGCTGCATGATCACCCCCTCTACCTTCCATTCCAGCCCCTCCAGGGGGATTTCGGGGTACAGGTCATTGAGGGCCACGAGGCGCTCGCCGTGCTCGTCGTGGAGGTACAGGCGGAACCAGCGCGTGTCCTCCACCAGGCACATGATGTACATGCCGTGCTGGCACCGCTCGGCAGGTTCGATGCTGACGATGCAGCCGTCCGGGAATTCAGGCTCCATGCTGTCGCCCAGTACCTGCAGGGCGAAGGGTTCGACCTCGCTACAGGCACTGCCGCCACCGAATTCATCGTTTGCCATCGGGGGAATCTCCCGGGGTACTTCTGCTATGCTCCGCCGCGCAGGGCTTCGAAGCAAACTCACTGAAAAACAAGCAGTAATCGTATCATGATGCATGCCGCCGGGGAGACGCCCCAAGTCCACAAAAATCGCCGGGATTGGTACAACCTGCGCAGCATGTTGCCCTTTCTGTGGGAGTTTCGCGGCCGAGCGCTGTTTGCCCTGAGTTGCCTGGTACTGTCCAAGGCAGCCAACGTGGGGATTCCGGTGATACTCAAGGAGATCATCGACCACTTCGAGTCGGCTTCCCCCGGGGAGCTGGCCATGGCGATGCCGGTGGTTCTGCTGGTCGCCTACGGTGCGCTCAAGCTCGCCGCGAGTATGTTCAATGAACTGCGTGACGTGGTGTTCGCCAAGGTACGCTACCGGGCGATGCGGCGCCTGTCGACGCGGGTGTTGTCGCATCTGCACCAGCTGTCGCTGCGTTTCCATATGGGGCGCCGCAGCGGCGCACTCAGTCGGGACCTGGAACGCGGTACCCGCTCGGTCAGCCAGATCCTCAACTACATGGCGTTCAGCATCCTGCCCATCGCGGTTGAATTCAGCCTCGTGGCCATCATCATGCTGCAGCAGTACGACTGGATATTCGCTGCCGCGATGTTCGGTTCGATCGTGGTGTACATGGCCTTCACCTTCGCCATCACCGAGTGGCGCATGGATTTCCGCCACCACATGAACCGGCTCGACTCGCAGGCCAACTCGCTGGCCTTCGACAGCCTGATCAACTACGAGACGGTCAAGTATTTCGGCAACGAGAAACTCGAGCTGGAGCGGTACGACGACAACCTGCGCGACTGGGAGCACTGGGCGGTGAAAAGCCAGTCCTCGATGTCGCTGCTGAACTTCGGCCAGGGCGCGATCATCGCCCTCGGGGTGACCGCGGTGATGGTGCTGGCGGCCAACGCGGTGGCACAGGGGGAGATGAGTATCGGCGACCTCGTACTGGTCAACGCCTTCCTCCTGCAGCTGTTCATTCCGCTCGGTTTCCTCGGCATCGTGTACCGCCAGATCAAATACTCGCTGGCGGACATGGACCTGATCTTCAAACTCCTGGATACCGCGCCGGAGGTGAAGGACGCGCCGGACGCGCGGCCGCTGCGCATCGTGGGCGGTGGTATCCGCTTCGACGACGTCAATTTTGGCTATCACCCGGACCGGCAGATCCTGCACGACCTCAGCCTGCAGGTGCCGGCCGGGCACAAGGTCGCGGTGGTGGGACACAGCGGCGCCGGCAAGTCGACCCTGTCGCGCCTGCTGTATCGTTTTTACGACGTGCAGTCCGGAACGGTGAGCATCGATGGTCAGGACGTGCGCACGGTCACCCAGGAGAGCCTGCGCGCGGCCATTGGCATCGTCCCGCAGGACACGGTGCTGTTCAACGACAGTATCTACTACAACATTGCTTACGGGCGTCCGGGTGCGACGCGCGAGGAAGTCGAGCGGGCGGCGCGCATGGCGCATATCACCGATTTCGTGGCGCAGCTGCCGGAGGGATGGGACACGGTGGTGGGGGAACGCGGCCTGAAGCTGTCAGGCGGTGAGAAACAGCGCGTGGCGATCGCGCGTGCCATCCTGAAAGGCCCGCGGATCCTGATATTCGACGAGGCCACCTCTTCCCTGGACAGCAAAACCGAGCAGGCCATCCAGGAGACGCTGGCCGAGGTGGCCGCGGAGCATACCACCCTGGTGATCGCGCACCGCCTCTCCACGGTGGTCGATGCCGATCGCATCCTGGTCATGGCGCAGGGGCGCATCGTCGAACAGGGCAGTCATGCCGAGTTGTATGCGGCACGCGGCGAGTATTACCGCATGTGGGAGCTGCAGCGCGAAGAACGCGAGTCGGCGCAGGCGGATGCCAGTGCCTAGCTCATTCGCCCTTTTCCACCTTCCACGCGGGTTCGACCTTGCCGCGGGCCTTGTCCGTGGCGGATGGCCCGGGTCGGGCCGGTGTCTCCCTCACTTTCTGCACGGCCGGCAGCAACAGGCCGCGGGGCGCTTCCGGGGCCTGTTGCAGGCGTTTCTGTCCTGCGGCGGGCTGCCCTTGGGGGGCGGGGGCGATTTTCGCCTCGCCGTCGACACCGTCGAACTTCATGTACCCCGCGGCCTGCACCGCCAGGCTGCCGCCCAGTGCCAGGACTGCCGCGACGCTCGCTGACTGTCGTGTTTTCATGATCTGTTTCCGTTGTGGCCTGTTTACAATCTAGATCAGTGAGGAAAAACAACGGGGAGACAAATCCACGCCCAGCGCCCGGGTTTGTGATGCGGGAAATGCCCTTTTTCGCCCGGAAACTCGCGCGCAGTGCTTGCCCGGCATTCATGCTTAAGCTGCACGGGCCGCCGTGTAACCCGGCAATGGCAAACCCGGCCCATCCCGGTTGTGTGGGACATGGGGCCCTGCCCGTCTGGAGGACGCGCATTTGAGCGAAAATGACGAATCACGCCTGCATGGCCGGATCTACCTGGTCGGTGGCGCGGTGCGCGATGAGCTGCTGGGCCTGCCGGTGGAGGAGCGTGACTGGGTGGTGGTCGGCAGCACCCCGCAGGCCATGCGGGCTGCCGGTTTTCGCCAGGCGGATCCGCAATTCCCGGTATTCCTGCACCCGGACACTGGGGAGGAGTACGCCCTGGCCCGCCGCGAAACCAAGGTGGCTGGTGGCTACCGGGGTTTCGAGACGGACGTATCGCCCGAGGTCACCCTGGAACAGGACCTCGCACGTCGCGACTTCACCATCAACGCGATGGCCCGCGATGCCAGCGGCGAATTGATCGATCCGCACGGCGGCCGGAACGACCTTGCCGAGGGGCGCCTGCGGCATGTCAGCCCGGCCTTCGTCGAGGACCCGGTGCGGATCCTGCGCGCGGCGCGGTTCGCGGCCAAGCTGGGTGCGGGATTCCGCCTGGCGCATGCCACCCACCGCCTGCTGCGGCAGATGGTGGAGGCCAGGGCGGTTACCGAACTACAGCCACAACGCATTGCCGCGGAGATGTACAAGTCGATGGCGTACGCGCAGCCGTGGCGTTTTTTCGAGGTGCTCTGCGCCTGCGGCGCGCTGGCCGACCTGGCACCGGGCCTGGCGGCACAGATGGAGGCAGGCGGCTCGCACGCGGCCACCGGTCCCGCACCGCCGATCCTGGCACTGCGGCGCGCCTGCAGGCAGAGCGAGGATGTGGATATTCGCCTGGCGGCATTGCTGGTGCAGAGCGAGGACCCGCCGCAATCGCTCACGGACCGCCTG
>Ga0180435_10007314_pt1 | contig 10524 bp, 6 predicted proteins | sample SS_ome_3_FD_132467 | JGI IMG/M metagenome (GOLD analysis project Ga0180435, IMG submission 132467) | Hypersaline lake sediment archaeal communities from the Salton Sea, California, USA - SS_3_S_1 metaG | ecosystem: Environmental > Aquatic > Non-marine Saline and Alkaline > Hypersaline > Sediment... | reverse complement strand
GACTGCTCAAGCAGAAGGCGTACGAGGAGCATTTATTCAGTGGCAGTGATCTGTTCACAATTTCAGAACCCTGGCTGATCGACAGCGATAATGACGGTCAACTCGAAACAGTCATCCTGGTTGCTCCCCGGCCGGACCCTTTTGAGTTTGGGCAATCACCCGGTTATATATTTCTCGCCACCCATTCCCCATCCGGTGAGTTCTTCCAACACCGGTTTATCCCGCTTCCATCTGACTGCATGCCCCAGCAGAAAATAGTAGGATTTCTGAAAACACGTGATGATAAAAATCACCTGCTGGTCAACCTGACCGATATTGGTACCAGTTCGGCTTTTCCAATCGTAATTGTTTTAGATGTTCACTGGCCGGAAATTAATAAGGCAGGGGAGTTTTACGGATTTTACGAGCACGCTCTTGTTGATCGCCTACAAGATCTGAATCAAGACGGCAACACCGAGATTATCTCTGTTGGAGAAATTTACCTGCCGCCTGGTGCGGCGCATGCAGACCGGCGCATATCTTATGATATAGCCGAATATCAAGACGGTTTATATGTGGTAAACAATAAAAAATTTATTGATTACCATGAACAGATTAACAAATAAAATGGAACACTTCTTCCTGAGCTGTTGCAGTTTTTATAGCCTTGAAGCAGATTGATGCCACTGAAATAATAATGAAAAACGAAAGCCGTCAGCAATACCCTGTTCCCGCTGCACGGGCACTGATTGAGAATAGAGGGGGACAGATACTTCTATTGAAACGGGCAAACTCCACATTCGGCAACAACCTCTGGTGCCTGCCCGGCGGCAAAGTCGAGGTCGGGCAGACGGTTGAAGAAGCGCTCGCGGTTGAGCTGCTGGAGGAACTGTCGGTACGGCTCATTTCGGCTCGGTTTTTCTTCTACCAGGACAGTTTGCCGATGGAGCCCGATGGGCTACATTTCATAAATTTCTATTTCCAATGTGACGTAGAAGGTGATCCCGTTATTAATGAAGAGTCTTCGGATTTTGCATGGATTGGGCCTGACGATGTAGGCAACTATGAAATCACATTCAGAAACGACGAGGCCATTCGCCGTCACTTTGATCTTTAACCGTTTCTTTAAAAAACTTCTTATGAGAGGACAAGATGGATTGCAATAATCCTTATGACCTAAGGACGATGGTTGCCGATCAGGTGAAAGTATTTACAAAGAATATTCCTGTCTTTGCCGAATTGAGGAAGGTAATCATCGCAACCCTTCAGGATAAAACGGCCGGGTTGTCGGGTTCGCCCCTGATCCACGGCCGGGTAAAGCAGGTAGACAGTTTTGCCGAAAAATGCATTCGCAAATGCGAAAAGTATCCGCAACCAGCCTGGCAGCTGACCGACCTGTGCGGGGTGCGGGTGGTGGTCAACTCCCTGGATGCCATTCCCGCTATCCGGCGATGCATCGAGGACAATTTCCTGATCCTTGAAGACGAAGATACGTCGGGGCGATTGGGCGATATGGAGTTCGGTTATCAATCCATTCACTACATCGTCGCACTCGATCCTGCCAAAAGCAGCGGCTATTCCACGAGCGGCAGACGAATCCCGGAGAAGTTGTTTGCCGCACGCACCGGCAGTGTTGCCCTGAAAAAATCACTTCCCGCCGGGCCTGTATACAAGGCGGAAATCCAGGTAAGATCACTTCTACAGCATGCCTGGTCGGATGCGATTCATGACAATCTCTATAAAACCGAGATGAAGAGAAAACCGCACCACCTGCTGCGTGAATCGGCGCTGGTCGCCGCCCTGCTGGAAGATGCGGACAACTCGATAGTCAAATTGATCAAGGGGGCGGATCAGTACCGGTCATACTACGGCGCGTACATGGAGCCCGAGGAAATCGAGCACGAGATCGAGATACAGAAAGTTGTTCTCGATAGCAATCCCGATAACAGGAACGCTGCATTAAAAATAGCACGATTATCTGACTGCCTGGGTAAAGACGCGGACACCAAACGTGTGGAAGGAACCCTGGCGCCGTTTGAAAAAAGTGGTGATCCCGCGCTGTTGCGGGAGCTGGGAATGGTCCGCCTGAAGAACCGGAAAAAGGCGACGGGCAGGAAGAATATTGTGAAATCGACGGAAATGAATCCCGACGACCCGGATACGTGGTGTGAACTGGGCCTGACCTATTTCCAGCATAAAGATTACGGACAGGCACTGAAGTATTACGAAAAGGCTTTTGAGGTTGATCCTGACTACCCGAGAGCCCTGATGCGGTTTATCGAGTGCAAGATTCTCGACGGCAGCGACGGGTCTCTTGAATTTCTGCCGCTCATCAAACAGAACCTCGAACGGGCGATAGACATATCATACCGAAGAATAGCAACCGGTATTCATATTCCCCACGCCTGGTACGATATCGGCTTTTTTGCGCTGCTGCTCAATCGGCCCGACGAGAGTATCGAGGCGTACGGCAAGGCGATATTGACCACATCCTCAAAAAAAATAATTACCGGGATCTACGATTCACTGACCGCCATTCACGGTAAGGTTCGCCATAAAAATATTGCCCTGAACGATGGAATCAGGCTGGTCAGGTCGTACCTGCGTGTTGTGCTCACCGGCAGATTCAACAGGAAGCCCCATGTTTACCTGAGCGGTTGTGACGATGAACTCGATGGCTTCAAGACGTTGTCGCCGTGTTATAGAGACGGTAAAAAGTCCGTTTATAAAAAGGGAAAACCGGTGGTTATCGTTGCCGGATCATGCTCTCAGGGATCAGAGGTATCACTCGACGGGTACGAAAGGATCATCGAAGAGGCATTCGAAGGCTTTAACGGCATAATCTGCAGCGGCGGAACCGATGCCGGGATCTCGGGCGTGATCGGCAGGCTGACCAACCTGGGCGGGCAGGCGGTCAGGCTGGGATATTTGCCGAAAGGTGAAAGCTGTATGAAAGGGTACGAGTGCATCTATACGATGCCGGGAGATTTCAGTGTTTACGAACCAGTCATGATGTGGAGCGATATCCTTGCCGCCGGCATCGCCCCCAATTCCGTGAGGGTCATTGGCGTAGGCGGAGGGGCAGTGTCTTGTCTCGAGTATCAGCTGGCTTTGCTGGTGGGGGCACAGGTCGGAATTATTTCAGACAGCGGCGGCACCGGCAGCACATTGCTCAAAGATCGTGACTGGCTTGCTGCTTCCACCGTGCCGTCTCATTCCGGCAATTCCAAGAAGCAACTGCTCGGTCTGCCGGCGGATACCGAGACGCTTCGTGCATTTATATACCCGACGTTTCCGTCAAAACTTATTCGGAGAAACGACCGGGAGACGATTGCCAGGGGGATGCACGAAAAATACACTGAACTCATGCAGCAGGACATTGCCCGAAGACTGCAGAATCTTGCGGACTGGAAAGAGCTGGATGCAACGTTTCGGGACGCAAACTATGGATTTGTCGATCATATAGATCAGAAGCTGCAGAGAATCGGTCTCACATTGCGCAAGATCACCGGTGCGAAACCAGCCAGACATGGTTCTAAAATTGAAGCAAGGATCGAGAGAAAAAAGGAATTGCTCGCCAAAATGGAACATGGCCGCTGGGTAATCGATCGGCTTGAAGACGGCTGGAGGCTGGGAGAACGAGACGAAGAGAAAAAGACCCGTCCACAGCTGATTCCCTGGGGCGATCTCGATTCGTCGGAGACAGAAAAAGATTACAATGCGATAACTGAATTGCCGGAAATTCTGGCCGATCTTGGGTATGAGATAATCGCGCTGTAGGTGTCCGATCTGAAAAAACCTGATCTGCTGTGAGTTGAATTACGACAGCTGAAGCCGGCCGTTGAATCAAGCCGGCGGATCAAATCTCCATTGAGCAGATCAGGTATCACCGCGCACCGATCGATTTTCTTGCGGTCGTCAAGCTGCCTTATCCTGCAGCAGCAGCTCACCCATCACCGCCCTGCGGACATCATCGGCCAGCCGGTCCTTGACCACGTGGTAAAAATCGCTGTACGGCACCAGGTGTTTCTGGCACAGTGCCAGTTCGTGGGACAGGTAGGTTATCGCGTAATACTGCCGGTGTTTATCGTCGCAGTTGATCAGGAAATCGATAATCTGGTGTCTTCGTAAAATGCCGATGTAGAGTGTATCGAGCTTTTTGAATCCGGCGGATTTCCAATCCTGCCCCTTGCCTGTCAGGTTGGCAAGCACCGCTTTGCTGAGCGCTTTTCCGTCCGGTGCAAGAAGACCGGTGGCGATATAGGCGTCTTTGCCGTCCGAGTCGAAGTAGACGCATTCCACCTGGTTATAGGAGATATGGATGTTCCGCTTTATCGCCAATGCCACATCGGGGTGTTTGATTATCCCGTTGACCTTTTCCAGGAATTCCTTCTCAACAGGCGACAAGCTGCGTGTCCCGAGCATCCTGGTTTTCAGGGTGAGCGATTGTTTGCTCACAATACGTCTATTGACGAGATCTTTTATTTTTTCCTGGTTCTCCTGGATCGTATCCAGGTTGACGACATCTTTAAAAACCGAGAGGAACAGGTCGTCGTAAAACTGCGGTGCACCGTTGTTGACGCTGCATTTCTGCGGCAGCACGATGAAGTCGTGTTTGAAGCTTCCGCCGACCCAGCGTAGATTCTTGCGGTCAGGTGAAAAATAGAGGGGAAGTCCGGCGGTCATCTCGGCGAGCAGATCGCGCAGCGAATAACGCGTGGTTTTTCCGTTCAACCGGTATACTTTCGCATCCGCCAGCTTTTTCAATACAAAGTCGTTTTTCCTTTCGACATGCTGCGGCTGTCTCAGGTAGGCCGCGAGCTGCTTGCGGAGGATGTATTGATTTGCCAGGATACCGTCCTCGTCCTTTTCTGCATCCATTGCCCTGCTCAACTCGATCATCAGCACATCGGCCAGAACACGCAGCATGTTCGTGTAGTTGTGGTCCATCCGGAACGAATCCCTGCTGATCGTTACGGCAAGGTCATTGCAGTTGATCGATATGGCAAATTGGGGCAGGTACGGTACTTCATGACCATGATAATCCCGCAGGTCGTTATGGTTGTGCGGTCCGCCGGTAAGCAGGTTGGCCAGGGGGATTTTCAACAGGTATTCATATTTGCACAATACGGTTATCCACTTGTTCCAGTTGCTTTGATCGAGAAAGCCGTAGCAGCTCCCTTCGGAGAAGAATATTGCATTTTTCTCCCGTGCCCGCTGCCAGATGGAAGGAAATGACTCTTCATCGACGGTGATGTTGCATGGGTAGTATTCAAGCCGTTTCTTGGCATCGACCACACATCGTGCAGGCGCATCGGCGCTTTCGAACTCGACGGTGATCCTCGTGCTGAAGGGAAAAGTGGAGTCATGCAGTTTAGCTTCGACAGCGGGCCGTCTTGCCGTGTCTGTGACCGTGAACTGCATCTCGACGAACTCCCCCTCGCAGCACGTCAGGACCCGTACCCGTTTTGTTTCGAGTTTCGGGTTGAAGATCGACACGAAACCGATCCCGAACTTACCGATCTTGTCCGGATCGAGTTCCTTGTCGGTCCCGCCGAGTGTTGTGAGAAGCCGAAGCCGCTTGCGATCCAGCCCCTCGCCATAATCGGTGATAGATATGACGCTTGCCCCCGTCTCTATGTCGACCCGCTTTTCCTCCCAGGGGAGGTGGTTCGGGTAGCTGTCGAGCGCGTTTTGTATCAGTTCGCTGAACCCCCGCCCGGGGCTGCCGCCGAACTGGCTGCTCCTGAGCTTGTTCCACGCCTCTCCGATGTCTATATCGATGCCCGCTTCCAACCTGATTTTTTCAATCACCGCTGTTTTCTTTTTATCTTCCATGGCTTTTCTTCCCCTCGTTAATCCATCCAGGCTGAATCGCCCCTGGATTTTCGTATGAATTCCTGGATGGCCCGGTTGGCGTGGTCTACTTCGGCTTCCTTCTGCAGCAGCTCCGGTATCTTCTTCGTACCGCATTTGGCGATGGCATCCATCAGGATGAGATCCTCGCGCACCTGGGCCGACAGTTCCGGCAATATCTTCTCCCCGCTCGTCAGGCACATGGCCAGCGCCCAATGACCTGCCAGGGCCGGAGACGTCCTGGTAAGGGCGACGAATTTCTTCACTTGTTCGTGATTGAGATTGAGGACCACGGTCTTATTGCTGTAGAGGAACAGCTGCGATGTGCAGGGGCTTCTTCCATCCTGGTGCACCAGGTAATTTGCCCGCCAGTTGATCTCTTCCAGGCTTTTTATGGCTTCCCTGGATTCCCTGAAGACCCCGGCCAACCGTTCCAGTTCCTCCTGCGATTCACTGCTGAACCCGAAGAAGCCGCTGTTGTTGTCCCCCTGTGTTTTGAGAAAGTTCATTTCGGTAATGAGCGGGTGAAAGCCTAAATATTGCTGGAATTCTTTTTCTAGCGGATCGAGATCCGTATTTTGCCCGACAGGCCTTTCGAAGATGATATTGTACGTTCCCAGCTTGATAAGGTAATCGTCAAATATCGTCTCGATTAATTCTTCACCGCCTTTCGGCTGTTTTTGGGCAAGTACCGGTGCGTCGAATACCGAGTAGTCGGCGCCCGGCGTCACTTCGTCTTCAAGATAGAGTTTGCCCTTTTCCACCAAGTGCTCCTGCAGCTCGATCATAGACTGTCGCTCACCATTCTTGATATTGAAGATCGGAAAACGGTTCCACGGGTTTTCCGGCGCCCCTTTGCACAGCATCAGCGCGCACATCATCTCTTCCACCTTGCTGTAGAGATGACTGTCGTTCTGGGGAAATCCTCTCTGGTAACTCCTTATCATCTCATCGATGTACTGGGGAAGCAGATCTGCCCAGATCTTCTTGGTCAGTTTGAGCAGTTCAGACTCATTGCTCAGGCAATGCCTTCCGATGGGAACTTCGAAATCATCGCTGTCGACCCGTATGGTCAGAAAGGGTATTTCCATTGACTTTTCCTGTCCCCAAAAAAGTAGATCGTAATGATTAGTGACCAGAACACGCTGCTTGTAGACTTCGTGACTTGTTGCACCGATCGACAGAACAACATCGAATTTCATCGAGTCAAGATCCAACAGGTATCTGCGAGAATAAGGATCTGTCTGGGCGTGTATTTCTTTTGAATCCCAACCGTGAGGCTGAAGCCAGCGACAGGAATCCAGACCGTCGCTGGAGATGCATATCGCAATGTCCTTATACTTCAGGTAGGTCCTGAGTACTTTTTCCGCTTTGAGCAGCTCACGTGCCAGGCTGATTTTCTTGTCGAAGGTGATCTCCAGTTTGGTTCCCCGCGGCAGGGTTTCATCGAGTTTTTCCAGGAGGATCAGGTCGTCGTCAAGGAGGCAGTTTGCCTTCATCCGCCAGGTTTCTGTGCCGGTGGATGTAAGCATAACGAAATGCTTTTGGCCTTTGATGGCGGCGACACTGAGTTTGCCGACCCCAAACTGGCCTACCGCTGAATTGAGGGTTGATGATTTAACGGAACGATAGAGCATGTTAAAATCCAGGATACCTTTTCTGTCCATTCCGTGGCCGTTGTCGGCAATGGTGATCGTTATGGTCTCTTTGTCCTCTCTGCCCGAAATCCAGCATACGGTCGCATCGGCATCGAAGGCGTTGACTACGGATTCTCTGTACCACTCTCGAGGGTCGACAAACTGCTCGCACATGTCTTTTTTCAGCCTGGTTCTGTCGACCTGGATTCCTTGATCGACCAGTTCCTGCAATTCTTCTACTATTCCCGGTTTTTTGTCTGGCAGAGCCGTCATCGCTTTTCCTCCATGTTCAGGGTTAAGTTCTGTTGCTTATTGCTGAAGATTCGCAAGGAATGTGCCAGGTAAGTCAACATGAAGCGTATGTTATATAATTACAGTGAGATAATGGCAGCCCAGACAATCAGTTGCGTTGCCCTACAGACGGAGAACAATGAAAAGCTAGTTGACCTACTCTCCCTGGTCAGGAAGATCGAGACGATAAGCCTTCAGGATGCTGTCTACATCGAGCCCCAGGTCGCGCCGTATCGCATCCTTCATTGTCTCGTTGTAGGATCTGGTACTGTCAATAATGGGGAAGTTGACGACACAGCCGGCGACTCGGACATACTTGATGCCGTAATCCCTGAAAAATGAATAATAGGCATCATCCATGAAGGTCAGTCCGTAATATCTGATCTCATAGTGGTTTCTCATGATATCAAAGTTCGCTCTCGCCCGGCCGTATTGAGTCGGATAAAAAAGATACGCGACACTGATACAGACATGTATCGTGGCGCAGACAGCACACATGAAGCCGATGGTTTTCCAGAAAACCTTCATGTCTTTTCCTGAGTTTTTTTTCACAGAGAAATAATGGGTTGACCTGGCTCATGTGGTTTGAAAAAGCAAGATGCATACCACATAAGTCAACAGCTCTATCGCAAGCGGTTTGACTTGCAGATGTTTCGGATCGAAGCAGATGGGGATTCGTTGGGGGATGGGGCTGAATAAAACAGCCGTTCAGGCTGGTGAATACCAAAGACCGGGAGGCTCAGAATTTGTTTCGTGCTTGGTCAATCAGCTATGATGTTATTCTCTCTATTTCATCAAATACGAATTTCAAACCCCACGAGAGGTTTTCTGATACGTCTATCCATGAAGTTGTGTGATTATTGGGAGCAGTGAACAGTTCTTCGCTTATGTTGTTAAGGGTCACCGCACAACCGTGTACCTCGTTAAACGTTGGAACTGAATGGAACAGTGCGGCATCGCTTGTTTTACAGAGCATTTGCAGTTCTCTGATATTATTGAGAATGGAATCCCGGTGTATCTCGTTTCCACCCTGCCCTTCCAGTAGCCTGGTAATCGCAAATCTTATGGAAAAAAAGATGTCGCTTACCCGTTTCAATCGACGCAGGCAATGGGCAGGATGAAGGCTCACCTCATCACTTGAAACGCCGGGCTGCGGTAAAACGTTTTGCTGCCCGTGATAGGCGAAAGCAAAATGAAGATCCTTGACGGTGATTGGTTTTCCTTTTGATAATGTTTCATGATTGAGGGTTCTCAGGCACCTCAGGAATGAGTGAAGCACTCTCACATTGCCGGGCCAATCCCGTTTTCCCAATATTTCGTACACATCATCATTGAGCGGCGGCACGTGTTCTGGGGTAATATCGTTCCAGAATGTTGAGGCGAGAACCGTGATGTCTTCCTTCCTGTCCCTCAATGGAGGAACGAAGATCGGAAAAGTATTGAGGCGGTAATAGAGATCATCGCGGAACTCTCTTGATTTAACTCGTGAAACCAGATCAACATTGGTGGCTGCAATAATCCGGGCGTTGACGCCGACCTGATGTGAACTCCCGACCGGCCTGATTTTCTTTTCCGCAAGTGCGCGGAGAATCTTAGCCTGATGCCCAGGTGTCAGATCCCCAATCTCGTCGAGAAACAGCGTTCCGTCCTGAGAAATTTCCCACAATCCTTTCCTGTCCCTATCCGCTCCGGTGAATGCTCCCTTCCTGTAGCCGAACAATTCCGATTCGAGCAGGCTTTCGGAAATGGCAGCACAGTTAATCACCTGCATGTTTCCGAGGTTCCCGAATTTAAGCAGGTGAATCGCTTTGGCGATTACTTCTTTTCCGGTACCTGTCTCACCGAGAATGAGAACTTCATCATCACTTTCGGCGGCACATGTAATAAATGATCGTATTTTGCACGCCTGATCTGAGTTACCGAGAAACATATTCTCTAATAGATCGGCTTTATGTTCTTTGTCTTCCAGGAGATCGGAAGATTCTCGGATATTTTCGAATTGACCTATTTTCAGCTCATTGGAGTTGCTTACAGCGTCCTTGAGTATATCGAATATCTCGTTATCTACTCCAATCAGGTAGATATTCTTGTCATCCTGCTGATGAGCTTTTTGCAATAGAGCACGGATACTTCTGGGGATCTGGGCAGGTGATCTAAAGTCACTGTTGATAAGCGGAATTTTCTTCTGGCCCAGCATATATCTGGCAAGCGGAATTTTTTGATGTTTAATTCCCCGATCGATGATGATTTCACCGAAAACTCGAAAAACCTGGATGTCGTCTGTTTTTATGACAAACAGGCAGGGGCGATATTCCTTTCTGAGTCCTAAGATCTTATTTTCATCCCTGGACTCGATAGGGTGAATTTTGCTTTCAACCTCTTCGTTTCTGGAAAAAAATCTAATAGTTTCTATTGTCATGATTGAATCCTGCAAAATTGCCTAAAATATCCAATGATCAAAGTCAACAATACATTCAATGAGTCATACATTCAAGAATATGGATATTGCAACTTAAATGCCTAATATTGATATATATATAACACTCACAATATATTAAATCAGCATATCAATAAGTGCCGATGAAAGTCAACAGTTGATTTATTGCCGATCTAATTTGAGAATCAAGGTACTTCTAGAGCAATGTGTAGTGGAAATCTTTAAATCTAGCTTGGTAAGGAAGAATTATCCTTATTCCTGGATCTATGATCCAGCCACGTAATGCGAAACAGCAAAGCTTGGATCTGGGAGCGTTAAGCAACT
>Ga0180435_10007313_pt1 | contig 10525 bp, 11 predicted proteins | sample SS_ome_3_FD_132467 | JGI IMG/M metagenome (GOLD analysis project Ga0180435, IMG submission 132467) | Hypersaline lake sediment archaeal communities from the Salton Sea, California, USA - SS_3_S_1 metaG | ecosystem: Environmental > Aquatic > Non-marine Saline and Alkaline > Hypersaline >... | reverse complement strand
TTCCATGCTAGCCTGTGGGTGAACCCACAGGCGGCCCTTGGCCAGCGCCAATTTTCGTACTACATCGTGCGCTCTGGCGCACGCGTGTGCGCACGTGGCCTATTCCGAAAATAACACCAGTTGGACGCAGATCAAATCTGATGCCTGACGCAAGTGTCAGGACGCTGATCGGTGATGCCTCTTCCAATAATCGGCTGAGCCTTGGTTTCGATACACCACCTCGCAAGCTCGGTGCCGGCGACCGTCTGCGGTCGCACCTCAACCCAGCGGCTCAGCCGATTATTGGAAGAGACATCACCGATCAGCGTCCTGACGCAAGCGTCAGGCATCAGATTTGATCTGCGTCCCTGCGCGCCGCGGACGGCGCAATCTATTTTCGGAATAGAAGCCTATGCCTGCTATGCCTGCGCACACGTGCGCTAATGCGTGCGATGTGGTACGAAAACCGGTGTTGTCGCGTCTTGGTTTCGATACGGCCCGCTCGGAAGCGGGGCGCTCGCGGACTCGGGCGCACTCAACCAGCAACGCGACGGGGCCTACAATCTGGTTCGTAGTAACGGCCTGCCCGAAGGACCGGCTTCTGCCGCAGAGTAAGCCGTCCTCGGCGCGATCTATCTTCGCAACGGACGAGCTACACAACCGGCACAAAGAGCGCCACCGCGGCGTCTGGATCGTCCAACCCCCGGAAATGCGCTCCGTGACACTCGATCTCCACGCCGGCGAAGACATCGTAGTGACTGGTCGCCTGTGTCTGCTCGTGCATGAGGTGAAGCTCGTAGCTGACGTGCTCGTCGACGATGTGCTTGATCTGCTCGCCGTGCGCCGCGAGGCACGTCATAAGGCGCTGCCACAGCCGCCCGATCTCGTTTTCCTCGGTCCAGCCGGAACTGGCGGAGAATGGATCGCCGAAGAAACTGAATCCCACGAGAAGGATCTGACCTTTTTCGACAACTGTCACGTGCATTGGAAACCTCCTGACCGGGACAGCTGGCGTGCGGATATCGCTATGGCCGTGCAACGACGATCAGCCGCCGGCTTGCCTCGACGTCGTAGGGTTCGAAATCGTAGTTGCCGTAGCACACCACACTCTGGAAGCCCGCTTCCTGCAGCAATCTGGTATAGTCGTCGCGCAATAGCATGTGCGGGTATGCGATGCTCCAGACCTTCATGTCTTCTTTGCCAGCGCCACGGAAGATATCCACCACGTTGTAGAGCGCCCCATGGCCCAAATAGTCGATCACGAAGAGCCTCGAGAAATCGGGCTCATTCACTGCGAGGATGAAGCGGCGCTTCTCTCGCCACTGCCGGTCCGTAGTGCCCTGGGTGAGCACGAGGATTCCACCGGGGCGCAGCACCCCATGCATACTCCTCAGGGCACGCATAACCTCAGTTTCGTCCGGCATGTGGAGAATGGAACCGGAGAGGCAGACGACCGCGTCAAATTCCCGGCCGTAAAACGTGGTCAGCTCCCGGTAGTCGCGCCGGTATAGTGGAGCGTAGACGTTGGCGCTTTGCAGGTTTTCTCGGGCTTGAGCCAGCATCGATTCCGAGATATCAGAGCCGATGGCCTCGCAACCCAGTGCGTGGAACAGGTGCAGGTCGCGCCCGGTGCCACAGGCACAGTCCAGTACCCGGCGCACGCCATTCTCGGCGAACAGCGTTCGATAGAAGTCAACGACTGCCGCGTCACGGTGCCCGAATTCGACCTGGAAACGATCGTACCGCTCTGCAAAACCCGCATACGGATCCGTACTCATGGCGACCCCCTTGCCGGTAGTTTCACATCACAGTATAGCGGATTGTGGCCAGGGGCCCAAATCACTGTTTGTTCCCCGGCCGGTTAGCCCATATAATCGCCATTGTTGGCGGCAGAAGTCACCGACAGCATTCGAGAGAGCTCAGGAGAATAGGCGATGAAACGTTACGGACAGGTGATCCGGCTCCGGCCGGGCGTGCTGGAGACCTACAAGGAGTATCATGCCGACGTGTGGCCAGGGGTATTGGACATGATTCGGCAGTGCAACATGCGCAACTACACGATCTTTCACAAGGACGGCTTTCTTTTCGCATACTTCGAGTATGTGGGCGACGATTTTGCAGCGGATATGGCCAAGATGACCGCAGACCCCACCACGCAGAAATGGTGGGAGATCATGGAGCCTATGCAGGACCCGGTGGAGACCCGCGCGGAGGGGGAATGGTGGGCAGAGATGGAGGAGGTCTTCCACACCGACTGACGGCCTCAGGCGGTCGACGTGGCAGCAGAGCCTGACCTCATTCACCCAACCGCGGCGCTGACTGCAGCGTCACGGGCCGTTCGCTCCGGCTCGATTCCAGCGCGGCCAGCAGCACCTCGGTCACGTGCCGCGCCGTCCAGATATTCGAGAGCCGCGGCTGTGTGCCCTCGCGGATGTGCCGCAGCCACTGGGCATGCTGGTTAGGAAATGGGGGAACCGCGAGATGCTCCGTGACCGGCTCATCATGCTCCCGGTCGTAGGAGCTGGGGCGCACCCAATCCAGCGAGCTGCTACCCGCTCCAGGGTTCAGCAGCTTGCCCGCGGCGCCGTGGATGCGCGTGAAGGACGTGCGCGCGGGGTCGCACCAGCTGGTCTCCGCCGTCGCCAGCGCGCCATTCTCGAACTCCATAATGACGACGGCCGTGTCCTCAAGTTGCGTCGGCTTGGCCACCGTCGCCAGGCGCGCCGTCACACGCACCACCCGGCCCAATACGGCCACCAGCTGAGCCACCGCGTAGACGCCCATATCGAACAGGGCGCCGACGCTCGCCTTCGTGGCATCGAAGAACCAGAGATCACCCGCCCGTCTGGGCTCCCCGAAGAAGTCCGCCACCTCAGCGTAATATACCTCCGGGCCGCCGTGGCTAGCGCGGGCGGCCGCGCTGGTCACCTGGCCAACTGCCCCGGCCGCGATCCTCCTGCGCATCTCGTAGACCTCGGCGTCGAAGGATGGCCGGCAGTAGACACACAGGCCCGGTCGCGCCTCGGCGGCGGCCACCAGGCGATCAGCCTCCTCCAGGGTGGCGCAGAGCGGCTTCTGCATGAAGAGATGCTTGCCCTGCTCCAGAACGGCGAGCCCGGCCTTCGCGTGCAGCGGGTGTGGCACAGCCACGAGAATGGCGTCCAGCGCGTCGTCGGCCAGCAGCTCCTCCCACGTCAGCGAATAGCGCGGCACGGAGAAACGCTCGCACAACAGCTGCAGGCGCTCCTCCTCCAGGCCGCATATGTGCGTGACGCGCCACCCGTCGACCTCGGCTAGCTCCGGCAGATGGCTCAGCGCCACGATGCCGCCGGCGCCCAGGATCCCAAGATTCAGCGGTTCGGGCATGAAGCCTCCTCGATATCCTCGCGACTCAATACCGCGTCAGGAACTCGTAGCTCTCGCGTATGGAGCCGATCATGTCGTCCGCGCCGGTCTCGTCCTCAATCGCGCAGACGCCATCGTACCCGATCGCCTTCAGCGCAGCGATATACTCATCCCACGGCACGAGCCCCTGGCCGCAGGTCGCCCGCCGTGTCTCCGGGTTCCAGTCCTTGGCGTGGGTGTGGATGATGTGATCCTTGAGGATCTCCACCCCGGCGATCGTGCCCTCGCGGGTCCCAAACTGCATCAGGTTGCAGGGATCGTAGTTGACCTTCAGGTAGGGGTTGCCCACCGTCTCCACGAAACGCGCCAGATCCTCGGCCCGCTCCTGTCCGGTCTCCAGCGCGAAATAGACGCCCTCCTGCTCCGCATGGCGGGCGATCTCGCCCACCGAGCGCAGCAGCGTCTGGTAGGCCGGCGCGGTCACGTCCTCGGGCATGATGCCCGCGTGCGTCGTCACGAGGGGGCCGCCCAACTCGGCCGACGTCGTGATCGCCACCTTCGTCTTCTCGATGCGCCACTCCAGCCCGTCCTCCTCCTCTAGCCCGCCATAGGTCGCCGCGCCCTTCAGCTGCGCGCAGAAGCCGCTGAAGGTAAGACCCAGTTCCTCGGCCGCCTGCCGCGCCTCGCGGCGATCCTGCGCCGATCCGACCTCAGGATCGAGGATACACGGGGTGTACTCGAAATTGACGATCCACGGCTGGACGGAGGTGCAGCCGATCTCCGCCACCGTCTCCATGTGTCGCCGCAGCGTCGCCACATCGGGCGTCGGACCCAAAGTCCACAGGGCGCAGCCTAGCTTTAACGAACCCATACCACCTACCTCCTCAACTAATCAAAGAATGGAAATAGTCGTCCAAAGTCCGCCTCAGTCACGGGCGCTCCATACTCGCAGATCTCAAAAGCCTCGGCATACACCACCTGCGCACCCCGTTGCTCCCCATAGAGCGCGCCCAGTCGGTCACGATACAGCGCCGCGATCCGGGTGAAGCGGGGTTCGAGCCACGCGCGCAGCCACGCACGCCGCTGGCTCTCCCCAGCCGGCACCTGCTCCAGCACGCCCCGGTTGTAGGGCAGCCACTCGTACATCTGTGAGGTATGGCTGTGCACCGCGTCGATCTTGCGTTCGACCACGCTCCCGATATCCACGACGACGTCCGGCACAAAGGGACATGGCTTCTGGAAATGATCCCAGACGTAGAGGGCGACCGGATTCGCATCGAGGTGCGGCACGTGCGACACGACATTGGGCACGGTGACCATATAGAGCGCATCCTGGATTACCTGCGACGTGTAGCGATGGTCCGGATGGTAATCCCATGGCCGCGGGAGCATGACGATATCCGGCCCGAAGGCGCGAATGATAGCGATGACCTCGCGCCGCAGCTCAAGGGTGGGCAGCACTTCGCCGTCGTGGGTGTCGAGTGTGATGTACTCGCAGCCGAGCACGGCCCCGGAAGCCGCCGCCTCAGCGCGCCTGCGCCAGGCCAGGGGCGCCCCGCCCTGCTCGAAATGACCGGCATCGCCATTCGCCAGCGACACCATCTTGACCCGGTGCCCCTGCTGGGCATACAGTGCGGCCACACCCCCTGCCGTCAGATCGGCGTCATCGGGATGCGCGCCGAAGATCAGCACGCGGAGGATATTATCTGCCATATTCAGACCTCCTGGTTGGCGTGTGTGAGTATAGCTGCACCCGAGTTTGCCACGGATGTGACAAAAGGTCAAACAGGAAGTCGCACAAACCCTAACGCAAAGACACCAAGGCGCAAAGACGCAATGAACCTCAGGGCGATCTTCTTCCCCCTTGGCGTCTTTGCGTCCTTGCGTTGAGTTCTTCTCCTCATCTGCGTTCGGGTTTTTTCCGTTCAGCGCACCGTCTCTGATACTCTTTGACAGCCACACCGAAGAATTCGCGGAACAGCGGATGCGGTCGCGTTGGACGGGACTTGAATTCGGGGTGAAACTGGCTGCCCAGCATAAAAGGATGATCTTTGAGTTCTGCCACCTCGACCAGCCGTCCATCGGGTGATAGGCCGCTGAACACCAGGCCCGCCTCGCTCAGTACCTGACGGTAGGCATTGCTGACCTCAAACCGGTGGCGGTGTCGCTCCTGAACCATTGGCACCCCATAGGCGTCACCTGAGATAGTTCCGGGGGTCAAACAACATGGGTAGAGACCGAGCCGCATGGTACCTCCCATGTCCTCGATGGCGCGCTGATCGGCCATCAGGTCGATGACGGGGTGCTCGCAGTGCGGGTCAAACTCGGCGCTGTTGGGCTCCGTCGAATCCAGCGCATGCCGCGCCAGTTCGATGATCATCACCTGCAACCCAAGACACAGGCCCAGATACGGGATATCGTTCTCACGCGCCCATCTTGCTGCTGCGATCTTGCCCTCAATACCCCGCTCGCCGAAGCCTCCGGGCACGACGATGCCGGCCATCTGCTCGAGTTCCTCCCACCCCCTGCCTTTCTCGAGATCCTCCGAGCTGATCCAGTGCACGTCGACGTCCCACCCGTGGGCGAGAGCCGCGTGATAGAGCGCCTCGCGCACGCTGATGTAGGCGTCGTGCAGCTCCACGTACTTGCCAACAATCGCGACTGGCAGTGACTCCTTAGATTTGTGCACCCGAGTCATCAGGTCCTCCCATTCCGATAGGTCAGGAGGACTCACATTCAAGTGGAGCCGTTCTGCCACAAAGTCACCGAGTCCGGCGCGTTCCAGCAGCATCGGCACCTCGTACAGATACGGTGTCGTGACGAGGGGCACCACCGCCCGTCGGTCAACATCGCAGAACAGCGCAATCTTGTCGCACAGCTCATCGTGCACCGGGTGATCTGACCGGGCGATGATGATATCGGGCTGGATACCTATCGAGCGCAGTTCGCGCACGCTGTGCTGCGTTGGTTTCGTCTTCAGCTCGCCCGTCGCGGCGACGTAGGGCATAAAGGTGACGTGCATGTAAAGCGTATTATCGGCACCCACATCCCGGCGCATCTGGCGCAGGGCTTCGAGGAAGGGAGCGCCCTCCATGTCACCCACGGTGCCGCCCACCTCCACCAGGACGACTTCTGCCCCACTCTGCTCACCCACCTGAGCGATACGCCGCTTGATCTCATTGGTGATGTGCGGGATCACCTGAATCGTACGCCCGAGGAAATCGCCGCGGCGCTCCCGAGAGATCACCTCCCAATACACCTGGCCCGTGGTCACGTTGCTCGCCTTGGAGAGATTCTCATCGATTAATCGCTCGTAGTGGCCCAGATCCAGGTCGGTATCGGCCCCATCATCGGTCACGAAGACCTCACCGTGTTGATAGGGCGACATCGTGCCCGGATCGACATTGATGTAGGGATCCAGCTTCTGAATGGAGACCTTGACTCCGCGCGCCTTCAGAATACGCCCCACCGACGCCGCTGTGACGCCCTTGCCGACACTGCTCAGCACGCCACCCGTACAAAAGATGTACTTGCGCATCACCCTCCTCTTGCTTACAATAGTAGTGGGGAGGGTCGCCCAGAGGCGGTCCTCCCCACTGAATAGTTACACCCAACCCTTATTCATGACCGGTAGCCCAAAACAGCATCACTCCAGAATCGGCGTCGCTCTGACCAGCATGCGCCAATCGACACCGATAATCACATCACACGAGCTTGATCCAGCCGCTACAGATACTGAGCGAGATCCACTGCAGCCCGCCGCGCTTCAAGAAACACGAGACCCAGCTTGGCTTTTTCATCCGCCAAGATCGTCAGCACGGCCTCCTCGCCAACGGACATCAGAATGACGTAGCCCCCGCTGCCTCGGACGTATACCTGATCCAGCTCACCGCGGCCCAACTCGCTGGCGATACGCTCACCCAGGGACAACATCGCCGCAGACATGGCAGCGACCCGGTCCTCCTCGGTGTTGGCCGGCAGCGCTGAGGCAATCGTAAGCCCGTCGACGCTGACTACGGCCGACGCTTGAATGCCTGGACAGCCGGACTGCATATCGCGGAGACGATCCACCATCATCGTAGAACGTGATCTCGACATTTCTAGCTCCTTGCCGACTGACAATCCTGGTGGCCAATGACAACAGCTGAAATCTAGTTCAAAAATATAGCACAGGTTACAGGGCGTGTCAAATCGAATTGACATCTGGACCGGTATCACATATACTTGATTGAGTTATTCCAACAGACAACTAGCGGCGATCGTACGTCACGGGTATGCGATGGCCTGGAAAATACCGAGGAGGGAGTTGTTCGATGCAAAGAAACCCCATTGGCAGAAGTTCTCCAAACGTGAGGTCGGTGCTAATAGCTGCCGGCGCGCTGGTGCTTCTGGTGGTGCTTGCCGCAGTCTTAAGTCCACATATCTATCTGTTCACGAAAATCGACGCCCAAGAAGTTGGCGTGAGATTCCGCGCTGGTCGGATTTTTCGGGTTGTAGGGCCGGGCGTATACAGCGACTTCGGATGGTATGCAAACATCAAGACCGTCAAGGTCGAAGCGGTTACATTCTCCGTCACTGACCCGGAGGTCATCACCCAGGATCGGCAGCGGGTAGGTCTTGAGGTGAGCGGTGATGCGTTTCGTCCCAATATCGGACAGGTTGATACACTCACCAACCTATGGCCGAAGTACCAACGGCTGTATGTGGACGACGAGGCCCTGAGAGCACGCATTATCGATCTGGTTCTCCAAGCAATGAAATCGTGTGTCGGTGACCGGAGTTTCAACGAAAGCGTGATTGGCGCATCACGAGATGAGCTGCGACTCTGCGTTGACTCAGAGACCAACCGGCTGGCCAACGAGTTGGGATTGACTGTGAAGAATGTGGCTATCCCCAACGTCATACTCGCACCCGAGGCGCAGGCCAGTCTCGATAGAATCACTCAGAGCCGGCTGGACACAGAACTTGCCCAACAGGATGCCATCAAAGCCCGCGAGCAGACCGCCGCAGATCAGGCGCGGCAGGAGGGTGAGGTGCGTGTCACCTTGGCACGGCAGCAAGAGGAAGTCCGGCAACAGACCACCCTCGCCCAGCTCCAGGAAACGCGTCTAAAGGCCGAGCTCGTCGTCATTGAGGCTCAGAAAGCAAACGACCTTCTGACCGCGCAGAGGGACCTGGAGATTAACGCCGTACAGGCAGAGGCCGCACTGACCGCGGCGCGCGCCGCTCTCGCCCAGGATATCGTGCTTGCCGAATTGTACGCCCAGAATCCGGATTACGCGTATCTCCAGGCCGTGCAGCTAAACGCCAGCGCGCTATCGGCGACCGACAAGCTGATCTTCACGCCTGAGGGCACGACACCGACCATCGTCGTTCCTGGCACCGGCATTCTGCCCACCATCGACACGGGCGTGACCGCAGAGACCGGCGTTGTGACCGAATCACCTTAGCTGCCAACCACCACTCAGGAGATATCTGACATGCCACTTGGAGACAAGAACAAGATCATTCCGGGCTGTGGCGCACACCACGTCACGATCCAGACCCGAAACTGGGAGGACGCGCTCCACCTCTATCGTGATGTGCTGGGTATGACACCGGTAGCTGAGTTCGGTCCGACTGAACGCAGAATGATGCTGCTGGATATAGGCGATGGCAGTCACATTGAGCTCGTCGCGCCCGCGCCCGATACACCCCCGCCAGGTAGTGAGGCGGCTAATGACCCCATCGTCCACATCGGTCTGGCGACACGCGATGCACGAGCATCCGCGGAGCACGTGCGCGCGGCCGGCTACGAGATCACCGTCGAACCGAAGGACGTTGACCTCAACGGACTTGGTGTGACGGTAGCGTTCTTCAAGGGCCCCAGCGGTGAGGTGATCGAGTTCTTCGAAACGCGCTAGAACACCCGGGCCAGAAGATCCAGAATCGACTGCAGTACCTCTGGATCGGCATCCGGCCTGATCAGTTCGACACCATGGTCGTCACCCGGATAGATGACCATTTCGTAGGTGTCGCCGGAAGCCGACTCGCAGGCCGCGGCCGAGGCTTGATCTCCCTCGGCCGCGATGCACTTTGCCGGTACGGCAGGGCTCATGGAGGCCAGGCGCGTGACTTCCGCTGCATAGTCGCGTGTCAGATAGCTGCCGGGCGATAGAGAGAAAACGCCGAGGCAGCCCTCAGCGCAGCCATTGACCGCCCCATCCGCGCCAATGCTCGCCCCGACCGTGGCGATCCGTCTGGGGTCGACCCCGGGCAACGTCTTCGCGAAATCGACCGCAGCCTGAGCATCCAGCAGCCAGCCCTCGCGCGCGAACTCCTGGCACCCCCCTTCGCACCCGCGAAATGTAAAGGTGAGCACAGCATACGACTCACCCTCGGGCACAGCCGGAAACCACGAACTGTCGTGCCACGGCGCGTCACTCGGCGCTGCTATCCCGGCGAGGTCGACGCGGTTCTGCAGCCAGGGGGCGATAAGCGCCCACACCGTCTGATCGCCCGGCGCCCAGTGCAGCAAGACGACACACGGCGCTGCATCCTCAGCAGCCGGATAGTACGTGCCGGACAGGACCTGGCCATCCTCGGCCTCGAACTCAACGCTCTGCGGGTCCGGTGACATCACGGCGACGGGTTCTGCGGCAGGTGTGTCTGCCGGCGCCTCTGTCGACGGCACAGGGGAGTTCGTTGGCTCAGGCGGTTGTTCCGTCGGAGCTGAGCTCTCTGTTGGTGGCGCCACAGTTGGCGCCGCCGGCGTCGAGGCCGATGCGGTCGGGGCAGTCGGTGGCGGCGACGATTGAGCACAGCCGGACACAGTTATGATCGCAACCATACAGACAACCACAACCAGGAATAAAACACGAGAGAGACGCCGGTTAGTTTCCATATCTCCTCCATTCATCGGACAGGCCCCCATATGTTCAAACCCGCTCCCCCCTTCCCACCCACGACTTCAGAAGTCTTCACACCCATCCACTCCCGATCAGCGCATCCGCATACACACATATCCGCTCCCGACACAATCCGGCTGGCACTTCGGAAGTCTTCATCCAGCGCCCCAGCTTGCAGCTTGGGGATGAATTTCGAGACGCCTAATGGCTTCGCAGGTGCCTGGCACCTGGCAAGCGTCGGATTGTCTGCAATCCACTGGCACCTCTAGCGCAAGGCCCGAGCCATATCTGGATTCCCGCCTGCGAGACTGTGT
>Ga0180435_10007312_pt1 | contig 10525 bp, 11 predicted proteins | sample SS_ome_3_FD_132467 | JGI IMG/M metagenome (GOLD analysis project Ga0180435, IMG submission 132467) | Hypersaline lake sediment archaeal communities from the Salton Sea, California, USA - SS_3_S_1 metaG | ecosystem: Environmental > Aquatic > Non-marine Saline and Alkaline > Hypersaline >... | reverse complement strand
TGTTCTGCCTGCTGCTGATCGGTTTCGGTGGTCGGGGCGGCGTCGTTTGAAACGACCTGGTCGCCCTCGGGCGCGGATTCGGAGCAGGCGCTGACAGAAATAGCCGCGATCAGAACCAGGCTTATGAGTAATTTTTGCATGGAGTTTTCTCCAACCGGTGTTTGCCGATTATCGTGGTGAGACCGCATCGGTGATGGGTCGTTCTTCGTTGCGAATCTATGACCGCGCCGGGTCGGCAGGGTTCAGTATCGTCCGCGCGCCTCGAAACCGAAAGGAATCAGGGCCAGGCGGGTCATTTTCAGGTGCTGCACGGCAATGGGGATGCCGATGATCGTGATGCCGAAAAACAGGGCCAGCACGAGGTGGGCCAGCGCCAGTTCGAGACCCGGCAGAAGAATCCAGATGATGTTCATGACGATCGAGACACAGCCCCCGGGCGGTTCCTTCTCGCGGACTTCCCGGCCAAAGGGCGCCGCGGCGAGCCCCGCCAGCTTGAAGCACTGCACACCGAAGGGAATGCCGATGATCGTGATGCACAGCAGCAGCGAGCCGAGCAGGTAACCGATCACGATCAGGAAACCGCCGAAGACCAGCCAGATGATGTTCAGAAGCAGGTTCATGTGTTCTTTTACCTTCGGGTCGCCCGGTTCAATTCTGCTCAGCATACAGCGAAGCGGATTCCATGCGGCTCAACTGCGTCAGCATGGGCGCGGCATGCACCTGGAATTTTTTCAGCAACTCGGCCTTGAGCGGCTCGACCTTGGGCAGCGGAACGGTCCGCGGGTTGCGGTGCACGCCGTTGACCACGAATTCGTAGTGCAGGTGGGGGCCGGTCGCCAGTCCGGTCGAACCGACCGTTCCGATGGTCTGGCCCTGCTTCACTTTCTGCCCCTTCCTGACCGTGCGCTTGGTGAAATGCAGGTACTTGGTCACGATACTGCCCGCGTGCTTGATGAATACGTGGTGGCCGTTGTTCCTGTCGTAGGCCGAGCGGGTGACCGTACCGTCGCCCGCCGCGTACACCGGGGTGCCCGGCGGAGCGCGGTAGTCGATGCCCCGGTGGGGACGCACGGTTTTCAGGACCGGGTGCCGGCGCTGCGGATTGAAATTGGAACTGATGTAGGAAAAATTCAGCGGCGCGCGCAGGAAGGCCTTGCGCATGTTGCGGCCGTCCGGGGCGAAATAGTCCGCGACCTCACCCTCCTCGAACCATACCGCCTGGAAACGCTCGCCCTGGTTGATGAAGGTCGCGGCAAGGATGCGGCCGTCACGCAGGAATTCACCCTCGCGGTACAGCTTTTCGTACACCAGCATGAAGCGGTCGCCCTGGCGAATATCGAGTACGAAATCGATGTCCCAGCCAAAGATATTGGCCAGTTTCATGATCATCGCGTCGCTGAGGCCGGCGGCTTTGCCGGCCAGGAACAGGGATGAGCGGATCACGCCCTCGGTTTCGGTGATTTCTGCGATGATTTCGCGTTCCAGGATGTTCGCCTGCAGTTCTTCAGCGCGGTTCGCGACGACCAGGTAGCGAGCCTCGTCCAGGGGGTAACGCATGACTTCAAGTTCACCCTCTGCCCCGCGCCGGAACTCGAAAACATCGCCGGGACGGATTTTCACCAGCCCTGCGGTTTCGTCATTCAGGGCCAGGATGCGGTGCAGCAGCGCGATACTGAAGCCTTCCTGCCTGAATATTCCGTCGAGCGTCTGCCCGTTGCGGACGGTCACGGAGTCCCAGGGTTCTTCGTCCGGCACTGGCGCCGGAACCGGGCTGGTTTCTTCGTCCGGGGCGGGTGTCGTCAGTTCCCGGTCGGGAATGGCCAGGTCCACGGTGCGGGACGTATCGGAACCGGGTTCCGTGCCGCTGCGTTCGAACACACCGATCAGCAGGCCGGCCAGGACCAGGGTCGCGCCGAACACGGCCAGGCGTCGCCGGGTCAGCAGCGGTTTGTGGCGCTTGTCTCGTGCAAAGGCGGTAGCGATAAAACCGGGAAAATCCATGAAGGCATTCGACCGTAAAGCAGCATGCCGGTTCGGGCGGTGCTTACCTTACTTGGAGGCCATGCTTCGGTCAATCGCCGTTCCGCCCGGATTGCCGGTATGGCTTGCGCTCATGGTCAGCGATCCCTGCGGGACTTCCCTCGCATTCCGCCCGCGCACGGGGTCGCTCTGGAGGCACCTCCCTGATGCCTTCAGAGCTCGCTTGGCCATCCGGGCCAATCGACCCCCTGCGCAAGCCGAATACTCGGCGCTTCTAAATCGCCCAAACCATACCGGTAACCCGGGCCGGCCATGCTGGATCGATAGAAGGGGCGGTGCCGGGTAACCCTTTACAGGGATGTATGAGCACAGGGATGTGCGAATCCAAGCGATACAGGGAAGTACGCCTTGCGCGAGCGTTCCCTGGAAGGGGTGCCCGGTATCGCCCCCGTTGGCAGGCGTGTACTGTCGGGCCGAAAAAGGGGGTGGTGGCACGGGAAGCGAGACCTTAAAATGCGGAATCGACTTTTGGACAGAGTTATGAGCGATATTGAACAGGACCTGGCGCTGATCGCCCGGGGTACCGACGAAATAACGAAAATCGAAGAACTCGAGGAGCGGCTGAAGGAAGGCCGCCCGCTGCGGATCAAGGTCGGTTTTGACCCGACGGCACCGGACCTGCACATCGGTCACACGGTCATCATCAACAAGATGCGCCAGTTCCAGGACCTGGGCCACACGGTCATTTTCCTGATCGGCGACTTCACCGGCATGATCGGCGACCCGACCGGCAAAAGCGCGACGCGCAAGGCATTGACGCCCGAGCAGGTCCGGGAAAACGCCGAGACTTATGCCAGCCAGGTGTTCCAGATATTGGACCGTGACAAGACCGAGATCCGTTTCAACTCGGAATGGCTGGGCGAACTGGGCGCGGAAGGCATGATCCGCCTGGCGGCCAAGTACACGGTCGCACGCATGCTCGAGCGCGACGATTTCAAGAAGCGATTTGCCGACAACCAGCCGATCGCGATTCACGAGTTCCTGTATCCGCTGGCGCAGGGCTACGACTCCGTAGCGCTGGAGTGCGATGTCGAGATGGGCGGCACGGACCAGCTGTTCAACCTGCTCGTCGGCCGTCAGCTCCAGGGCCAATACGGCCAGAAACCGCAGATCATCATCACGCTGCCCTTGCTCGAAGGGCTGGACGGCGTGCAGAAGATGTCGAAGTCACTGGGCAACTACGTGGGCATTACCGAGGCGCCCGAGGAGATGTTCGGCAAGCTGATGTCGATCTCCGACGATCTCATGTGGCGCTATTTCGACCTGTTGAGCTTCCGCGGCAACGAGGAACTCGAACAGCTCAGGGCGGATGTCGAAGGCGGCCGCAACCCGCGTGACGTCAAGTTTTTGCTCTGCGAGGAAATCATCGAGCGCTTTCACGACCGGGAGTCTGCCGTGGCGGCCCGCGAGGCCTTCATCGCGCGTTTTCAACAGGGACAGATGCCGGAGGATATTCCGGAAAAAATCCTCGACAGCGGCGGCGAAGGCATTGGCCTGGCTACCGCCCTGACGGAGTGCGGCCTGACGGCCAGCAACTCCGAGGCGTTCCGGATGATTCAGCAGGGCGCGGTGAAGATCGACGGCGAACGGGTCGCGGACCGTCGCATGCACCTCGACCCCGGTTTTGCCGGCGTCCTGCAGGTGGGCAAACGCAAATTCAGCAAGGCGACGGTTGAGTGAAGCGACTGTCGGACATCGACTGGGACAACTGGAAGGCAAAGGACCCGGCGACGCTGGTGTTCGTATTTCGTGACGACGAGGTCCTGCTGATCAACAAGAAGCGGGGTCTCGGCAAGGGCAAGGTCAACGGGCCGGGCGGCAAGGTCGACCCCGGCGAGACTCCGGAGCAGTCCGCGGTCCGCGAGTGCCGCGAGGAACTGCGCATCGAGGTGAAAAGTCTCGAATACTGCGGCGAGCACCGTTTCCAGTTCACCGATGGCTATTCGATCCACGTCTGGGTCTACCGCACGCGGCACTTCGATGGCGTACCTACCGAAACCGCGGAAGCCGAACCCCTGTGGACGCCGATCGACGAGATTCCCTTCGATCTCATGTGGGAGGACGACCGGCACTGGCTGCCGATGTTGATCCGTGGTGAAAAATTCCAGGCGAGCTGGATTTTCGACGGCGACCGCATGCTGGATCATCACATCGAACCGGCCGGGCAGACCGAGTCCTGGGCCGGGGGAGCAAGGATATGAACAAAGGGTTCAGGCAGCTGCTCGTGTTTGTCACAGCGGCCGCTGCTGTTTTCGCCGCTTCGGCTCCGTCAGCAGATGAAGACCACGCAGAGGCTGCGCGTGAACTGGCGCGAAACGCCATGATCGTCGACACGCACATCGACGCGCCGTATCGCATCAAGATGCGCTGGGAAGATCTCAGCGCCAGGACTGAAAATGGCGAATTCGACTGGGTGCGGGCCCGCGAGGGCGGTCTCGACACGCCCTTCCTGGTGGTTTACACGCCGCCCCGGACAGAGGAAGAGGGTACCAGCTTCCAGGTGGCAAACACCCTGTTCGATCACATCGAGGCCCTGGCCGGTCGCGCGCCTGAAAAATTCGTCCTGGTACGAACCGCGGCGGAGGCCGAACAAGCCTTCAAGGACGGCAGGATCGGCCTGGCCATCGGCATGGAGAACGGTTCACCGCTGGAAGGCAAGCTGGAAAACGTCGCCTATTTCAAAGAGCGCGGCGCCAGCTACATGAGCCTGGCCCACGGCAAGGCGAACCACCTGTCCGACTCGTCCTACGACGAGGAGCGCCGCTGGAACGGCCTGAGCGATTTCGGCAAGCAGGTCATCGCCGAGATGAACCGCGTCGGCATGATGGTCGACCTGTCCCACCTTTCAGATGAGGCAGCGTGGGATGCATTGAACCTGTCGCAGGCGCCGGTGATTGCCTCGCATTCCTCAGCAAGGCATTTCACCCCCGGATTCGAGCGCAACATCAGTGATGAGCTGATCAAGGCAGTCGCCGATGGCGGCGGCGTCATCCAGATCAATTTCGGCTCCAGCTTCATCAAGCAGGAGGCGCAGCAGTGGTTCGACGACATGGGAACAGCCCGCGAGGCCTGGATGGAGCAGAACGGTATCGACGAACACGATCCCAGGCGCTGGGAGTTCAGCGGGCTGTACCGCGAAGATCATCCCTTCCCCTATGCTGACCTCGATGACGTCGTGGCGCACTTCAAATATGTCATCGACCTGGTCGGGGTCGAGCACGTCGGCATCGGTTCCGATTTTGACGGTGTCGGCGACAGCCTGCCGGAAGGGCTCAAAGACGTGTCGGGCTACCCGAACCTGATCGAGCGTTTGCTGGCGCTGGGGCTTTCCGAGGACGAGGTGAAGAGCATCATGGGCGGCAACCTGCTGCGGGTTTGGCGCCAGGCGGGCGCGTTCGCGAAGAAAGCCGCCGCCGCTGAGTAACTCGCCGGTGGAGTGGGTCAGCTTCCTGGCCGTGTCGCTGGCCGCGTTCGTCGCGGCGAGCCTGACCCTTTATTCCGGTTTTGGGCTGGGGACCCTGATGCTCCCGGTGTTCGCCCTGTTCCTGCCGGTGGAAATGGCGGTGGTGGCAACCGCGCTGGTGCACGGCGCCAACAACGTATTCAAGGTCTCGCTGCTGGGCCGCCACGCCGATCGTGATGTCATCCTGCGTTTCGGATTGCCGGCCGTTATCGCGGCGGTTCTGGGCGCCCTGGTGCTGGGCATGCTGGCCGGGGTGAGCGGCGGGGAAGCCGCAACGTCCGGGGCCGGCCCCCTCAAGGTGACCATCGGACTGATGATGATTGCCTTTGCTCTGTTCGAAGTGCTTCCGGCATTCAGCAAGCTGGCCTTCGAGCGGCGATGGCTGCCGCTCGGCGGACTGCTGTCCGGGTTTTTCGGAGGGCTGTCCGGTCACCAGGGCGCGCTGCGGTCGGCCTTCCTGGCCAAGTCGGGCCTCAACACCGAAGGGTTCGTCGGCAGCAACGCGGTCATTGCGCTGCTGGTCGACCTGACCCGTATCACGGTTTACATGGGCCTGTTTGCCGTGGCAGGGGGCAGCGCGGCTCAGGTTTCGGCCTGGCCGCTGGTGGTTGCCGGCGCAGCGGCTGCTTTCTGTGGCGTGATGCTCGGCAAGCGCTACCTGCACAAGGTCACGATGCGCAGCGTTCAGCTGCTGGTCGGTGCGATGCTGTTCGGAGTGGGTTTTGCCTTGCTGTTCGGGCTGTTATGACGCAGCCAGCTGAAGCTTAAAAACACCCCCCCGCATCCCAACCGACAGCCCCCATGAACTGGCTGCAGCGCCTGAAACGGGTGTTCGCCATCGACTCACTCACTTTTTTGGACTTTCGGAAAAGACCAGCCGCCGTCGACGATCCCGGGGCCGGGTGGCGCAGGCGCACGACATCAGTCGCCAACCACCTCGACCAGCGGATTTCCGATCGCGCTCGAAGGCGGTTTGACGCCGAGGTAGTTCGACAGCGTCGGCGCCACGTCATAGGGCGTGACCGGGCGGCTGACGGTCGCGGCTTCCAGGCCTGCGCCGGCGAAGATCACCGGCACATAGGTGTCGTACCGCCAGGGCGAACCGTGGGTCGACGCCACCGTGAGCCCATCGAAGTCGGTGATGTAGACGTATGGCTCGAACACGACATAAATGTCGCCGGATCGCTTGGGATGGAAATTCTTCAATATCGAGCGCATCAGCAGCGTATCGGGAAGGCTGGCGGTGCGCAGCGCAGTACTGGAAAATGCGCCCGCCACGCCATCGAACTTTGCGAGTTCCTCAGCGACGGCCGTCTCGACCTCGGCCGGGTCCAGGCCATTTTCGCGAATCAGGTCGCGGTTGAGATACACGTAAGGCTGAAAAAAGGCTTCGATCAACTCTTCGGCGATACCGAACCGGGCCTTCAGCGCCGCGATGGCCGGCGCCTTGTCCAGGGCATCGGTATCGAAATGCCGTGCATCCTCCATGCCCAGTTCACGCAGGTATCCCGGAATCTCCGGCTGGCCGTGATCGGCGCTGAGCACGATCAGGGTGTTTTCCAGGCCGACCTTTTCGTCGATATGGGCGAACAGTGACGCCAGGGTGCGGTCGAGCCGCGCCAGGTTGTCCTCTGATTCCAGGCTGGAAGCACCGAAAATGTGACCGACGTAGTCGGTGGCGGAGAAGCTCACGGCCAGGTAGTCCGGCACGGCGTCTTGCCCGAGCCCTTCGGCGTCGATCAGCGCCTTCGCGAAATCCAGGGTCAGCTCGTCGCCGGCCGGACTGAGCGTCAGGCGCGTGGTGAAGTACTTGTCGTCCGCCGCGCCGTAGGGGTGTGGGAAGGTGCGGCCGAAGCCGGGGAAATCGGTCTCGTATTCCCGCTCGTCGCTGCCGCCGAACAGGTATTTCGACGTGTCCTGCATCAGTTCCCACGACGTGCCGGCGTAGGCCTCGGCGGGTCTTTGCGCATTCCAGCTGTTCACCCATGCGGGATAGGCGTCGTAGTAATAGCTGCTGGTTACGAACTCGCCACTGGCTTTCGAGAACCAGAAGGCCTTGCCGGCATGGCCGGCCAGCGACACCGCGCCGCGGTCCTTGATGGAAACGGCGAATATCTTCGCCTTGCCGTTGGTGTGCGCGGCAAGTTCGTCGCTGAAGGTGGACGCCAGGATGGACGTGGGTGAGCGGCCGTCAACGGACGCCGCCTTCTGGGTCGGATCGATCTCCGTGCTGCGGTCGACGTCGGCACCGGCGGTGAGCAGGTGGTAGTCCGGATCCTCGATATTGTAGGCGAGCCGCCCGGTCTCGCGGTCGAACCAGACATTGCCCACCATGCCGTGGGCGGCCGGCACGGTGCCGGTTGCCAGCGAGACGTGACCGACGATAGTCTCCGTGTTGGCGTGCTGATAGTGGGCGTTGGTGTAGTTCACGCCCTCATCCATCAGGTAACGGAAGCCGCCCTCTCCGAACAAGTGCGCGTAGCGCCCCGGCAGGTCACCGCGAAGCGCGTCTACCGTTATCTGCAGCACCAGCCGCGGCGGCGCGTTGCCGGCCGCGACCGGGCCTGGTGTAAAGAGCAGGGCGGAGCACAGCGTCGCCAGGGCTGCAGCCCGATATTTTTTCATGCTGTCGTGCATTGTCTTTCCTCTGAAATGAACACGGACGATGCTTACAGCTTACTACTTTGTCAGCAAGAAATTGGCCCGGAAGTTCATGCATCACTCATCTGCTTTTTGTTGTTTTTCTGTCTGTTGCCGATCGAAGTGTTCATGGTGGTCATCCTTGTCTGGGTCTCGTTCGACTGGTTCATCTTCCGCGCCCTGGGACGCCGCATTGCGTCACGTTCGGGTTAGGGCTTGTAGTTGGTCATGCCTGGTCCGGTCTTGTCAAAGACATTGAAGAACTCGTCCACGGTGCTTACGCTTTTACTTCCAGTCAGCCGGTCTTCCACCGTGCCCGGCGCCCCGCCGGTGAGGCGCTTGCCAAGCTGCTTGATACCCTCAGCCGTCGCATCGTGCGTGCATTGGAGCGACGCGGACTGTTGGTGGCCGACCCGGAGCATTGCTTCCTGGATCTGGAACCCGGTAGCAGCATGGATCACCTGCAAGCGGCCTCCGTGTTGACGACCGGGGCCGGGTCGTTTACCGCTACAAACATCCCTTCCGGGATGGATCGACCCATGTCGTGCAGGAACCGCTGGACTTCGTTGCCCGCTTGGGTTTCGGGCTTATTGCACGGATTCACAGGCCTGGTGGAATGCGCTCTGACACCGAATCGCCCGCCTGCGACGGGTATCCTTCATCCGTATTCGGCGAAACATACTTGCCTGAATGATCAGAGAAGTGGTTTATTCTTCTATCCGCATGGACGAAATGGGCGGTGAAATGGAGCAAGCCGCCGCCGTCACCGCGGCTGCTCGAGTTCGGCGATGCGGTCGAGAAGTTCCAGCGCCAGCGCGGCGCCGGCCAGGTTTACGCCGAGGTCGCGCTGCAGGCGGAACACGGTCCGGACCCGCTGCACGCTGGTGATGTGGAACTGCCAGGACGGCGCCTCTTCCGGACGCACCGGGGCGTCAACGGGATCGATGACGCCCTCGCGAACCAGCGTGACGACTTCCTCGCGACGCACGGTGCAGGCGCCGCACAGCTCGTCCAGCGTGATCACGGTTTCCTCTTCGATGAGTTGCCCGCGCAGGGCTCCCTTATCGGTCATGGCTCAGACCTCCATCCCGGCGCGGGGATTGAATGCGAATTCGCGCTGCATCGTCTCGTAGGCCTGCCGGGCCTGTTCATTGTCGGCCCGCGGCAGCGCGATGCGCAGTTCGACGTAGAAATCGCCCGGCTCGCGGGCCGGGATGCCCCGGCCCTTCAGACGCAACTTCTGCCCGCCCTGCGAGTTGGGCGGAATCTTCAGGTCGACCGGGCCGGCCGGCGTCGGCGCCTTGACGGTCGCGCCGAGCGCGGCTTCCCATGGCGCCACCGGCAAGGTCATGTACACGTCGGCGCCCTCGACCCGGTAGCGACTGTTCGGGTTGAACTCGATCTCGAGGTACAGGTCGCCGGCCGGGCTGCCGCCGACACCGCTGCCGCCCTGGCCGGCGAGCCGGATCTGCTGGCCCTGCCGCACGCCCTTGGGAATCCGGACGTTCAGCGTCCTGGCGCGGGTCCGCACGTGGCCGTCCGCGGTCACCTCCGGCACCTGCAGCGTAATCGAGCGCGTGGCGCCGCGGTAACTGTCCTCGAGTTCGACCACCACCTTCGCGTGGCGATCCTCGCCGCGCATGCGGAACTCCCGCGTGCGCCGCGCACCGCCCGGCTGCGCCCGCCGCGCCGCACCGCCGAACAGCGACTCGAAGAAATCGCTGAAGCCGCCCATATCGTGCTCGGCGCCGCCGAAATCGCGGAACTCGAAGCCCGCGTCCCAGTCCGGCGGCGGGCGGAATTCCTGCCCGGCGCGGTACTGCGAGCCGAGCTGGTCGTAGGCGGCACGCTTCTCCGGGTCTTTCAGCACTTCGTAGGCCTCGCCGAGTTCCTTGAACTTCGCCTCGGCGTCGGCCTCCTTGCTGACATCCGGGTGGTACTTGCGCGCCAGCTTGCGGTAGGCCCGCTTGATCTCGTCCTGGGTGGCGTCCTTCTTGACGCCCATGATCTGGTAGTAGTCCTTGAATTCCACCGTTTTTTACCTGCCTCGATGAATTTTCGGTGCCGCCCGGCCGCGCCCGGTTGCGTGAAACCGGTTCATTTCCAATCCGGATCGGCGAGCATGGCCAGCACGGCCTCGCGCATCGCGGTCCACTCGCGCTCGTTTTCGGCCAGGCGCGCGGCTACCTCGGGCAGGTCGGCGACCGGGGCCATCGGCGTATATAATCAGGCCGGGGCGCTTCGGATCCTGCGCAAGCGGCTCCGACAGCATTTCCAGCATCGACGGCACGGCCGCCTGGTAATCGCCACTCAGAACGTGGTCGAAAACGCGCAGCGCCGGCACTTCGCGCCAGTCCCAGCCGTAATCCATCAACTGCGATT
>Ga0180435_10007311_pt1 | contig 10530 bp, 8 predicted proteins | sample SS_ome_3_FD_132467 | JGI IMG/M metagenome (GOLD analysis project Ga0180435, IMG submission 132467) | Hypersaline lake sediment archaeal communities from the Salton Sea, California, USA - SS_3_S_1 metaG | ecosystem: Environmental > Aquatic > Non-marine Saline and Alkaline > Hypersaline > Sediment... | reverse complement strand
TTTTCCAGGCCCGCTACTGCGTGGCTCTGCAAAGCAGACATACCCGATTCTTCCTGGCCATCATAGAACGGATTATTGCTCTGCTGATCCTGCAGTGAAAAGTGGAAGTGGCCACTCTGGCCTGGATAATCCATCGACCACTTGGCCATGAAAGTGCCCATCAGACCGCGTTTCTGCAGATACACTTTCGTGAACGTTTTAAACAGATTTGCGCGATCGGCAGCTTCTATACCCAGCTTGGATTTCAAGGCGCCTTCCCAGACCCCTGGGCCGGTTTCACAATGTAAACCTTCCAGGTCGCAATCCAGGGTCAGAGCATAATCCATCAGGCCGGAAAACAACTCTGACTCCACCGAGGCGCGCAGTACAGAATAGCCAAAGTTACCCGGGGTTAACGATTTGAGATCCCGGTAGCCTTTTTCGCGCACCGAATGCGGCGTTTCATCAAAGACAAAAAACTCGTATTCAAACCCTGACCGAACCGTCAGACCCAGTTGAGCAAACCTATCCAGCACCCGCTGCAGAGTGGTGCGAGGACATATCGGGTGGGGTTTGCCATCCGGCAGCACAAATTCTGCAACAAAATAGGGTACCGATTCGTCAGGCAACCATCGCTCAGTATCAACCAGCAGGCGGAAGCCAGTGTCAGGAAAGCCGGTATGCCAGCCGGTATAGCGGCTGCCCTCGTAGAGCTGGTCGTCAATGTCCCAACCAAACACACAATCGCAGAAGCCGCCCTGTTTTTGCAGCAGGGCCGCAAACTTGTCTATGTTCACGTACTTGCCGCGGATCACACCATCAACATCCGTCAAACCTAATTTGACCTTACTCACCCCTTTTTCCCGATATTGGGCCAGTTTTTGATCCAATACTTCCTGTTCTGCTTTGGACAAGGGGACACTCCGATAGATGGCAACTGACCGCTATTCTAGCGTGCCTGGCGCAACCCACAATCGTGCCGTGCCTGTGGATAACTTTGAGGATAACTTTTAAAAAGGCCTGATTGGCAAGGTAGAGCTCAATTCCCACAGAAAAGAGGTGTTAGAAGAAAAATTACGAATTTGTTATTAAAATCAACTAGTTATAGTTTCGAAGTAATGCTGTAGATGAGAAAGTCGCTTCAATACATCGACTGAAATAGCGTTGTTGATAATTGTGCATAAACCTCATGCCAGCGAAGTTAGTGGCTACTCACAAGCCAGCCTAGGCTCAGTCACACAATTGTCACAATTATCTGACTTGCCCACCCCTACTGATAACAGTTAGGGTCAGGAGAACAGGTCCAGCGGTTACTCGGATAATTGTTGATCTTCAGGCAATCTAACGCCTTCGGGAGAATCCAGAATCGGCGAGAGTTCAGTGAAAACCTGCTCATCATAGGCTGTGATTTCAGGCTCAGGCAGTAACAGACTGCGCGTCCACGCCGCATCTGCAGCCGCCAGGGCATCTCTGACTTCAACATCAAAATCTTCCGCAGAAGCTGCGAGAGCCTGAGGACAGAAACTCACCAACGCGACCAGAATTGCATACTTAGTGTACAAAGCGCAGGGACCAATAAAGCTGTGTGCCATCGTTTTCAATTCCATTTGAGCCCTTGTGAGTAAGTGGATAAGCCAACGTCAATCGACTGGACAGGGCGCCATAAGCCGACTGCAGCACCTGCCCTTCCCAACCAACCCCAGCACTGCTGAGGTGTGCCCAGGTTTGATTACCGCCTTTCTGTTCACCGTAAACTGCATCCCAGAATGTCCACCATTGGCCGAAAGGCGCGTCAAAGCGCAGCGCAGAACTCACAAACAGGCCTTGATCCAGAAGCACCTGGCCCTGAGTAAATCCTTTACTGGCAGCATGACCGGCAGCATTCATTCTGAGCGTAGGAGGTAATTCCGTCTGGCTCAATTGCCATTGCGCATCAAGTACCAGTTTTGGCTGTTGACCCTCAGCAAACCAACCGTCGGTGAAGGGTAACGGCATCCAGGCATTCAGTTCACCTCGTATACGCCAGTAAAATTCGTCCTGTCCCGGTCGAGTCTCATCCAGGTTGCCCAGCAGAGCCTGCAGCGATCCTTGTGCCGCAATCTTCTGCTCATCCCACAGTTGATGACCCTCTAACGCAGAAGCGACAAACACCGCACGCTGATCGAGCAGATCATCCCAGCTGAAGCTATGCAGTCCTGCACTGTGGGTTAGTTCACGTCGCCGGGTGCGAGTAAACAGGCGGGTGTCCGTAAGGTAGGTATCAAACAACAGACCATCCCCACCGGCCAGTGCGCTACCACTGGTCAATTGCAGGTCTGCATAGGACAGGTAAGCGGCCGCATCAAACTGCCCACCAAACACCGGCGCGGCATATCCCAGCTGCAGAAACTGGTGGGCGCTGTTATCAACGGTGGTAAACGCTTTTGCCGTCATCACATCACCGGTGCCGCGAGGGTTATTCCAACGCCCCGTCAGCGACAGACGTTCTTCACCAAGCTCTTCAACGCCATAATTATCCAGACCTATCGAACCGGCAAACTTCTGATGTTGTTTGACCTGCAGCACCATCTCGCTTTCACCCACCTCAGCCCCGGGTTGAAAATAAACCTCAGACTGCACACCCAACTGACGGTTAAGTGTGTTTAACCGTGTTTCGATGGCATTTTTCTCGACTCGCTTGCCTAGCAGGTCGGTGAATCCTGCATGCAGTTGGGCAGTATCTTCGTTGCCCACACGAATGCTGGACAGTTGACCAAAGGCCACCTCAATCCGGATAGTTGCGTCTACAACCTCCTGAGTTGGGATGTAGGCAGTGGCCAGAATGAAGCCTTCTTCACGCAACCATTCCTGCAGAGATTTAGCCAGTTGCTCCAGCTGTAACAGAGACACGCCACGTTTCTTTTTCTGCGCAGCCACCAGCGCTTTCAGATCCTGCAGGTCTCCGCGAGACAGAGAGACTGCTTCATCATGCACACCAATAGCATTTAAAAAGCGGGCAACTTCCTCGAGCTCAGAGTTGCTGAAACCGTGAGCCAGGGGTGCATCGTTGAGTTTCAGGTTCTGCAGACCCGCGGCGAGCAATGCCTCTGCTGGTTCGCCGAATCGTCGCTGCAAATCTTGTGGTACCTGCCAGCGCACAAGCTCAACATCATAGGTCGGCGCAGTAGCAGGATTGGGGTCGCGCTCACTGACCGGCGGTATGGATGCGGCAAAAGACATCAGCGGCAGCGCCATCGCGACCAGCACGACAACCAGCAGTACCAACCACATCAACCAGGGCTGCCGCTGCACACTTTGTACAGACTCAGGGAAGCTTTCAGAGCGACGCAGGGTGGTCTCGAGATCAAATCGCGGCACAGTGTCATCGCCGCCTCTGGCGGGCAGACCTTTATTCACTTTGGCAAACTTCCTGATTACCTGACGACGGGCTTCACGATACTCGAGCAAAGAAATTTCTCCCGCCGCGTGGGCTTTGGCGACGCGTCGCAAACGCGTTGATTCAGGCGACAGGGTTAACAGGCTCATGATACTTCCCGTACCAGGCGGAAGCCGGTCTGCTGATCACCCTGAGCTGCGATCTCGCGTTGAGTTTCAACCTGGCATCGTTCTATGGGATCGCTGAAAGTACCCCCTCGAGCCACGTAGTTTGACTGGTCCTTCACCAGTTCCTGCGCATTGCCCAGAACATGCACTAGGCCCATAGGATTGGCAGCACCATTCTCCGAAGCCAGCATCGCATCACCACGACGGACACCACCGATATCGATACGGCAATTGCGGTTAGGATCCGGCTTACCCTGAGCGGCCTGTTGCCACTCGCTTACGGTCGGCAGTCTGTAGGTATAGCCGGTGCGTTTGCTCAACCACCTGGCGTAAGCTTCAACAACGTTGACCGCCATGCCGGTAACCGGCAGGTGTTCTTCCGCTGCAGCAACACACAGGTTAGTTTCAGCACAGAACAGATTCACATCCCGCCAGCTTATTTCATATTTACTGATGGCAAACTTAGCCAGGCTCTGATCGCCCGGCACCACAACCAGTCGTGGACCTCGCTGGTCCTGGCTGACCTGGTCTGCACAGAAACTACCTCTACCACTGGCATTGCCGTTACCTACCAGATAGTGGAGCGAACAGGGATCTAACTGCTGCTCCTGCAATTGCTGCATGCCACTGAAACGTGCCAGCGCCTGTTTTTTAAGCGAATAAGCACGGTCCGGATCCACCGCACCAAGACGATTGATACATTCGCCCAGACGTGCGCCAATTTGTTCACGCAGCTGTTCAGTATGGCCGGGATGCGCTGCTGTGAGACGATCAAGCTTTGTCGCGATCTGCCCGACATCCAGGCGCAGACAGCTGACGGTCAACGAGGCAGACATCTGTTGTTGCAAGCGTTGTGCAGTTTGCACCTGCACCTGGGCCTCTTTCTGCACCTGCTGATTGGTCAATGCCGCGTTAAGACTGTCCTGTAAAGACTGCCACTGCGCGCCATCAAAAATTCTGCCCTGCAGGTCAAGCCAGGTTTGCTGCGCAAACTGAATGTCACGATTGATAAGATCCTGCTGCAGCTGCTGTGCAATGTAATCAACCAGCTCTGCCTGGGTTGCGGCCAAGGGGGTCGAATCCGCGAAGTAAGTCTTCACCTGAAGGGTTAATGCTTCAAACCGGGTCAACCACTGGGGTGTGATTGGCTGCTCTGCAAGTCCATCCAGCTCGTTCAACAGCCTTGTATGTAAATCACCACGCACCTCACGCAGCTCACCAAACTGCTGCCCTGCTTCAAATTGAGTGAACGCGGCTAACAGGTCCGTCGTAACGAGAATATGTTCTTTATACACCTCCTCAATACGTGCACTGATCTGGCCATGGGGGTCGATTGCCTCAGCACCTGTCAGGTCCTGTCCAGCCGCGACAACCGGGCTCAGCGCCCGCAGGGTCTGCACTTCTGCAAACAGCTGGCGTTCCCAGCTGGTATCGAATGCAGGTTCGTCTAACAGTTTTTCTATACGACTCATCTGAGCATCAACCAGTGTTTCCTGTCGCACCTCCTCTTTGACTTCGTTGATCGAAGCTGAATCCTGCAAAGCAACCAGCACGAGGCTTGCCGTTACCAGCCCTGCTGTCGCTACCAGCGACCAGTTGCGCCAGGGTGAGGGCGCAAACAGACCTGTAAACACCTCCTGCACATCCGCTGGTCTATCCTGACGATTCAGTTGCAGCGCCTTCTCCAGAATGCGCCAGCGGCGTCGCGATAGAGATTTAATACGTTCAGGTTTAAGACCTTCACGGGCAGCCTCATTGGCCGGGACACGTCCGTAAGGATGATGTCCGGTTAACACCATGTAGATGACAATCCCGAGCGAGAAAATATCGTCTCTGGGTTCCGGATTATCGCCGTTCAACATTTCCCGGCTGGCATAGGCTGGCGTTAAGGCCGCCAGGCGTGCAGGATCGAAGTCGGTATCTTCAGATCCTGAATTCATCCGCATCGCACGTGCGATGCCAAAATCCAGTATTTTTGCCAGCTTTTTCTGCGTTATGAAGATGTTGCCGGGCTTGAAGTCGGCATGAACAACTTCTTCTTCATGGGCGTGCTTGAGTCCCAGCACCATGCCTTCAATAATTTTCCAGGCAAGCTCTTCTGGTAAGCCGGACGGGTAGGCTTTCAGCAGGTCAGCCAGTTCCTCACCTTCCAGCAGCTCCATGGTAATGAACGGTACATCTTCATCTTTGTCAAAATCGAATATAGAAACAATATTGCTATGACGCAGACCTTGAGATTTTGACGCCTCGCGCTCCAGCGCGATAAACGCCTCGGGGTGATGGCGAAAATCGTTGTTGAGTATCTTTACCGCGACATAAGGCTGGGTACCGCGCGCTTCCACCTTACGCAGATCTTTTGCACGGAAAACACTACCCATGCCGCCGGAACCAATAAGTTCTTCAAGTACAAATCGTTGCTTCAGCACTTTAGGTGCTTCGTCGGAGGTACCAGCACCTGCAGCAGTAGAGCTGCGCCAGCTGACCTGACTTGTCGTCGATGTGGTTTCACTCGGGTCACGCATGACCGTCATATCTTCACGCAGGGACTCCTCACGCGGTAAAGGAGTGTCGGTTACGCTGTTATCGATAGCATCCTTGTCACTGACTTTTTCCATTCTCAGTGCTCCGCCCGCGCCACAACCAGGGAAACGTTATCCCGGGCCGGCCCCCGCAGACAGTCCTGCATCAACAGCGTGACGGCTTTGTCGACATCGTGCTGCAAAGCATCGTAAATCGACTGTGGTTCTATTTCCCGGTACAAACCATCTGTACAGAGCAGCATCGTATCGCCAGGCTGAACATCAAACACAGCAACATCGAGGTGCAGATCACGTTGACCACCTACCGCGCGGGTAATGATATGCGTATCTGTATTCAACGCCTCATCTTCGGTAACACCACCACTGTCTAACAAGTCTGAAACGGGATTGTGATCGCGGGTGATCTGACTCATCAGACGTCCGCGCATTCGATACAAGCGACTATCGCCAGCCCATAGCGCAACCCCGACTTCACCACGCACTATCAACACAACCACTGTGCTGCCCACGGTATTGCCATCACATTGAGTACGCGCATGACGCCGCAGGTGATCGTTAACTTCCAGCATCCCGTCTTCAACGAGATCAACGCATTCACTGAGGTCCTGGGATAGATCCAGATCAGCCAGCATCTGCGCAATCGTCTCGCTGGCATAGTCGCCAGCTTTGTGACCACCCATACCATCAGCCACCGCCCATAAACCCAGATGAGAGGAAGCGAACACAGCGTCTTCGTTTCTCGCCCGCCGGTTACCGCGGTGACTATCGCTGGCGCTGGACCAATCCATAACTAATCTTGTCTGAAGTGGATAGGGGCACCAACATGCAGTGGTTCGCCCAGCGAAATCCAGCCTGCGCCCCAGAGCTTTATACGATCGCGATGAACCAGAGTGACCTGCTCATCTTCTGTCTGCACAAAGGTGCCATTAGTGCTTTCGTCAATAAGATAGAAATCTTTGTGATGACGCTCAATTCGAGCGTGAAGGCGAGAGGTCAGTTCACGATCAACAACGAAGTCGCAACTCGGCATTTTGCCAAGACGGAAAGAAGCCCCTTCTGCCACTGCCTGTGCTGCCACCGCAGAGTGGTGGCCATCGAGTTCTAGAACCAGGCAAGGATCTGAATGCGCATCCATGTCGCAACTACCCACATTATCGATTTGATCACGACAAGGATAGGCAACGTCTGCGCGCCATAACGTGCGGTACTTCACAAGTGACGGTGCGCTGGGCAGGAGAGCAGCCCTGAACGCGTTTTTTAGTGCATAAAGTTGAACATTTTGCGCCGGTACGCGGCTGCAACGTCTGATCCTTTACCAAGCAGCGGGAAGATACGGACCATGGTCAAACGTCCGATATCATCCCGGAATTCACGATCGCTGCGCAGTATGTCCATGGCCAGGTTCAAGGCGCCTTCATAATCCTGGGCGACGGTCAGACCAACACACTTCTGGTATTTCAGCTCCAGGTTGTCCGCATCAGTGGCCAGCTGCTGCTCAATTTCTGCAACGCTCGCATAGCCCGCCGCTTCCTCAACAAATTCGAGTCGGTTCTGGGGGCGCTCACGTTCTGGCGTGTCTTCCGGAATGGAGGCGAGAACCGTGCGGGCATCGTCAAGATCCCCCTTGCGAATCAGAACATCAGCCAGTTCCACCCGAAAACCCTGGTTATTGGGCTCTTCATTCATTGACTGCTGCAACATCGCAACCGCAGTATCGTAATCGCCGCTGGCCAGCACCTGCTCCAGTTGCCCCTGCAACATGTCTGTGGACGACTGAGTAAGGGTGTCCAGCAGCGTGCGCAATTGGGCCTCATCCGCGGGTCCATCAATCTGATCAACAATTTTGCCCTGCTGCACAATCCGCAGGCTGGGCAGGCCCTGCACGCGCAGATGCTGTGCAAGCGTCTGATCAACTGATACATCTGACAATGCCAGTGCCGCTTTGCCACCATACTGGGTCATCAGAGTTTCTAAAATCTGTTTGGTTTGCACTGAAGGTGGGACCTGTTCAGCCCAGAACAGGACAAATACCGGCACGCTGTTTGAGCGTTCGATGACTTCAGTCTGAAAGGTTTCCGGAGAAATATTAAAAGACGCTGGTTCCATAGGTACTTTGTTTCAATCTACACAAACGGGCTGATAAGTTTACATCACCTCGCCGAAAGATATTTGACGTTTGATGGGCTGTTGTCCGAGCCAGCCAAAGCCTTCCGCCTGGGTCGCGTAGTGCAGAGCAGCCAGGCTGTTGTGCAGCGGCTGCAGGGTGCGCTCAAGAATGTCTGGCGCATTGTTCTGTTCACTGACATGGCCAATCACAACATGCAGATCCCGATGCGCTATATGCTGCAGCAGCTGATGTGCCTGTTCATTATTCAGGTGGCCATAATCTGCGCCAACACGTTGTTTCAAGCGTCTGGGGTAACTGCCGCGACTGAGCATCGAGCTGTCATGATTGGCTTCAATCAGGGCATGGGTACAGTCTTTGTATTGCTCAACAACGTGGCTGGTGACACATCCCAGATCCGAGAGCACGCCTATGGTTTCCACACCGTCACTGAGCACAAACTGGGTTGGCTCCCGCGCATCATGCGGTACACAGACGGGATTGATGCTGACATCGTCGATTTCAAAGGGCTGATCGCCGTCAAACGGTATGCCGGAAACACCGCGCAGATCGTGCTTCAGAGTTCCGTAAGAGGCATAGACGGGTATGGCGTACTTATGCGCCAGCGCAGCAACACCGGCAATGTGATCTGAATGCTCATGGCTGATGAGAATGCCGTGCAGATCACCGCCTGACAGGCCAACACGCGCCAGGCGACGTTCCGTCTGCTTTAAATTGAAACCACAATCGATGAGGAACACTTTGCCCCCCAACGCAACCACGGTGCCATTGCCTTTGGAACCACTACCGAGTGAGGCGAGCCCCATCAGGCCGCAAATTCACGGATCAGAACCAGTACCTGCTGCGCAAGCTCAGAATCTACTGGCGCTCTGCTGTCAGGTTCCAGCACACTGATGCGGTAATCCTGATTATCGCCTTCAATCAATATCTGCACATCAACAGCTTCATCATCATCGCAGGAAAACGTCAAACGGCACAGGAAACCGGGACCGTCATCGTCTGCGGTGAAAACCGAGCCGGGGATATTGACGGCAAAAAGACCTGTCTGCCGATCAAGGTTTAGAATTTCAACGTCCGCATTGTCCAATGCCTGCCCAAGGGTTGCCCAGGCCCGCTCGTAGTCGAGGTACAGGTGTAAAACGGGCAGTCCGTTGGCATCACGCGCCAGTTCCGTTTTCTTAGCACTGCCTATCTGCAAAGCTACTTTCGAAACCGTTTGTTCGGAGACTTTGGCAGCAATATAAGCGCCAATTTCGTTCAGCAGATCATCTTCAGCCCCTGCCAGGTGACTGGATAAGCCATCGATCACAATAATTTCATCACGTACCGGCAGCGAGACACTGTCGTTCTCATGACGCACATGTACTTCCGTGGTCGACGCACGCAATCCCTGCTCAACTTTGATCAGAAAACGATCCTGACCGGTAATCAGCGGGTCTGCGCCTTTGGCATCTTTCAGCAGAGTCCGGATCACATCGCGGTAGCTGGAATCCTGAATCTGCATCCACTGTGTATTCAAACGACCGTACTGTGGCGCATCGTAGGTCAAAGAAACAGCGTTCTCAGCCATGAACTGCTTCAGTTTGGGCCAGGCAGTTGTCGGTGGCTCAGGAATGACCAGCCAGCGTCTCTCGCCTAGACGCTGTATACGTACTTCATCACGATTATCGTTGGCGTAGATTGCATCGGGCAGTGGCGGGCGGTCAGGATAAAATCGCGGGTTAGGCTGTTTTGGCGTTTTGGGGATTGGAAATGGATCTGTCGCTTCAAGTGGTCGCAGGTCATCGGGTAAAACCAGTTCGTTGTGCTGCACCGCTTCCAGATAATCGTCCTTGGGGTTCAGCAGAAAGCCTTCACCATCGTCTTCTCCACCAAACCAGCTGCAGCCTGCCATAACGATGCTGATCAACATCAGTATGCTGCATTTCCAAGTTGCCATTTATAGAGCCCCTATTTCAACAAGACGAGCGCGAACCTGCGCATGATACTTTTCTGACAACGGCAATAAAGGTAGCCGGATACCTGGTCCAGCACGACCCATTTGATGCAGAGCCCACTTACTGGCTGTCGGATTGGGTTCTACAAACAGTATTTCGTGTATTGGCTGTAACAAGGCATCCAACTCTCTGGCCCGGGCCTTATCCCCCGCCAGATAACGGTTCAAAAATTCAGCCATCTCCCGGGGACACACGTTGGCGGTCACAGAGATTGTTCCTACCGCACCCAGTTCAAGCATTTCCAGTGTTTGTGCGTCTTCACCAGAGAGAATAAAAAAGTCCTCGTTGCCGATATCTTCCAGCAGCGCCCGGATATCTCCCACCCGAGAAGCATCACCGCACGCTT
>Ga0180435_10007310_pt1 | contig 10530 bp, 7 predicted proteins | sample SS_ome_3_FD_132467 | JGI IMG/M metagenome (GOLD analysis project Ga0180435, IMG submission 132467) | Hypersaline lake sediment archaeal communities from the Salton Sea, California, USA - SS_3_S_1 metaG | ecosystem: Environmental > Aquatic > Non-marine Saline and Alkaline > Hypersaline > Sediment... | reverse complement strand
CGACCCGTCCTGGCCATCGCCACACTGGCCGTTCCGGTTCTGACCGCCGGGCTGCTGCTGCTCGGCGGGGACCGTGTGGCGCCGGGGAGCACCCTGATCACCGGTCCCTATGCGCGAATGCTTCAGCAGTCCGCCGATCTCGGTCCCGCACGCACCGAAAGGGTGAAGCTCACCGCCGCGCTGCACGGCCCGGCCACGCCCCGGCAACTGCGGCGATGGGCGCACGCCAACGATCTGTCGTTGCACTGGCGCGACGGGGAGGACTGGGCGGTCCTCGAGGGACCGCCGGCGGCGATTGCCGAGTCCCTCGGCGTTCCGGTGCACGACTACCGAATCCTCGGCGGTCCCGACACCGGCCGCGTCTTCTATGCCTCCCCCCGCCAGCCGGAGGTCCCGCGAGCGGTGCGCAGCGAGGTGGCCGGGCTCGGTCGCATTCTGGGCTATCTTCCGTATCGCGAATCCCGGCCGCTGCCGCCGCCGTTGGGCGTCCCCGATGGAGGTCTCCTGCCCCACCAGCTGCTGACCGCCTATAACGCCATGCCGCTGGTGCAGTCCGGCTACACCGGCAAGGGCATCACCGTCGCGGTGTTCGCCTTCGACGGTTTCGACCAACCGGATCTGGACAGCTTCGCGGAGTGGTTCGACGTGGCGCCGTTCACCCCGGAGGTGTTCGGCGAGATGCCGGCGCAGCGCACCGGTGAGGCCACCATGGACCTTCAGGTGATCCATGCCGTCGCCCCGGACGCGAAACTGGTGCTGGTCAACTCCCGCCCGACCGTCGAGGGTGGCGGCGGGTTCGACAGGCTCGCCGCGCTGATGGATTCGGTGGATCGGCAATTCCCAGGGGCCATCTGGAACTTCTCCATCGGGTGGGGATGTGACCGGGTCTTCACCGCCGCAGACCTGGCCCCGGTGCGCTCGGCGCTGTCGCGGGCCCAGCGCAACGGGACGACGGCCTTTGCCGCCACCGGCGATCTGGCCGGACTGGAATGTAAGGGCGGCCAGAGTTGGTCGGACCCGCCGAGTCCGGACGATGTCGGGGTGGACGCGGTGGCCTCGCTCCCGGAAATGACCGCCGTCGGCGGCACCCGGTTGTCCACCAATTCAGACGGGGAGTGGTTCGCCGAACAGTCCTGGTACAACGTGCCACTGACGCAGGGCACCGCCGGCGGCGCCTCGGCGTTGTACCGCCGTCCCTCCTGGCAGACCGTTCCCGAGGAAGCCGGTCCGGCCGACAGCCGGTTGGTTCCCGACGTTGCGGCAGTCGCCGACCCGTTCACCGGGGTAAAGTTCGTGATGGCTCAGGAGGTGCTGGTCGGCGGCGGGACATCCCAGGCCGCACCGATCTGGGCCGGTATCGCAGCACTGATCAACCAGCAGTTCCGGGAGGACGGGCGACCGCCCCTCGGCGCTGTCAACCCAGTGCTCTACCGGGTCGCCGGCGGTTCGCTCCTGCCGAGCTATCGCGATATCCGACTCGGCGGCAACGCCGTCGCGCCGAGCGGGCGTCCCGGATATGACATGGTGACCGGCCTGGGCAGCCCGATCGTGGACAACCTCGTCAAGAACATCCTGCTGACCCGGGCGGCGGGACGGTGAACACCAGCGCGAGGCTGCGGCGAATCCTGAGTCCGAGGTACTTCCTCATCCTCGGCCTGTGGGTGGTCGGCCTGGTCGCCGCCCTGGCGGTCCTCGCGACGGTCGACAGCCAGGTCGACAACGTCCCGATCTACGTCTGCCCGCCCGACTGCGGGCGGCCTCCCACCGGTCTGCCGGTGACGAACATACCCCGGTTCACCGCCGCTGACGGTTCGTTCTCGGTCGGCTATCCGCCCCCCGGGCCGGCGTTCACGACCACCACCGACGCCAACGGCGTGACCGCCCGATCGAATACCGGTGACGGCGGTACGCTGCGCCTGCTCGGCACCTTGGCCGGTGGCCGCGACGCCCGTCAGGTCGTCGAGGAGTTCATGGACGACGTGTTTCCCGACTCGGTGGTGTCATATGAAATTCCGAACGCCACCGTGGGTTACCAACCCGGCTACGGGATGGTTGCCGACTTCGTGGCACGTAAGCGCTCGGATCCGCTCCGCGTCATCGTGATTGCAGCCGTGAAAGACGGGATGGCACTGATAGCCGCCGCGGAGGGCCCCTATCTGCAGTTCGGCCCCGGGGTGGGGCCGGGACCGCCGTCCCCGGCAAATGTCCAGATCGCCCAGATCATGGGCAGGTACCTCGACAGTTTCATGTGGCGGGGCGACCCTCCCCGGTGAGGAGACCGGCAACCGTCAGGGGCTCAGCCGACCCTCCGCGCCGGGAACACGGGTGGGCGCCTTGTCCGCTGTCATCGTGGGGGCGAATGAACCGACATTCTGCTTCTCGGTGGGCGTCAGTGACGCCGGAGACTGCGACGCGCTGCTCTCGGCGGGAACCTTGGTATCGGAGGGGGACTCGGTGGTGCTGCCGCCGCAGGCGGTGACCATTCCCATGCCGATGACCGCGGTCACACCGGCCAGAAGTGCGACCCGGGTGCTCACTCGGTTATGTTTCACAGCCACCTTCTCCACTGCCACTCCTCTGCCACCATCGCCTTCACCGCGCCCGGCGAGGCGACGGGATCGTACCGCGAAGCCGCGCAGCTGCCCAAATCCGTGTTCAGCCCTGTTCGGGGGTGGTCGCTGACGCCCGGAACGCCCGTGCCGCCCGGGAGGACGGTGATATCGCGCGGGAGCAGGCTCCACACCCCGGACAGAACGGCCGGTCGGCTACGGTGCGCCCGCAGTCCTCGCACACCACCGGTTCACCCGTCCCAGGGTCCGCCGACTCATGCAGGAGTGCCAGTTGAATACCCGTACGCAGCAGCACCAGGCTCACCGCCGCCAGAGCGGTGTGTGCGGCAACCTCGGTGAAACGGGCCGTCTCGGCGGCATCGACGAGGTAGACCGCGACGTAGATCAGCATCGCAACCACCGCCAGCGCCTCCAGTGACCGCCGGACCTGACGGGTCTTCACCGCATCGCCGCCGGGGCGAAACCAGAGCCTGAGCCCGAGCAGGCCGCCGGTCACCGCCGAGGTGACCGGGTCGACCAACCCGTACAGATACGCTTCCTCGAACAGCCGCCACGGAACGTAATTGTCGATCAGGCCGACCGTGAACTGTGGGGCCAGCCAGGCGATCGTCCCGGCACTCGAGTAGGCCAGCGCGCAGGCCGCCCCGATGACGAAACCCTCGAGTGACTCGCCGGCCCGCCGGTGAACGATCCTGACGACCAGAATGGGTACCAGCATCAGCGCGATACCGGCGAAGGTCACGGTCAGCCCGAGCGCCAGTTCGCGCATCAATTGCGCCCCGGCGGCGGCCGGGATGTCGTACTCCGCGGCGACCAACTCCCCAGTCCACGCCCAAAAGGCCGCACTGGTCGCTGCGGAGACTCCGACCGCGGACAACAGCACGTTTCGCGTCACGTCCCGGTAGATCCCCGATTGCCAGACGTAGAGGGCGAATAACAGGGGCACCCCGAGACAGACCACAATCACCAGAGGCGCCAGCCACTTCAGCATCGAAAAGGTCAGCAGCGCCCCGAGGACGAGGAACAGTCCATGCCGAAAAGGCCATCGCATCGACTCCCCGAGATGCGGAAACAGGGAGCTGGTCACCATCGGCAGTCCGACCGGCTCCCGTGAGGCCACTGCGAACACTCTCGGACGCAACGTGAAAACGAAGGTTGAACCCGGCCGGGACAGGTCGGCTCCACACTGCGCGCAGAAGCCGCCGCCCCGAACGGCCGAATGGCAGTTCGGACATTTCCGTTCTTGTGGTGCGGTCATCTCGCGGCTGACCATAACCCAACCGCGCCGCAACGCAACGGCCATGTCCCCATAGGTCGCGTGCACGTTGGAGCCGCTTTCGCTAGCCATCGTCACTGCCAGCCAAAACCACCGGCCACCCGCGCCCCAGATGGGGAAAACCTGGTCCTACCGTACGAATTGCGAACTGAAACAGTGATTTTCAGCTTCCTGGTGCACATGGCCGGCAAGAACTGACGGCCCATGATCAGGTGGCCACGAGGACCCGGAGTTGGTCCTGGCCGCCGAGGGCGAGGGTTGACTGCGTCCCGACGGTGGCGGTGCTGTCACGCGGGATGAACAGCGCGATCTCCTCGATCAATCGGCCATCGCGGTGGAAGAGGCTGGGCAGTTCCCCGGCGTAGTACCCGTCGACGTTGAGGTAGGTACCAATGATCGATGTGAATTCCTTGTCGATCGCCGTCGTGAAGCTGATCCGGTTGAGATCGTCAACCGTTGCTCCCCACGTCACGGCACCGCCGGGATCGGTTGCGGACCCGGTGAACAGGGTCGCGCGCTGCCAGGTATTCGAGGCGTCGGCGACCTCGACGATGAAGGTGTCGCCGGGCGCAATTCCCCGGTTCTCGATCTCAGTGGCGGGGTTGTAGGAGAAGTCGTTGGTGATGGCGTCGCCGTACTGAAGAAGAAGTTCAAGCTGCGTGGCGTAGGACGCGTTGAAGCCGGTCGTCAGTTGCACGATCGCCATGTCCTGCCGGAGCTCGGCGAGCTGCTGTGACACGACCACGATGGCCTCCGGGTTGGTCGTCGGAGGGTCCTCGCCCTGCAGTCGTGCGAGTTGCGCCTCGGTCCAACGGATATCTGACTCAAGGCCGGCCCAGACGTAACCGAGGGTGTCGTCATCACCGAGGTCGATCAACTTCAGCGGCTTGGGGGCGTCGAACGCGACGACCTGATAGCCCTGGCTCCGGCCCCAGGGTGAATCGGCGTAGGCCTGGGCGACCTCGAGGCTGCTGTACCAGTTCGTGCTCACCGCAAAGGTATTGAGGACGCCGTCCTGCGGGAACAACCCCGACGGCGGGATCTTCAACGCCTTGTAGAACGACGTACCCTCGGGCACCTCCAGGACGTCCAGGGTGAAGTCGAGACCGCCCTTTGACGCGTTTATGTAGCTCTGGGAGACCCCCGGTACCGATTGCAGAAAGCTGCGCAACACACCGATCTCAGTCGACTCGATGGGCAGTGCCAGGATTGTTCCACCGGCCGGCAATTGGTTGCTGGTGGTGAACACCGGAGCGACCCAGTCCGCCCCGTCGCTACCGTCGTCGCCCCAAAGCAGACCACCCCGCCCGCCGGCGCCCCCGGCGCCGCCGTTGACCTCCGCGATGCCGGCACCACCCGCGCCTCCGATGCCCAGCAGCCCGGCAGATCCCCCGTTGCCGCCGTTCCAGCCGCTGCCCCCCGAACCCCACAGCAGGCCGGCTTTCCCGCCGGTGCAGGCCGCACCCTGGTTACACGTCTGGGCCGTCCACGAGTAGCCGGTGCCGATCAACAGCCCCGCATTCGGGTTCGCCGCCGTGCCGTCCCCGATGAAGATCCGGATGAAGTCCCGCAAGGGGTTTGCGATCGGCGTGCCGACCACGGATCCGGCCGGCGGCTCACCGCTGGTGGTCGCTGCTGCCGGCTTGGCCGTGCTGGGGGTTGTGGCCAGTTCGCGGCGACTGGCCGCCGCCATCGTCCACATCAGCGGGGCCGCCGCGGGGGCCTCACCCCGGCCGCCGGCACCCAGCCAGTACGACAGATCGCTGCCCAACCCACTGACCTCGTCCCGTGCGGACACCGCCGCCGGGACAGCCGCGGTCATCACCGGGGTCTGCGGTGCGATGACCGATACCACCGACGGCTCCACCGCCGAGGCCGCCTCCGATGCCCCCAGCGAGCCGGGCACCTCAGCCACCATGGGAACGTACAACGCGAAACCCCGACCGGGCGTTGCGATTTCGACGTCGTCCACCCGGAGCGCGTCCGGTTCCGGCACGGCCGCCGCGCCGTCGCGTCCGGCGGGGCCCGGCCGGGTCGCCGCGGGAGGTGAAACATCCGCCGGCGAGTCGTCGACTAGGGCCGATCCGCCGTCATTCGGGCTGGGGACCTCGACGGCTTCGGTGGCCGGGGCTTCCTGCCAACCCCGGCCACCGTGCGCGCTGGGCACCTCAAGTTCCGGCTCGGGGGTGACCACGGTTTCAGGTTCGGGGGCGGGCTCGGCCCCAGGGGCGGGTTCGGACCCGGGCTCGAGAAGGGAACCGACGCCGGGATCGAGCTGAAAAGACCCGGTGACGGAGTCCTCGGCAACGGACGGAGACGACCTGTCGCCCGAACCACGGCCGGGGGAGGCGTCGGCGTTGCGGGCAGGGGTTCGCGCTGTCCGCGCCACCGCCCCACGGGTGTCACGTTTGGTAGTACCACCCGCCGACACCGACGACGAGTCCGCCTCCGCAGTGTCGGCCGCCGCGATCCCGACCGCCTGCGGCCCGGCCAACGACAAGCCCAACGCGATCGCAACCGCTCCGACCCGTACACCGCGCATACCGACCACGCCCTGACCCACGACCATCGCCTTTCTGGCGATTTCAGATGAGGCTACACTTCCAACGACACCACACACAGCCCCGCTTCACCTACTTCCGCGATGCCCCGCCGACGATCCTCGGTGAGCGCACCAACGAGATCCAGCGCAATGTCATCGCCGCGCAGTTGGTCGCCCGTGGGGGGATCTGACTAACCGCCCGCCCGGGAGTACTTCTGGATAAGGCTCTGCTTGTACAACTTGCCGGTGTCGGTCCGGGGCAGCTGCGCCTCGAAGGAGATCGTCCGCGGGCACTTGTAATGCGCCAACCGATCCCGCAGCCACGTCAACAGTTCCTCAGCGAACCCAGCGGAAGCCTCGGTGTGGTCGACCAGTTGCACAACGCCCTTGACCGACTGGCCCATCTCCTCGTCGGGGATGCCGAACACCGCGGCGTCCATCACCCGTGGATGGCTGACGAGCATGTTCTCGGCCTCCTGGGGATAGATGTTCACCCCTCCGGAGATGATCATGTGGTGGCGGCGGTCGGTGAGGTACAGAAAGCCCTCCTCGTCGAGATAGCCGATATCACCAACAGTCATCCAGCCCCGGTGATGACGTGAGGCGGCGGTCTTCTCGGCGTCGTTGAGATACTCGAAGGTGCTAGCGCTCTCGAAGTAGATCTCCCCCGGCTCACCGGGCGGAAGCTCCTCGCCCTGTTCGTTGAGGATGTGCAGATTGCCGGCCATCGGACGGCCCACCGACCCGGGGTGTGCCAGCCAATCCTCGGCGGTGATCAACGTCGAGCCGATCGCCTCCGAGGAGGCGTAGTACTCGTCGACGATCGGGCCCCACCAGTCGATCATCTGCTTCTTGATCTCCACCGGGCAGGGCGCGGCGGCGTGCATCGCCCGCTTGAGACTGGACACGTCATACGAATTACGAACTTGCTCAGGCAATTTCAGCATCCTGGTGAACATCACCGGGACGAACTGCCCGTGTGTGACCCGGTGGCGGCCGATGGCGTCGAGGGCGCCCTCGGCGTCGAAACGCTCCATCACCACCACCGGGATACCGGCGGCCTGCATGCTCATCGACCAGACCGACGGCGCGGTGTGATAGAGCGGAGCCGGACTCAGATAGACGGCATCGGGATCGGCCCAGAAGGAAACCAGCGCCGTCATCAGACCGGGCGCCTCCGATGGCGGCAGATGGGGCAGTTCGCGTTTGATGCCCTTGGGCCGGCCGGTAGTCCCCGAGGAGTACTGCAGCAGGTCACCCTCGATCTCGTCCGCGATGGGCGTAACCGGTTGGTCGGCAACGCATTCCGGGTAGCTAAGCCAGCCTTTGAGGGTGCCGCCGGCTATCAGCCGCAGTTCCGGAAGCCCGTTGGGCAGGTGTTCGGCCAGCCCTTCCAGGACGGGGCGCAGGACCGCCGAGCCCACGATGGCCCTGGCGGAACTGTTGTCGATGATGTAGGCCGCCTCGGCGGCGGTGAGGTGGGTGTTGATGGGCACGTAGTACAGGCCCGCGCGCCGGGCCGCCCACATCACCGTGTGGTAGTGCTCATTGTTCTCCATGAGAATGGCGACGGCGTCACCCTCGGAAAGACCGGCCCGCCGGAACAGGTGCGCCAACTGGTTCGCCCGCGCCTCCATCTCCCCGAAGGTGACGGTCGTCCCGGACGGATAAAAAATGACGGCGAGTTTGTCGGGATCGGCCTCGGCATGCTCGCGGATCTGCATGCGATGGAAGATACCGCCCGGGGATCAGGCCTCCGAGAGCCGCTGTTTGAGCGCCTCGAACTCGTCGCGCACCCCGGTCGGCAGCTTCTCGCCGATGAACTCGAACCACTCCTCGATCTGGGGCAGTTCGGCCCGCCACTCCGCGGAATCGACCTTCAGCGCCTCGGCGACATCGGCGGTGTCGACATCCAGTCCGGTCAGGTCGAGCTCGTCGGCGGTGGGCACGGTGCCGATCGGGGTGGGCACCCCGTTGGTCTTGCCCTCGACGCGCTCGATGATCCACTTGAGCACCCGGCTGTTCTCCCCGAATCCCGGCCACAGGAACCGGCCGTCGTCACCGCGGCGGAACCAGTTGACGAAGAAGATCTGCGGCAACTTGGCCTCATCGGAGTTCTTGCCCAAGTCGATCCAGTGCTGGCAGTAGTCCCCGGCGTTGTAGCCCAGGAACGGCAGCATCGCCATCGGATCGCGGCGGACGGTGCCGACCTTGCCCTCGGCGGCGGCGGTCTGCTCGCTGCCCAGGGTGGCTCCGATGAACACCCCGTGCTGCCAGTCCCGGGCCTGAGTCACCAACGGCACGGTGGTCTTGCGGCGACCGCCGAACAGGATCGCCGAGATCGGCACCCCTTGCGGGTCATCCCACTCCGGGGCCAGCGACGGGCATTGGGCCATCGGCGTGCAGTAGCGCGAATTCGGGTGGGCGGCCGGCCGGCCGGCGTCAGGCGTCCAGTCCTGTCCTTTCCAATCCACCAGGTGCTGGGGGTCGCCTTCCAGGCCCTCCCACCACACACCGCCCTCATCGGTGAGCGCGACGTTGGTGAACACCGTGTTCCCGGCCTCGATGGTCTTCATGGCATTGGGGTTGGAGGACCAGTTGGTGCCGGGGGCCACCCCGAAGAAGCCGAACTCCGGGTTCACCGCGTAGAGCCGGCCGTCCTTACCGAACCGCATCCAGGCGATGTCGTCGCCGAGGGTCTCGGCACGCCAGCCGGGAATGGTCGGCTGCAACATCGCGAGGTTGGTCTTACCGCACGCCGACGGGAAGGCCGCGACCACGTAGTAGGCCTTGTTCTCCGGCGAGATGAGCTTGAGGATCAGCATGTGCTCGGCCAGCCAGCCCTCGTCACGGGCCATCGCCGAGGCGATCCGCAACGAGTAGCACTTCTTCCCCAGCAGCGCGTTACCGCCGTAGCCGGATCCGTAGCTCCAGATCTCCCGGGTCTCCGGGAAGTGGGTGATGTACTTGGTCTCGTTACAGGGCCACGGCACATCTTCTTTTCGGGTCCCGTCCGGGCCCTCCAGCGGTGCGCCGAGGGAATGCAGTGCCTTGACGAAGAATCCGTCGTCGCCGAGCTTCTCCAGCGCCGCCGCACCCATCCGGGTCATCGTGCGCATCGAGACCACCACGTATGGGGAGTCGGTGATCTCCACTCCGAGCTTCGGATCCTCGGCGCCCAGCGGACCCATACAGAACGGGACCACATACATGGTGCGCCCGCGCATACAGTCTCGGTACAGCTCGGTCATGGTCGCCCGCATCTCATCCGGCGCCATCCAGTTGTTGGTCGGACCGGCGTCGACTTCCCGCTCCGAGCAGATGAAGGTCCGGGACTCCACCCGCGCGACGTCCGACGGGGTGGACCGGGCGAGGTAGGAGCTGGGTGCCTCGTCATCGCTGAGCTTGACGAAGGTGCCGGCCGCCACGAGCTCATCGCACAGACGCCGGTATTCGTCGTCGGAGCCGTCGGCGAACACCACGCGGTCCGGGCCGGTGAGCTCCGCGACGTCCCGCACCCAGCTGAGCAGGTCGGAGTGTTGGGTGGGCGCGTTGTCGAGACCGGGGATGGTCGCTGAGGTCATCGGTTTCTCCCGCATAGGTTTGCTGCCCGGGTATGGCCAGCCGTCATCCTCTTTGAGGTTAACGCGGGCCGGTCTGCGACCGGTAATCGGGCGTATGGCCCACCGGCGCCGGGCGTTGTTGCGGAACCCGGGCTGCGGAATGGGCCGCCAGTGCCGACTCGAGCTCCAGTACCCGGGTCGCGACCCGCTCATCGAGGGTCGCGCGCAGGTTGGCGACTGCGTCGGCCACACCCCGCTCCATGGCCGCCCGTTCCACCAGCAATCGGCGGGCTCCAACGATCCAGTAGGTCAATACCAGACCTAAGCCGCCGCAGACCGCAGCCGCGGGTGCCGCCCAGTCCGGACGCAGCTCGGCGATGACCCGACCCGCCGTCAGGGACACGCCGAACCCGAACCCGATACCCAGCAGAGCGGTCAGACGATGCTCGAGACGAGGCCGCCGGTGCGGCACCGCAGGCGGCTCGGCACCCGCACCGGGTACCGGGGCGAGCTCCGCTGAGGATATGCCTGCCGACTCGGCCAGTTCGGCCAGCCGCAGGCGCAGCGCGGCGTCGAACT
>Ga0180435_10007309_pt1 | contig 10530 bp, 7 predicted proteins | sample SS_ome_3_FD_132467 | JGI IMG/M metagenome (GOLD analysis project Ga0180435, IMG submission 132467) | Hypersaline lake sediment archaeal communities from the Salton Sea, California, USA - SS_3_S_1 metaG | ecosystem: Environmental > Aquatic > Non-marine Saline and Alkaline > Hypersaline > Sediment... | reverse complement strand
CGACCAGGATCTGGAAAATTACACCCAATACTATCGTATCATCACCAAGGGCGGTGAGACCCGCTGGGTGGAAGACCAGACTTCAGTGGTTCGCGCTGATGACGGCCGCAAGACTCATTACCAGGGCATATTGATCGATATCACCGAACACCGTCAGATGGAGCACCAGCTGCGCAAGAGTGAAGAAAAATATCGCCGCATCGTGGAGACCACGGGCCAGGGGTTTCTGCTCATGGATCAGAACCTGCGGATCATGGACATGAACGCCGCCTACTGCCGTATGGTGGGCTACCCCCGGGAAGAACTCATCGGACGCAAGCCTTTTGACCTGGCCAACGAGGAATCCCGGCAGTTCCTGACGGCCAACCGCGAAAACCTGCTGGCTGCGGAGAACCGGCGCTTTGAGTGCACCATTATAGCCAAACAGGGTCGGGAAATTCCGGTTCTGGTCAACGGCAATACCCTGAAAAACGACGAGGGCCGGGTGATCGGGAACATGGCCTTTGTCACGGATATGACCGAACACAAAAAGGCCCTGCTGCTGGCGGGAGAGGTCCAGAAAAGTTTGCTGCCCCGGGACAAACCGCCCATTCCCGGCCTGGACGTGGTCGGCAGGAATATCTCCTGCGATGAAATCGGCGGCGACTATTTCGATTTCCTCTGGCGGCGGGATTCGCCGCAGGGCCCCCTTCAGGTTGTGGTGGGGGATATTGCCGGCCACGGCGTGGATTCCGCACTGCTGATGACCAGCGCACGGGCTTTTCTGCGTATGCGCGCCTCCCAGCCGGGATCCCCGGCGGAAATCATCAGTGCCATGAACAGCCACCTGGCCCGTGATGTGATTGAAACCGGTCGTTTCATGACCCTTTTCTATATGAGCATTGATATGGAACGCCGCCGCATCGCCTGGGTACGGGCCGGACACGATCCGGCGCTGGTGTACGATCCCCGCCGGGATCGTTTCCACGAATTGATGGGTGAGGGCCTGGCCCTGGGTGTGGACAAGAATTTTTCTTACGAACAGAATCAGTGGAGCGGGATTGATTTCGGTCAGGTTATTACCGTAAGCACCGATGGCTTATGGGAATCCCAGGATGGCAACGGGCGCATGTTCGGCAAGGATCGCCTGCGCCGGATTATCCGCAGTAATGCCGCCGCGTGTGCGGATGACATCCTCAATGCGGTTTATGGCGAACTGAGTGAATTCATGGATGGCCAGCGTCTCGAAGACGACATCACGCTGGTGGTGATAAAGGTTGATCACCCCTGATCAGGCGGTCCGTGCCCCCGGTGATGGTTGTCCTGCCGTGCGGAATCCGCTGCAGCAGGGATGGGTTGCACTATCCAGCAACAGATGACCTGTGGCAGGGGCGGGCTTCAAGCCCGCCCCTGCTAAAAAGTAATGGTCAACAACCGAACCCCTGGTATTGCTCTGCAGTGCAGGTTCTGCAACCCGCCGGCCTACTTTTCTTCCACCGGGAATTTTGCCCGGAACCACTCCTGCCAGCCGCCCTTGAGGGCATATACATCGGTAAATCCCAGGGCCATGAGTTTCCGTGCCGTACCGGCACTGGAGGCCTCATTCGGTCAGGCGCAATAGAGCACGATGGTTTCACCCCTGGTATAGTTATCGGCCCAGGCCGCCACATCCTTTCCATCGACACGCTGGGCGCCCTTTATTTTAAATTCACTTGAATTCCAGTCCCTGCCGGCCCGGACATCCAGAATCGCCACAGCGCCCGTTTCCAGGCGGGACTGCAGTTCCTCTTTGGTCATCAGGGCAACATCCGTGGCTGAAGCGGCGGCTGGGGTCACAATCAATATCAGAGCCATGGCCCCAATAATGCATAGAATGGGTCTAGTTGATATATTCATGATGGTTCCTCCGTGTGAGGGTTAGATTGGGCCAATCCGCCACTGGCCTCAAGCCCGGGGGACTAGCGTCTGATTTTGCCCATTGCAGCAGTGACGAGATAGAGCGCAGCGGCAACAATGGGAATAACGACCATGAGCAAACCCATGGATTTGGGATCGGTTTCCAACAGGTATAGGCCGGCCAGGGCCAGCGTCAGGACGGCCATGGCGCTACCGCGCATCAATGCGGCGTTGCCCTTCCCTGCCTGGCGGTGATCCAGCCGCCAGGCTGCAAGGTTCACAAGCAAATAATGGAACAGCCAGAAGACGAGAGCAGTGCGGATAAATGTTTCCAGCAACTCCTCACCGGCCCAGCCGCCGGCCAGGGCCAGGGCAATGAGACCGGTCAAAAGGACGGACGCCAGGCGGGATCGGCGTCCCCGTCCGGCATCCCGGTTGTCGCCGGGCCGCTCCGGCACCATTATGCGGCCCGCAGTAAAAACAAGGGCGTTCACCGCCGCAAAAACAGAACTGATGACGATGGTGCCCATAATGATGCGTCCGGTGTGGCCCAAAAGTGCCCGGGCCACATATATATGAGAGATGGACGTCTGGGCCAGTTTTTCCCGGGGAACATAGTGCAGCCCGATCCAGGCCCAACAAAGGTATAACAATCCCCCCAGGGCAAGAGCAGCTGCAATCCCCGCCCAGGGGACACGGTTTGCCGGGGATCGCCATCCGCCATAGAGGGCCAAATCGAAACCCAGCAGGAGAGCGGGACCGCAGAGCAGATAGACCGGGTTCAGATGCTGCTGGGCCGGCGCATCCGCCGCCGGTACCCGGGCACCCCAAACCGAACTGATGATTAATATGACAATCCCGCCGAGGATAATCCCCAGGGCTGCGGCCTGGCTGATGCGCACCGCCTGCCGGCCCAGCAGATTGGCCGCCGCCACCGCCGCCAGCAGAAGATAGGCAAAGGCAAAATTGGGAAACCAGTAAATGAAGGTTTCATTGAAGGTAAACCCGGCGGAAACCAGTAGGCCGGTGGATAGCCCCAAAGTCAGGGGCAGCTTGGCGCAAATGAGGATCAGGCCGGATGCGGGCCGGCCCCCTATTCCGCCGGTACCTTTAATATCACCGCCGTGGGCGGCATGCGCCTCCGTTATCCGGCGGAAACTGCCGAGGGTCACCAGATGCGTAAAAATGCCGGCGCCCAGGGCCGGCAAAGCCATGTAGCCCAGGCTGCCCAGGGCATTGCCCCAAAAATTCAAGGCATCCGGGGTAAACATCAGGCCCGCGGCCAGGGTAAAGGCAAACAGTGCTGTGGTGTGGGGAATTTTGAATGGCTTCCTCCCGGTAACCGGTGTAAAGGGTTGGGTCGCTGCTATATGCTAATACCTTACACAGGTATTGCAATGCATAAAGCTGGCCGGCCCTAAAACCGGTTCACCGGGTGTCAGGGCGAAAGCGGATTAAGTCGGTTCTCCGTGGAGCACTTTGAGTTTGGCGGCAATGAGCTGATCGTGGGAAAGGCGTAAGGTATTGGCCAGTTTATGCATCAGGTAACGCTCGTATTTGTCCATCCTGCCGTCGACAAAAACGATGCGCCAGAGAAACTCGATAATCTCGATTTTTTCCTCCACGGAATAATTGGCGTTGATGAGATTGGTGAAATGCCAATAGTCGATATTCCCCTCCAGCTCTTCCCGGCCCGCGGCCAGGAGATCCTCGGTATCTTCCGGGGAGAGCCCGTAGCGCTGCTGCAAAAGGGAAATAATGGTATCCAGTTCCTCCTGGCTGAATGTTTCATCAATCCCGGCCATCTCCAGAAACAAGGCACAGGTGGCCACGCGCACATCGTGCCCGGATTCAGGGGTGTCCGCTCCCTGCGCTGCAGCGGTAATTTTGCCAAAAAAACGATTGACGATGTTGAGCACAATGCATCTCCCTTCAGCCCTGTGGACGGGGCATCACAGGCAGGCAAGCCCTGCCGGTCAAATCATAATCGTCTTACTGCAACATAACCGCCCAACAGTCAAGTGGGCAAGGTTGGGGTTGCTGGAAAAACCGGATATGGATTGACCCGAACTGCATAACCGGGTATAGGCTCATGCGGTTCCGGTAATTGCAGTGTATCACCGGCACGGGCTGAATATGCCATGGCCCCTGCAGCGATGGTACCCTCCTGGCAGCAACTCCCAATCCCCGGTTAATTGATAACTGTAAAATCCATGTCCACCGCCCCCGCCGCTTCTGATCCGGACACAGCCAAGCATGCTTCCCGGCCTGGCAGATTTAATCTGCCGGGGGTCATTGCCATCTCGCTGGCCCATTTTATCCACGATGTCTACTCAAGTTTTCTGGCGCCCCTGCTGCCGCTACTCATCGAAAAACTCTCCATATCCCTGACCCTGGGGGGTCTGCTCTCCACGGTGATGCAGCTGCCGGCGCTGCTCAATCCCTGGATCGGCTCCCTGGCGGACCGCATCAGTGTCCGCTGGTTCCTGATCCTGGCGCCCTCGCTCACCGCCATTCCCATGAGCCTCATCGGCGTCGCCCCCAACTACGGTGTCCTGCTGATCCTGATGGTGTTCACCGGCATCAGCGTTTCCATCTTCCACGTCCCGGCGCCGGTGGTGGTGGCGCGTATGTCGGGACGGCATAAAGGCCTGGGCATGTCGTTCTTCATGGTCGGCGGGGAAGCGGCCCGGGCCGTGGGGCCCATGGTGGCGGTGAGTATCGTGGCCCTGATGGGAATGGAGGGATTTTATCCGGTGATGGTGGTCAGTTTTTTCTGCTCCGCCCTGCTTTACCTGGCCACCCGCAACCTTCCGGTGATCAGCACGGGAGCGGCGCCCATCCCCCTGATCCAGACCTGGCGCGACCTCAGCCATATCCTGGTGCCCATCTCCGGCATACTGGTGGCCCGGGGATTTTTGCATGGCTGCATGTCCGCCTTTTTGCCCACCTTTATCGCCATGAACACAGGCAATCTGTGGCTGGCCGGGGCCGGCCTGACCATTTATGAGACCGCCGGTGTAATCGGCGTCATGGCCGCCGGCACCCTCAGCGACCGTTTTGGCCGCAGGCACCTGTTGACCTTTTCATTGCTGGGCGCACCGGTGTCCATGCTGGCCTTTATCTGGCTGGACGGTTGGCCGGCCTACATCATGCTGGGCTGCACCGGATTCACGCTGCTCTCCACAACCCCGGTGATGCTGGCGCTGATCCAGGAGAACGCTGGAGAAAGCCCATCAGCGGCCAACGGCCTCTTCATGATGATTTCTTTCATGGCACGTTCAGCGGTGGTGGTAATTGTGGGCCTAACCGGGGATCTCATTGGTTTGAAAACGACCTTCATCATTTTTTCCCTGATTGGTTTCAGCGGCCTGCCCTTCGTGTTAAAATTACCCGCTCACAACCAATAATCCGGGATTTGCCGCATTCCAAATTCCATTCGGTTATTCCGGCGACCGTTACGCACCCCGCAGGGCACTTGCCGGGGGTGCCGTGATCGCAATCCCCGGGACAACTGCTTTTGCGGCCGGCGCAAGCCACTCATAATTTTCGGTTTGAGGGTGTTGACAGCCCCCTGATTTCCGATAGCCTCTAATATTTATACTGCAAAAGTAATCCGTAAAGGCGCCCAGGGTTGATCAGTGGCCGGTGCTGTTTGCATAGGACGATTTCTAATCCAATCACTTGAATTTATGACAGAAAGGAACGTGATCCATGGCCTCGGGGTCCAAGAAGGTGATTTACGCTGCTTTAATCGGCAATAGTCTGGTTGCCATCACCAAGTTTGTGGCGGCCACCATCACCGGCAGTTCCGCCATGTTTTCGGAGGGTGTTCATTCCGTTGTGGATACCGGCAATCAGGTACTGCTGCTTTTCGGTCTGAAACAGGCCCAAAAACCGGCTGATGATGATTTCCCCTTCGGTTACGGCAAGGAGATCTATTTCTGGAGTTTCGTGGTGGCCATTCTGATCTTTGCCCTGGGTGCGGGCATTTCCATTTATGAAGGCGTCCATCATGTGCTGCATCCCCGGCCCATTGCAAATCCGCTGATCAACTACATCGTACTGAGCCTGGCCATTATTTTCGAGGGCGGCGCCCTGTTTTTCGCCCTAAAGGAATTCCGCCACGCCAAGGGCAGCATGGGCTATCTCGAAGCAGTCCACCGCGGCAAAGATCCCGCCTTGTTCGTTGTCCTGTTCGAAGACTCCGCTGCCATGACCGGCCTGGTCATCGCTTTTGTGGGCATTGCCCTGGGGCAAATCACCGGCATGCCGGTTTTTGACGGTATCGCATCAATTTTGATCGGCATCCTCCTGGGGGGTACGGCCATCTGGCTGGCCATAGAGACCAAGGGGCTCCTTATCGGCGAAAGCGCCAACAAAGAAGTCCGCCTGGGAATCCGCGGGATTGCCCGGCAAGTAGATGCGGTGAATCATGTCAATGAAGTGCTGACCATGCATATGGGGCCGGATTATATCCTGGTCAATCTCAGTGTGGATATGGCGGACAACCTGCGGGTGGGCCAGATGGAAAAGACCATTGCAGATCTCGACAAGCGCATAAAATCTGAATTTCCCGAGGTTAAACGGGTGTTTGTGGAGGCGGAAGAACGAACTGTGGCAACGGGTCAGGGGGAATCCACGGATTCCGGGAAAAAAGCCGGGGAAACAGGCTAGGGCGCTGAAAAAGTAGACTAAAGATGAAACGATACCCGATCATGCTTGCGGTGTTAACCCTCATATGGCTGACGGCCATTTCCGGCGGTGAAGCCCGCTCAGCGGAGCAGCCCCCGGCAGGATCTCCGCCGGCCGAAGAGCGCATAACCGTTTTCTATGTGAGCCTGCGCAACCGGACCGGCAGCAGTAGCGCGGAGGATTTTTACGGCGGCACCCGGGATAAAATCCGCACCGGAACCTGTGAGGTGGCATTTGCGCCGATCTGGGGGCTGGAGGACCTTGCGCAATCCGCACCCTTTTATATCCCGGATGAAAAATCCGAACTGGGTGCCATTAAGGAGAAATCCGTAGTGCAGTTTTGGTCGGCATTCGACGCCGCCGGCGGGGAACAAGGCAATATTATCGTCTATATCCACGGCTATAAAGTGGATTTCGGCAAGAGCTGCCGGCGGGCGGCCATCTTCCAGCGGGCCCTGGGCTTGCAGGATCGCCTGCTGCTGATCACCTGGCCTGCCGACGGCAACATGTTGAAATACACCTGGGATGAGGCCGACCTGGTCTGGAGTGTTCCCCACATCACACGGATCCTCAAGCGCGTGGTGCAACGGTTCGGCCAGGACCGGGTGAACATTGTGGCCCACAGTCTCGGCGCCCGGGGCGCCATGCAGGCCCTGGTCAACATGGCCTGCCCCCGGCCGGCCGCGCCCCTGATTAACGAACTGATCCTTCTGGCACCGGACATTGACACGGACATTTTTCGCCAGGAACTGTCCGGTTTCCGGCAACTGGTGCAACGCATAACGGTGTATGTCTCGGAAAACGACAAGGCCCTGGGACTTTCCCAGGATGTCCACGGCTATCCACGCCTGGGCCAGGCCGGGGATCACCTGGCAGTATTTGACAGCGTGGAAACCATCGACCTTTCCGATATCGGCAAACGTCGCTTTTCAGGCCACCTCTACCATCTGTTCAACCCCGCCATTATCGCCGATTTAACCCGGCTGATCCACACCGGCGAGGCGGCCGGCCAACGTCCGGATTTGGAACGCAGCATGCACAAGGGACTCCCCTTCTGGCGGATGGTTCCCAGTGAATGACGCCTTACTGCACCTGCCGGGCAATACGCTAAAGGAACTGGATCAGGGGCGGGGCGTACGGAGACCGACAACCTGGTCGCCATTGAGGTACAGGGCCACGGGTGCGCCGTTGGCCATGGCCTCGCGCCCGCGTTGATGGGGGGCATCCACAAGAATCGAGTGTTTGCCGACCAGCACGTTGTAGCGCACTACGCTGCCCAGGAATTCCTTGTGCTGAACCTTTCCCGCTAAACATATCATCCCCGGTTCCGGTTGGGCGTCAACCGGTTTGATAATCATGTTCTGGGGCCGGAATACGATGCTGCCCAGGCCTGGAGCAGCCGCGTTCAAATCGATGGTGACGGTGCCATCCGATGAACGGAATACCGTACGGCCATTTTCGGCTGCGACCTCTCCGGCAATCACATTGGCAACCCCCAGGAAGTTGGCGACGAAGAGGTTCGCCGGGCGGTCGTATAGCTCCATGGGTGTGCCCACCTGCTGAACCACACCGGCCTCGATAACGGCGATACGATCCGCCGTGGTGTTGGCCTCTTCCTGATCGTGGGTCACAAATATGGTGGTCAAAGAGAGTTTGCGCTGCAGTTCGCGCAGTTCCCGGCGCATCTGTACCCGTAATTTCGCATCCAGATTGGAGAGCGGTTCGTCAAGCAATAGGACCTTAGGTTCGATGACGATGGTTCGTGCCAGGGCCACCCGCTGCTGTTGACCGCCGGAGAGTTGGGAAGGACGCCGTTCGGCCAGTTCCAGCAGGCCCACCAGATTTAAGGCCTGATCCACCCGCTTGTTGATCTCCGGGCGCGGGAGCCGCCGCTCTTCCAAGCCGAAGGCGACATTTTTACGAACCGTCATGTGCGGCCAAAGCGCGTAACTCTGGAACACCATACCGAGGTTACGCTGCCAGGGAGGCAAATGGGAAACCTCCTGATCGCCGATCATAACACGGCCGGACTGGGCGGATTCAAAACCGGCAATGAGCCTTAGCAAAGTGGTTTTGCCGCAGCCGGACGGCCCCAGGAACGCGAAAAATTCCCCGGCTTCAATGGTCAGATCGATCCCTTTTAACACATGGGTTTTCCCAAAGGAGAGATCGATGCCTTCCAGATGGACCCCCACCTGGGCGCTGTCCGATATGCTGCTTGCGTTATTCTTCATTTGAGCGGTTCCATTTTATATTTCTTCTGCCGCCGATCGATGAACACATGGGAGAGCAGCGTACAGAGCCCCACGACCACAACGGCCACAATTCCCAACGCCGCCCCGGGACCCCGGCCGGCGGCACTTTGCATGTATACATATATTCCGTAGGAGAGCGGACCATCGGAACTTTTGGAGACCAGCATCAGGGTCATGCCCAGTTCTACGGCCGCTGTGGCGAAGCTGGTGACGAATCCCGCCAGAATACCCCCGGCCATGAGGGGAATCACTATTTTTCGAACACTCTTGATTTTACTGGCGCCCAGGTTTTCGGCCGATTCCTCGAGGGAGACACTCACCTGCTGCAAAGCCGCCGTGCAGGCCCGTAAAGCATAGGGCAGCCGCCGGATGGCCAGCGCAATGACAATGGCCACCCACCATGTGGCAAAGGGCTGATTTTCCAGACCGGGCACCTTGAAGTTAAAAAAGGTGCGCAGGTAACCGATACCGATGACCAGGCCCGGTATGGCCACCGCGGCCATGGCCGTATAATCCAGGAATTGGCGCCCCACCAGTTTGGTGCGCAACACCAGGTAGGCAATGGCGGTGCCCAGAATAACGTCGATGGTAGCTGCCAGGAAGGAGTAAAGCACGGTGTTGGTCATATACTCCGGGGTTTCGGCGAAAATGGCGATGAAGTGATTCAGCGTAAAAGCGTCCGGCAAGACGCTGAAGGACCAGATCGTGCCGAGTGAGAGCAGGGTCAGCCCCAGGTGGGGGGCCAGGACCAGGGACATGATGAGCAGAATGATGACCCAGGCCGCTGCTTTTTCCCAAGGGCGCATGCGACGTTTGGCCAATCCCCCCCCGCCCTTCTGAACCGTGGCATAATCCTTACCCCTGAGCGTGAGGAAGGCCAGCCACATGGAGGCCAGGGCAATCACCACCAGAATGACGGAGATGACATATCCCATGGGATCCTTGATGCCGATGGAGGCGATGCGCAGATAGGCCTGGGGCGCCAGCATGTTATTGACGTTGAGCAGCAAGGGCGTACCCAAGTCATCAAATACCTTCAAAAATACCAGGGATGCCCCGGCCATGTAGCCCGGCATGGCCAGGGGCAGGACAATGCGGCGGAACAGGCGCATGCCTGAGCAGCCCAGGTTTTGGGCCGACTCCTCCATGGCGCGGTCGATATTCTGCAGGGAGGCGGACAGATTGATCAGAATAAAGGGGAAGTAGTGGAGGCTCTCAACGAAAATTACCCCGTTGAGGCCCTCCATAAAAGGTATGGTGAACCCGAAATACTGGTCCAGCAGAAGATTCAGGCTGCCGTTGCGGCCAAAGAGCATCAGCATGGCGACGGCACCCACAAAAGGGGGCATAATCAAAGGGATGATGCCCAGGCTCTGAATGATCACTGCGCCCCGGAATTCGAAACGCGAAGTGAAATAGGCCAGCGGCATGGAAAACAGCGAGGCCAGCAGGACCGACATGGCTCCCACGTAGAGGGAATTCCAGAAAGACTCCCTGAAAAGCGCGGTGCTGAAAAAATCCTTAAAGTTGAGCAGGGTGAAACCACCGGTAGTGGCGTCCATAAACGCCACGAAAATCACCTGAACCACTGGTATCACCAGGAAAACCGCCAGAAACAGCCCGATGAGGAGCATGACGGCTGTCTGGCCGGGATGCTTTTTATACTGGGAAATTATCGCTGGGCCTCCTTCTCCGGTGTCTGTTG
>Ga0180435_10007308_pt1 | contig 10534 bp, 9 predicted proteins | sample SS_ome_3_FD_132467 | JGI IMG/M metagenome (GOLD analysis project Ga0180435, IMG submission 132467) | Hypersaline lake sediment archaeal communities from the Salton Sea, California, USA - SS_3_S_1 metaG | ecosystem: Environmental > Aquatic > Non-marine Saline and Alkaline > Hypersaline > Sediment... | reverse complement strand
GAATTTCACGACCGAGCGCGGTAAAATTATTCCGCGACGCATTTCAGGCGCCTGCGCCAAACATCAGCGTAAAATAACGCTTGCCATCAAGCGCGCACGCATGATTGCACTCCTGCCCTATGTGGGAACGCTCGATTTCAAGTAAAACCAGCCAACCCGTGGAAGGCCGCACCATCGATTGACGCCCGCCAAAAGCGTCATCACGACCATACGGATTTGACAGCAGCCCATCCACGGGATTGTTCATCGTGACGAGCTTACGGCTCATTGCGTTTTTGGAGGTTAACCGTTATGCGAATCATCTTAAAAGAAACCATCGAATCCCTGGGCATCATCGGGAGCGAGGTCGATGTAGCCGACGGCTACGCACGCAACTTTCTCTTTCCGCAAAACAAAGCGGTCAAGGCGACGCCCCAGAATCACCGCATGCTCGAACAGGAAAAAGCCAAGTTCGACCTGCAGATTGCCAAAGAGAAATCCATGGCCGAGGAAATGGCCCAGCGCCTGGAAGGTGTCGAATGCACCGTCAAGGCCCGTACCGCGGATGATGGACGGCTTTACGGGTCCGTAACCGTGCGGGATATTGTCGACGCGCTTGCCAAACAGGACGTTGAGGTGGAACGCCGGGTCGTCCTTTTGAAAGAACCCCTAAAAGAGGTTGGGACCTACAAGGTGCCGATTCGCGTCTATCGCGATGTCGAACCGGAAATTACGGTCCATGTGGAACCGGAAGAAGAAACGGCCTAACACTTCCCGATCGATCGTAGATGTCCATGATCACCGTACCGGAATGCCGCCGTACGGTGGTCATGCGCCGTCGGCGGAGAACCCAACCGAACGATAGGCATTGACACATGGCCGCAACGCAAGCGCCCCCCGCGCAAGACCCTTCCCTTCACCACCTACCGCCCCAAAATCTGGAGGCGGAGGCCTCCCTGATCAGTGCTGTTCTGATCGACAATTCAGCTCTGCTGGATATCCTTGAAATCCTTACCCCCGAAGATTTTTACCGATCAGCCCATCAGCGCATTTTTGAAGCGATTACCGAGCTTTTTACCCGCAACGAACCGGTGGATCTCGTCACCCTGGCAAATATTCTGAAAGAAAAAAACCACCTGGAAAATATTGGTGGGGCCGCTTTTCTTTCCAAGCTGGTCGATACCGCGCCCATGGCGGTCAACGCCGCTCACTATGCTAAAATCGTCCACGACAAGGCCAATGTCCGCCGCCTGATCGCCAAATCCAACCAGATCGTTCAGCGATGTTTTGAAGACCGCGGCAACGTCGATGATCTCCTCGATTTTGCCGAACAGTCCGTATTTGAAATCGCCGAAAATAAATCCCGCAAATCTTTCTATCCCATCAGCACGCTCATTGAAGAAAATATCGACAAACTCGAGGAGCGTCAGGGAAATCGGACCCTGATTACGGGCGTCCCGACCGGCTTCACGGATCTTGACTATCTGACATCCGGATTCCAGCCCTCGGATCTGATCATTCTGGCGGCTCGTCCGAGTATGGGAAAAACGGCCTTCGCGCTGAACATGGCGCGCAATACCGCTGTGGAAACCAACACCGCAGTGGCGCTGTTTTCGCTGGAGATGTCCAAGGAACAACTCTCCATGCGCATGCTCTGTGCCGAAGCACGCGTCGATTCCCATCGCCTCCGAGGGGGGTTTTTGAGCAACGACGACTGGACCAACCTCACGCAGGCCGCCAGCGTTCTGTCCGAAGCCCCGATCTTCATCGACGACTCGCCGGATTTGAACTCCCTGGATATTCGCGCCAAGGCCCGCCGCTTGAAAATGGACAACAAGCTGGGACTGATTATTATCGACTATCTGCAATTGATGCAGGGGCGCCGCAACATCGAGCGACGGGATCTTGAGATCTCGGAGATTTCACGATCGTTGAAAGCGCTGGCCAAGGAACTGAATGTGCCGGTCATCGCCCTTTCCCAGCTCAATCGTAAACTTGAAGAACGCACCGACAAGCGCCCCAAGCTTTCCGATCTGCGGGAATCCGGCGCGCTGGAACAGGACGCCGACGTGGTGATGTTTATCTACCGCGACGAAGTCTATAACCGCGATGAACAAAACCAGAATACCGGTAAAGCTGAAATTATCGTTGCCAAACATCGTAACGGCCCGACGGGTGATGTCCATTTGGCATTCATCCATGCCTCGACGCGCTTTGAAAACCTGGCCAGAGAAACCTTCGTGCCTGAGCCCGACTGACCGCGGCCGAAGCCCCTTGCATGCCATAACCACCAGCGACTATCCGCTCCACCAACCACCCCCGATGGCACGTTAACGTATGAAACGATTATACGGCAATCTGTCCGGCCTCAAACCCAGCCAATTGAAACGGATCGAGCGGATAACCGGGCGGCGCGTCTCACCGGCCGTGCTCATTTCAACCGAACTCGCCCGGGACATTGCTCGCATCTCCAGCGAAATACGACGCCAGATCGGCCTTCTCATCAACCGGAAAGGCAAAGTCGCCTGCGTCATTGTCGGTGATCATCACCAGATCTTCATTCCGGGCATTGTGGCCCAGCGCGTCGCCGCAGGCCGCCTGACCGGACTCCGCTGCGTTCATACCCACTTAAAACCGGATCCGCTCTCCCAGGAAGACCTTACCGACCTCGTATTGCTGCGCCTCGACATGATGGCCACCATCACCATGACACCGGACGGACGTCCGGACCAAATTTATGCGGCCCATATTCTGCCGGGTGAAAATGAAACCCAGGCCTATGAAGTCATGCCGCCCATCGATCCCTACCATCCGGATCGGTTTTGCCTGGAAACGATTCTGGCGCTTGAAGCAGAAATGGCGCAGCAACTGGCCCTGCGCAAGTCCGGTGGCAAGGGCGAACGGGCCTTGTTGATTAGCGTCACCACATCCTCCCGTCGTGAAGCACTTGATTCCTTCCATGAACTGGAACAACTCGCCGCCTCCGCCGGCATCGAAATTGTCGATAAAATTCTGCAGCAACGCACCAAAATCGATCCGCGCATCTTGCTGGGATCGGGCAAACTACGCGACCTCGCCATCCTGGCCATGCAACGAGATGCCACCATGATGGTGTTCGACCAGGAACTCAACCCGTCACAGATCAAGTCCATTACCGACCAGGTGGAACTCAAAGTCATCGACCGCACCCAACTGATCCTTGACATCTTCGCCCAGCGCGCCCAGACCCGCGAAGGTCAGCTCCAGGTGGAGCTGGCCCAATTGAAGTATCTGTTGCCACGGCTCATCAGCAAAAATACGGCCATGTCCCGACTTACCGGCGGCATCGGCGGACGCGGGCCGGGAGAGACCAAGCTGGAACTGAACCGACGGCAAACCCGGGACCGTATCAACCGTCTGGAAAACGCTCTGCGGGACGTACAGAAACAACGCCAGCAGCAGCGTGCTCGCCGCAGCAAACGGCATCTGCCGGTGGTTTCCATCATCGGGTACACCAATGCCGGCAAATCCACCCTGTTGAACAACCTGACCCGGAGTCGGGTTCGTGCCGAAAACCGTCTTTTTGCCACGCTCGACCCCTCCAGTCGACGCATGAAATTCCCACGTGAAACCGAGGTGATCATCACCGATACGGTTGGATTCATACGCGATCTGCCCCGCGAATTGATGACGGCATTCCGTGCCACATTGGAAGAACTCGAAAACGCCGACTTGCTGCTGCACGTGATCGACATCCATCATCCCCAGTACCAAAAGCAAGTTCGCTCCGTCGAACGCATTCTGGAAGAACTCGAGCTGTCGCATATCCCTACGCTGCGCGTGTTAAACAAGCAGGATCGTCTCAAGTCGGACGATCTTGCCAAACGTGTTAACATTCTCAAAGGAGTGCCGATTGCGGCCATTGATTCCCAGACGCTTCACCCGCTGATCGACGCCATGGATCATTATTTCACCGCTGGTCGCCTCGATCCGGCCCTGACAGATACAACGCCCTCGCCATCGCCGCCCGCCATGTAGCCATGCGCTAAAATACCGCTTTTTATTTGACAATAGATGCTTATTTAATATAGTTTAGGAGTCTTATGGATTTGGATCATATGAAGGCCGTCGCGCTTGCGGCGGCGCACAGCGGCGGCAGTTACATTCGAAGCAGGCTGGATCGCACCCGCCGAATTGATCACAAAGGCGAAATCGATCTCGTCACCGAAGCCGACCTCGGCTCCGAGAGACGCATTATCGATATTATTCGCGCCAGTTTTCCAGACCACACCATCCTGTCGGAAGAGCATGGACTGACAGAAGGCCGCTCCGCATACAAGTGGATCGTCGACCCGCTTGACGGTACCACCAATTTTGCGCACGGTCTGGCGGCATGTTGTGTATCGATCGCGTTGGTTAAGGAAAACCGGCCCATCATCGGCATCGTCTGGGGTCCGTTTACCGAGGAACTCTTTTCAGCGGTTCGCGGCGCCGGGGCTTATCTCAACGGGCGCCGTCTGGCGGTATCGGGCACAGACCGGATAGGCGACAGCCTGATCGCAACGGGGTTTCCGTATAACGTCAGAACCATCATGGCGCCGGTGATGAACCGGCTGACACGCTGTTTGGAGGCCTCGCAAGGTATCCGGCGACTGGGATCGGCGGCATTGGATATGTGTTATGTCGCGGCAGGCCGTTTTGAGGCCTTCTGGGAAGAACAGCTTCAACCCTGGGATACGGCCGCCGGGCACCTCATCGTGACCGAAGCCGGTGGCCAGGTAACCGATTTTGATAACCGGCCGTTTGAACCTGAAATGAAATCTATTCTGGTCTCGAATGGCCGGATCCATCATCGCATGCTGGAACTGCTCGACGTGAAGGGAACCGAATGAAGGACGATGTTTTGGGCGGCAAAGAACTGGATCAGTATTTAGGCTGCTATGGCAGCTTTACGGCGGAAGACCCCATCTGCCAGAAACAGTGTGTGCTGAGCCTGCGCTGCGCCATTGAAAAAGATCACCATTCCCGGATGGAACTTTTGGAAGATCTCATGACGTCCGATGGCTATATTCTGAAAATGCAATAATGTGTTCGTTGTTCGGCTTATCGATTGCTGATAGGCCTTCTGCCGAGCGTGCTCACCCCGTTGTGTTACGGCTGCCCCATTCCCGGTCAGGTGCGTTTGCTGATCGGCCTTCCTGCAAGACCATACCACTTTAAAAATCACCCTGATCCAGTTTTTCGGTAAAAAAGGTTACCTATTTGCGCAAGGCGTTGCTTTTTTGGCATCCTTTTTCAACCGCGGCAATGGAGTGCATGGCGGTGGCGTGGTAACGGTTAAACGCCTTGCCAATGGTCTGCAACGGGGCATCCGTATAACGCCGGGAAAGGAAAATGGCCATTTGGCGGGGTCTCACAATCGACTGTTTGCGCGACCGTGACACCAAATCCTGAAGGGATACATTGTAATGACGGCAGACCATCTTTTTAATGACATCCACCGTAATCGCTTTGCGCGTGCGAATAATATTGCGAATCACGCTTTCGGCCAATTGGTTGTTTATGGGCATTCCCAGCAGCGATGACTTCGCGGCGACCTGCATGATGCCACTTTCCAATTGACGGATATCTTCCGTTAGCTCACCGGCCAGATAATGCGTCACGTCGCGCGGAATTTGCAGGCCCTTGACCTTGGCTTTTCTTTCCAGAATACGAACACGCGTTTTGAAATCCGGCGGTTCAATACTTGAAACAAGCCCATAGGAAAAGCGTGAACGCAGTTTGTCATTCAGGCGGGGGATCTCTGACGGGCGGTAACAGCTGGAAAAAATAATTTTTTTGCCGGCTTCAAACAATGTATCCAGTGTTGATGCCAATTCCTGCTGGGTGCGATCTTTACCCCCCAGATAATGGACATCCTCCAGCAACAAAACATCGCACTGACTGCGATACTTCCCTTTGAATTGATCGAAGCAATCGTTTCGGAAAGACGACACCATCTCATTGCTGAAATCTTCCGCCGTTACATAATAAACCCGTTCATCCGGGTATGCCTCAATAATGTGATGGCCGATCGCCTGGGCTAAGTGGCTCTTTCCCAATCCGGTTTTGGACATCAGATACAGACAGCTTTGGTCGGATTTACGGCGGGACGCAATCGACAGGGACGCCGAGTAGGCAAAATCGTTATTCCGACCGACAACGAACTGATCAAAGGTAAAATCTTTGTGAAGGAAGCGCCCCGCCGCCGGCTTGCACGCCATGTTCTGCAGCGGAAGCTGCTTTTCGTTGCCAAACGATAGGGTATCCGATGCGGGTTTATGACCATTCCCCACGACAAACCGACAACTGCTGCCGCCATGCCTGCGGATTTCCTGCGCGATCAGGGGACCATAATTTTCCTGCACACGACGCAGCGAAAAGGCATTCGGGCAAGCCAATGTCAAAACACCGTCGGTGGCCTCTCGAACCAAAATGGGATCAATCCACATTCGATAGCAATGCGAGGGAATTTGATTTTGGATGGTTGCTTTGACCTGCTTCCAGATATTACCCATGTGATCTTCTGTTATCATCCTCATTACTCAAGTTCGCCGACACGTCAATCAAGAGGCAACAAACACAATTCTAATAAAATTAGAAATGTTTCCCATCGGTTTTGGATATTTAGATTAGATTATCAGAAACGCTTGTGAGAAAAACAGGACCCTGTTTATGGGAAAGGCCACGCAAAGTCAAACCGAACCATATGAAGTTTTTCGCATTTCCGGAGGAAGTTATGAACAATGCACAACTATCTGTTTTATATATTTTTTTCATAATGAAACCATCCAACTATCTTTAAATACGATGCTTTTTAATAAGCCGAATTTTTGTAGGAATTCTAAGGGTATCCAATTCAGCCTACTGGTTTTTGACATTTCTTCTATCTTTGATTTTCTTCTATTTTCTTCTTTTTTCTCTAATTTTAATCCTTATCAAATAAAAACCTAATCAATGAAGTTCGTTCATCCAATTTCACTGAAGCGAACAGAAGATATCGATCCAGCAGCAGGAGCCTTTTCAGCCACCGTCATGTATGTGGCGACAATGGTCTGACCGATCATGTCCAAATCGAAACCAGTCCCATCCTTTTTATTTGATATCTGCCGCACGGGATTCTATAATCTGATGTTTTTCCACTTGCGGTTTTTCTTTTGAGACATGCATTGTTTGTCCAGCCCAAAATTTTTACCCTATAATAAAATGTCCGATGCGCCTAAAGCCCGGCACGAGGCGCAAACGACAATCGACAAGAAAGTGTTGCCCTCATCATGACATCCCGTTGGATCAAAATCAGGCGTGCACGCCACCATAATCTCAAAGGCGTCGATCTGGATCTTCCCCGGGATCGGCTGATCGTGGTCACCGGTCTGTCGGGTTCAGGGAAATCAACCCTGGCGTTTGACACCCTTTACGCGGAAGGTCAGCGTCGCTATGTCGAATCCCTCTCGACCTATGCCCGACAATTTCTGGAGCGAATGGAAAAACCCGAAGTCGATCGCATCGATGGGCTGTCGCCGGCGATTGCCATCGAACAAAAATCATCGCACCACAATCCCCGCTCCACCGTAGGTACGATCACCGAGATCTATGATTTTTTGCGTCTGCTCTACGCCCGCATCGGACAACCCCACTGCCATCAATGCGGCCGCCCAATCACATCCCAGACATTGGACCAGTTTATCGATCAGGTGATGGCACTCACGGAGGGCACACGGCTTATCATCATGGCACCAGTGGTGACGCCGCCGCAGACATCGCCAAAGGAGCGCATTCGCAAACTGCGCCGCGAGGGCTTTGCGCGAATTCGGGTCGATGGACGTATTTATGAGATTGACGATCTTCCCACACACCATGCCCCCGTCACGTCAATGCTCGATGTCGTCGTGGATCGCCTGATCGTCAAGCCCACTATCCGGAACCGCCTGGCCGATTCGCTGGAATTGGCCCTATCGCTGTCAGGCGAACAGATTGTGGTCGAGGAAATGGAAGGCCCCCGTCACGTATTCAGCGAAAAAGCGGTTTGTCCGGTCTGCCAGGTTGGGCACCTGGCATTCACACCAGCCAGTTTTTCGTTCAATTCCCCCCAGGGGGCCTGTGACCTTTGTGACGGTCTCGGCATCAAAACGACCTTCGATCCTGACCGCATCGTGCCCGATCCAACTCTCTCTCTTCGGGAAGGGGCCGTCGCCCCCTGGTCTCACCGCCATTCCGTTCACTTCAATGCCTTCATGGAAGCACTCACGGCACACTACGGCGGCGATATTTTTACCCCCTTTGAGAATCTTCCCGAAGCTTTAAAAAAAGCCGTCTTCGAAGGTTCCGGTGACGAGCAGATCACCTTCTTCTTCGAAAAAGACGGCCGCCATACCTACCGCAAACCATTTGAGGGTGTTATTCCTTATCTGAAACGCCGCTACCACGAATCGGAAACCACGGCCGCCCGCGCTGAAATACGCCAGTACATGCGCGATCAGCCCTGCCCGGCATGCCGTGGAACCCGATTAAACCCGCATGCCCGTGCGGTGTTCGTTGCCGATAAATCCATTGCGGGTTTTTGTTCCCTCAATGCGGCCGAGGCGCTGTCCTTCATAAAGCACCTGTCGCTCGCCGGGCAGGCCCATGCGATTGCCGCCAAAATTATTACCGAGATTCAAAACCGGCTGCAATTCATCGTAGACGTAGGGCTGCCCTATTTATCGCTCGATCGTCGCGCCACCACCCTTTCCGGCGGTGAAAGCCAGCGAATTCGACTGGCAACCCAGATCGGCTCCAAACTGACCGGCGTCCTCTATGTTCTTGACGAGCCGAGCATCGGCCTTCACCCCCGCGATAATCAGCGTTTGTTAACATCCTTGAAAAATTTACGGGACATCGGCAATACCGTCATCGTGGTCGAACATGACGCGGAGACGATTCGCGCCGCTGACCACGTGGTCGACATGGGGCCGGGGGCTGGTATCCACGGGGGGGAGATCGTTTTCAGCGGAACACCGGACAATCTCGTGAAGGCCGAAAAATCATTGACCGCCGATTACCTGGCAGGACGCAAACAAATCCCCTGTCCCACGCGACGCCGATCGGGTAACGGCCATGTATTACACTTGGAAAACGCGGCCCAGAACAACCTCCAGCACCTCGATGTTCAATTCCCGCTGGGATGCTTTATCTGTGTCACCGGTGTCTCCGGATCCGGCAAATCAACCCTGGTTCTGGAAACCCTCTACCCTGCCCTGCATCAAAAACTGTATCGTTCGGGTATCTCCTCAGGTGCGTTTCAGCGGCTTGAGGGCATCCGTCATCTTGACAAAGTCATTCATATTGACCAATCGCCGATCGGGAAAACGCCCCGTTCCAACCCCGGCACCTATTCCGGTGTATTTGCCTTGATCAGGGAGTTGTTCGCCCGCACACCGGAAGCCCGCTCACGCGGCTATAAGCCTGGGCGATTCAGCTTCAATATCAAGGGCGGCCGTTGCGAAGCCTGTCGCGGCGACGGTATTATCAAAATCGAGATGCATTTTCTTCCCGATATCTATGTGGTCTGTGAGGCCTGCCACGGCCAGCGCTACAACCGCGAAACCCTCGAAATAAAATATCGCGGGCGAACCATCGTCGATGTTCTCGACATGACCGTCAACCAAGCCTACCACTTCTATAGCCGCCTGCAGAATATCCGAAGCAAACTTGAAACATTGATTGATGTCGGATTGGGCTATATCCGCCTGGGTCAATCGGCCCTGACCCTTTCGGGCGGCGAAGCCCAGCGGGTCAAGCTGGCCAAGGAACTCAGCCGCAAGGATACCGGCCGTACGATCTATATTCTGGATGAACCAACAACGGGGCTGCACTTTGAAGATACCCGCAAATTACTTGAAGTACTTCATCGACTCGTGGACGCCGGGAACACCGTCATCGTCATCGAGCACAACATGGATCTGGTCAAAACCGCCGACTATATTATTGATCTGGGACCGGAGGGGGGCGATGGGGGTGGCCAGGTAATGGGCTGCGGCACTCCGGAAGCATTGATCACCATAGAAGGATCCCATACGGCGCCTTTTCTTCGCAAGGCGCTGTTCGCATCGGCCCCATAGAAACCGTGCCGTTTGGCCATAAAAAAAGCCCGGCCAGAAGCCGGGCTTTTTCTTTGAACGAAAATAAGCGTTACTTCAGCAGGCCTTCCACGATACCGGCCATGGGCGTCGCATAGATCAAAATCAGCGATATAACCAGGGCATAGATACAAAGGGACTCGATCATGGCCAGACCGATCAGCATCGTAACGGTAACTTTACCGGAAGATTCGGGATTGCGGGCAATACCTTCAACGGCCGATTTAAGGCCGAGGCCCTGACCGATGCCGCAACCGAAAGCGGCGATCGCAATTCCAAAACCAGCTGCCGTTACACAAGCGATAAAAAACTTCAGAGCTTCAGCTTCCATACGTACACTTCCTCCTTGTTAAAAAGTTAATTTTGGCTTCTTCCAATGCCCCATTAAGGCAAAACAGGCTGAATAATCATTTTTCCGG
>Ga0180435_10007307_pt1 | contig 10534 bp, 8 predicted proteins | sample SS_ome_3_FD_132467 | JGI IMG/M metagenome (GOLD analysis project Ga0180435, IMG submission 132467) | Hypersaline lake sediment archaeal communities from the Salton Sea, California, USA - SS_3_S_1 metaG | ecosystem: Environmental > Aquatic > Non-marine Saline and Alkaline > Hypersaline > Sediment... | reverse complement strand
GTCGTAATAATAACTCAGCTTGAACCGGCTCTGTTCCTTCTTCGGTTGTAATTTAAGACCGGGGAATCCGGCGAGGATCTTTCTGACCACATGGGGTGACCAGTTTTTGTCGATATGACCTGCCCAGTAGCTGTCCTCGGTGAGGTCCGGAGAATAATGGATTACCGTTCCGCCACTGGATATCAGCACGTCCGGTTCCGGTATGCCGTTTGCCCTGATCACCTTGAGAGCGGAGTCCAGCCGCCTGCCGGTGGCGATGCCGAATGTCGAACACTTTTTATTTTCCTGCAGTAACACTGCGAGACGTTTGATCGCATCCGGATCACCGAGCAGGTTCTGATCGAGGTCGGTGAAGATGGCACGATCATGATAGAGCATACGACGGCGCAGCTTCGGCGGCCGCTCGACGACCTCGGTACCATCGATGACCGCACGGATGATCTCGAGATAGCGCTCTGCGTGTGATGGCCATGAATAATGTTCCTTGACGCCTACCAGGCCGTTGACAGCCATGGTCTTTCGACGCTCGGTGTCACTCAGCAGATTGAACAGGGTCGATTCGATGCCCTCGATATCGAGGGGGTCTATGAGCTCACCGTTCTTGCAGTTGGCGATGATATCCATCGGCCCACCATCATCAGTCGCCACGATGGGTAAGCCGCTCGCCGCTGCTTCGATAAGCGTCAGGCCGAAAGGCTCGGTAAGCGCCGGGTTGACGAACAGGCCATCGGTCAACGCAGCGATGCGATAGAAAACAGGCACGTCATCGGCATTATGGTGTTTGGGAAAAGCCACCTGTCCGTACAGATCATAGCGGTCGATGGTCAACAGGATATCCGACAGCACTTCACGTGCGCCTTCTTCCATCTCGCTGATATCATCACGGTTACCGGCGATGATGACCAGGTTGGCGAGAGAACGAAGCCGGTCAGAGCCGCCATATGCTTCCAGTAGCGCACTGATATTCTTTCGCGGGTCAGGCCGGGACAGGGCCAGGATGACAGGTTTCTCGGGCTGGTCGAGGAAGCGCCTGATATTCTCACCGGCAGGCGTCGACCACTCATCACCTTTCGGTGGCACGAATCGCTCCAGGTCAGTTCCGGGCGGTATAACCTTCATCTGTTCGGTCTGATAATGATCGTACAGTTGATACTGCTCTTCGATCTCCTGGTAGGTACTGGTGATAACACGGTCCGCACTGGCGAGCGTCATCTCTTCAGCCTCGATACGCTGCGACATGTTGTATCGATCATCGATCTGGGCGGAAGACAGCCCGGTGGCGAGAAGTCGACGACGCTTGACCCTGCCGAGAGAGTGACCGGTATGGACCATCGGTATCTCGAAGAAGTGCGCCAGCCGGCTGGCGACATAGCCGCCATCGGCATAGTGGCTGTGGATAATATCGGGGATGCGACCACTCTCGCTGATGTGGGCAGCCATGTTATCGGCAAAGCTGTCCAGGTGGTCCCACAGGTGTTCCTTGGGAATATATTCCTCACGCGGTCCGGCAACGATGCGCACGATCCTCGCATTGTCGCTGATCTGCTCGAACGGCTGCGCGTAGTCGTTGTCGACATCGGGCGCGTCGACCAGCCTGGTGAACAGGTCGACACTGTCGACGCCGGGGGTCCTGGACAGTGCACTGCTCAGCTCCACGACATACTTCGTCTGGCCACCGGTGTCAGCATCTCTGCCAAGTTCAAGGTTATTCGCACGCATCAGTCCATGTGGACTGACCATGGCGATATACAGGCCTGCGCCCTTATCTTTATTAGTACTCACCATGCAGTGAATTCGCCTTTATTGTTGTCGCTTACCAGTATTAGTCCGGAAGACTTTAAACATACGGCTACATCTCATAGACTACCATATTGATAACTATCATTGAACCGGCCATACCCGACCAGGACTCGCTTCATGTACGAACAGGTCTCACATTCTCTACTCAACGACATCCTCGATGAACTCGATGCCAAGATATGTGCAGAAGACCTGCGGCATTTCTACACGCGCCTCGGTGCCAACTTCTATGCCATACACACCCTGTTCAGCCATCTCTATGGCCACCATGAGGATTTCGAGCAGCAGATGCATAAGCTCGTCACCATCATGGCACGTAACTACATCGACAGGAACGAAGAACTCAAAGCCCTGGATATCGACAGGGAACAGGACCATAACTGGTTCCTGAGCCAGGAATGGGTCGGCATGGCGGCATACACCGATGGCTTCGCCGAAAACATCAAGGGACTACAGCAACGCTTACCCTATCTGCAGGAACTCGGTATAAACATGATGCACCTGATGCCCATGCTGAAATGCCCGGAAGGCGCCAGTGACGGCGGTTACTCGGTGAGCGACTTCAGGGATATCGATTCGCGCTTCGGCACACTCGACGATCTGCAGAACCTGGCCAACCATCTCAGACGACGTAATGTCCTGCTCACCCTGGATGTGGTGGTCAACCACACCTCGGAGCAGCATGAATGGGCACGCGAAGCGCGCAAGGGAAATCAGAAATACCAGGATTATTACTACATCTTCGACAACAGGGAAGTACCCGATATGTTCGAGGAGACCATGCCCGAAGTGTTTCCCGAAACTGCACCCGGTAATTTCACCTGGAATGACGAGATGCAGAAATGGGTGATGACGGTTTTCAACAATTACCAGTGGGACCTCAATTACAGCAACCCCAATGTATTTATCGAGATGCTCGATATCATCCTGTTCTGGGCCAACCGGGGCGCTGACATCGTTCGCCTGGATGCGGTTGCCTTCCTGTGGAAGAAGATTGGCACGACCTGCCAGAATGAATATGAAGCACATCTTATCCTGCAGATGATGAAAGATTGCTGCCAGGTGACTGCCCCGGGTGTGCTGTTTATCGCGGAGGCCATCGTCGCGCCGGTCGAGATAACCAAGTACTTCGGTGAAGATGCCGTCATCGCCAAGGAATGCGAGATCGCTTATAACGCGACGCTCATGGCACTGTTATGGGATGCGGTCGCGACACGCAACGCCCTGCTGCTCAACCAGGGCATCAGCAATCTTCCCAACAAACTGGACCGGGCGACCTGGCTGAATTACATACGATGTCACGACGACATCGGCCTGGGTTTCGATGACGCAGATGCACGTGCAGCCGGTTACGAGCCGCATCTGCACAGACGCTTCCTGATCGACTACTTCACCGGTGTATTCGAAGGCTCCACGGCACGCGGCAAACCATTCGCCAGTAATGACAAGACCGGCGACTCGCGTATATCAGGCTCGCTCGCCTCACTTGCCGGTCTGGAGTCCGCACTCGAATCCGGCGACCCGGACCGCATAGATGAAGCGATCAGACTGATCCTGCTGCTACACGGGATGATACTGTCCTTCGGCGGTATCCCGCTACTGTATTACGGTGATGAAATCGGCACCCTGAACGACATCAGTTACATGGATGATATCAGTAAGGCCAATGACAACCGCTGGATACACCGACCACGGATCGACTGGGAAAAGACCGAGAACCGGCATAAGCACGGCAGTCATGAGTACCGCCTGTTCACCAGCCTGCAGAAGATGATCGCAGCCAGGAAAGCAATACCTGCATTCGCCGATTTCAACAACAGGGAAGTGATCGATGTGAAAAATCCACACCTGTTCGTGTTCCTGCGCTCGCTACCTGACCGCGAAGGCGGTGACGTACTGGTGATCGCCAACTTCGATGTTCACCCCCAGCATCTCGAACTCTCCGACCTGGGCAACAGGGGGTATTTCCAGCACAACAAACTGACAGACCTCTATTCGGGAGAATCCCCGCCCGTGTTCAAGGACCAGCTCGTGATACCGCCATTGCGCTTTTTCTGGCTGAGTGACAACACTGCCCGCATGGTACTATAGACAGGCTGAGCAGCCTCGCTCCAAGTTGACCATGGTCAAGACTGCTTCAGGGCAGCTGTGGTCAACTTAACAATACATAATAATCAGGAGTCTGTAGATGCCGATTGAACATCACCCGCTAGTCGAGGAGTTCGCTGAGTACAAGGACACGATCCATGATCTGAAGATGAACAATGCCCATTTCCGCCGCCTGGCTAACGAGTATGAAGGCCTGGACAAATCCATCTTCCGTGCTGAGCAGGGCATCGAGGTCGTTAACGACGATTATCTGGAGAGCATCAAGAAAGAACGTCTTTACCTGAAGGACCAGATCTACGATATGCTGCGTGCATGACAGCATCACTGCTGCTTCATCGCTGATAACCGGATCGATCATCCCGGCATAAAAACAGACATCACGGCACACTTGAGGAAGACCCGATGGCACAAGCGGTTTCACAGAAAACGATAGACAAGCTTCATGCACTGCGTGACGAACTGGCACATCGTGCTGATGCTATCGACGCAGACGTTCATCACAAGAACGAACCCGTGGAGAAAGACTTCGCAGAGCAGGTCACCCAGCGTGAGAACGATGACGTTCTAAATGCCATCGGCGGCGAAGCCACCCAGACCGTCAGACTGATCGATAAGGCGCTGAAGAAGATCGAAAACGGCACTTATGGCATCTGCGATGTCTGTGGCGAAGAGATAGCCGCCGCACGTCTCGAGGCTATCCCTTACGCATTGACCTGTATTAACTGCGCCGAATAAGCATTGCTGCTCACCAGAAAATCACCACATCCACAGACGGCCTGCTGTCAGACAGACCGCACCCGTTGCAAACCGGCAACAGCCACACAGCAGCAAGCAGCACCAAGTGTGGGGCACGCGTGATACCAGTGTATTCACAAGCGTCACGAGTCATGGTGGGAGCCAACCCCTTCATTCCCGTATTCACTGCTGATATGATTGCAAGCTAAACATGCATGCGGTGACGATCTCTCGCGCCGATCGAATGATCAATAAAGCACACCAGTCAATGCAGTGATGCTGCGTATCCGGGCCAGGTAACATACTATGCTGAAAACAGTCATCACCTCACTCGCTTTACTAGTGTATGCGAGCACTATTTCCGCTGCCGGTTTCAAGGATTCCCGTGCCGAGAAATGGAGCTTTTCTATCGTACCGATGGTGACCAATTCCAAAGTGCTGCAATTTGATAATGGCGCCGAGGCAGACATCAGCAGACGTTCCGGCTTCGGCTTCACCTTCGGCTATAACGTGGACGAGCATATCGAGCTCAGTCTGTTGTTCGCAGCCAGCAACTCGAACTATACCGGCACGCGCACGCTGGACGATGGCAACGACACGGTCGAGCGTTTCAGCGCCAACCTGTACACCAGTACCTTCAATTTCGATTTCACCTGGAACATACTGAGCGATCCACTGACGCCATACATCAACCTTACCGCCGGCTCGACCTATATCGATTCGGGGATACCGACCGGTAACATCGGCACCGGCTGCTGGTGGGATCCCTGGTGGGGTTATATCTGTACACCTGTCGCGCAGACATACACCACCAGCAAGCTCAATTACGGTGCCGGTGCCGGCCTGCGTTACGATTTCAACCGCCGGGTATTCGTCAAGGGCGGAGTGATGCTGAACTATCTCGATATCGATACTAGCAATACAGCTGATTTCACCACATACCAGGTCGGTGTCGGCTTTATGTTCTAGCCCTTTCCTTTTTGATCCTGAGCAGTACCTCCCTGCAAGGATTGGTCGCAGACCGGAACCAAGTCACAGGCTCATTGTCTGTTTTTCACTACAAGGAGGATACGCAGATGACAAGACCGACATGGCACCAGCTGATACTTGCCCTGACATTCGCAGCACTGCCTGTACACGCTGCAACTGAAGAAAACTCAAATCCACCTGACATTGCCATCTTTGCCGGTGGCTGCTTCTGGTGCATGGAGCCGCCTTTCGACAACATCGAAGGCGTGTTATCAACCACCTCCGGATATACCGACGGCCAGGTCGAGAACCCGAGCTACAAGCAGGTATCGCGCGGCGGTACCGGGCATACCGAAGCATTGAAGGTCGAATATGACAGCAGCATCGTCAGCTACGAGGAACTGCTGGAGGTTTTCTGGGTTAACATCGATCCGGTCGCAGAAAATCGCCAGTTCTGCGATGCCGGCTCCCAGTATCGCTCCGGCATCTACTACCGTGATGACCAGCAGAAGGCAGCTGCGCTGGCATCGCTGGACAGGCTAAAAGCCTCGGGGCGATTCGAGCAAGCCATCGCCACCGAGATTAAACCGGCCACGACCTTCTACCCGGCTGAACAATACCATCAGGACTATTACATCAAGAACCCGATCCGCTACAAATTCTACCGCTACAACTGTGGCCGGGACGCCAGGCTGGATGAGATCTGGGGTGAGGACAGGTAAGCAGATCTTGCTGATAATCCACCCACAAGAAACAATCAAGTGCAAAAAAAATTAACCGCAGAGGCGCGGAAAGCGCTGAGAAAGCCTGGTCGACCACCTGACCGACTAGCTAGATCGACTAATATGTGAAAATCATAAGCCTGGGTCAGGTCACGGCCTGGTCGCTGCTCTGCGAGCACTGTGTCATCTGCGTCCCTTGTATCTCTGCGTTTGCCGGTTCAGTAACAAAAAAAGGCGCCCTCAAGGGGCGCCTTTTTCGTACAGTCAGATAACTGATTTATCAGCTCACTGATTTACCTGGCAGGTGCAGCCGGAGCTGGTGCGGGTGCAGGAGCTGGAGCTGGAGCACCGTAGCCATATGGACCAGGACCATAGTAAGGACGACCATAGTAACCATCTCGGCTGTAGTAGTAGTTCTGGCTGTTCCAGCGATTGTCGCCACGGTAATCACCATAGTAATCACCACGGTAGTCGGTACGGCCGCGGCCTTTACCCTTGGCGCGGACGCTCATGTCGAATTCGCCGTCCATCTCACCATCACCGGAACCGGAAGTATCACCATAGCCATAGCCCTGATTGTACCAGTCGTTGCGCCAGTCGTTGTTCCAGTCATTGCTGTCATTGTCCCACCAGGCGTGGGCCGGAGCAGCCAGACCGAACAGTGCGGCTGATAGTACGATAGTAGATAATTTCATTTTTTAACCCTCCAATTATTGATGAAACCCCAAAATCTTAGCCTGGGCATAACTGAACCGCCCACGAGATTCGATTTAATATGGTACTGGAAGACGGTTATAACACATTGATATAAATCAACAATGCCGGAAACCGGACCGATTCTTAATGCCCCATTATGGCGCAGCGGCAACATCAGAACGAAATTCCAATGATAACTATCCACATTACAATATCAACCGCTTTAGGGTAGAATACGCGCGCCATTTGGGTGGTATTCGCGGCTTTGAATAATGATAATCACATAGCCACACGCATTGCCAGGCGACAGATATGCCGGGCCCGACCGCAGGTCCCGCCAGAGAGGTTCTGGCAGACAGGATTTGGCTGACATGTTCTGGCTGAACCGGCAAACCGCCCGAAAACAGTTTTATACCATTAGGCCCGCTCCGCAAGCTGGATAGTACAAGCCGGCGGCAGGCAGGCGTGATATCAACCTGGAGAAAATCATGATCAAACCTCACGGTTCTGACGAACTCAATCCGCTCTTCGTCTATGACTCTGCAAAAAACGAAGCTCTGCAGAAAGAAGCTGAAGGCCTTCCATCGATCGTCGTCAGCTCTGCTGCTGCCGGCAATGCAGTAATGCTGGGCGCAGGCTATTTCAACCCGCTCACCGGCTACATGAACAAGGCTGACGCACTTTCTGTCGCCAAGGACATGAAGACCACTTCCGGCCTGTTCTGGCCAACCCCGGTGCTCAACCTGGTCGAAGATGCCGGCAGCATCAAAGCCGGTGACCGCATCGCACTGAAAGATCCCAATGTCGAAGGCAACCCTGTGCTGGCCGTGATGGATGTCGAAGCTGTCGAAGAATTCAGCGCTGAAGACAAGGATGAGATTGCGAAGAACGTCTACCGTGCAGTAGAAGGCGAAGCACATCCGGGTGTCGATACCTTCATGGCCCAGGGCAATGTCGTCCTGTCCGGCCCGATCCAGGTGCTCAACTTCTCCTACTTCCAGACCGAGTTCCCGGACACCTTCCGTACTGCCGTCGAGATCCGCAACGATATCAAGGAACGCGGCTGGAACAAGGTTGTCGCTTTCCAGACCCGTAACCCGATGCACCTGGCACACGAAGAACTGTGTCACATGGCGATGGACCGTCTGGGCTGTGACGGCCTGGTCATCCACATGCTGCTGGGCAAGCTGAAGAAAGGCGATATCCCTGCACCTGTACGTGATGCTGCTATCCGCAAGATGGTCGAGCTGTACTTCCCGCCAAACAGTGCAGAAGTCACCGGTTACGGTTTCGACATGCTGTATGCAGGTCCGAAAGAAGCCGTTTTGCATGCCGTATTCCGTCAGAACATGGGCGCCACCCACTTCATCGTCGGCCGTGACCACGCCGGTGTCGGCGACCACTACGGTGCCTTCGACGCCCAGGAGATCTTCGATAAGGAAGTACCTGCCGGCGCACTGGAGATCGAGATCTTCAAGGCTGACCACACTGCCTGGTCGAAGAAGCTGAACAAAGTCGTGATGATGTGTGAAGCTCCGGATCACGAGAAAGATGACTTCGTCCTGCTGTCAGGCACCAAGGTCCGTGAGATGCTGGGCCAGGGCATCGCTCCACCCAAGGAATTCTCACGTCCTGAAGTGGCCGAGATCCTGATCAGCTACTACCAGAGCCTGAACGCCTAATCTCAACGCAAGGTAGTACTGAAAAAGCCACCCTTCCGGGTGGCTTTTTTTATTTGTAACAGCTTTCACCACAGAGACACAGAGGGCACGGAGATTTTTTGTGTTGGTGTGAACATGTAGGAGCGACTTTAGTCGCGAAATTTTCCTTTATATGAACGCCCAAATTCGCGGTTGAAACCGCTCCTACCGGTGTATGCCAACTTTCATCATCTCCGTGCCCTCTGTGTCTCTGTGGTGAAAGCTTTTATTCAATCAATCCAGTAATCCACACCCTGGGCCTCCAGGAAGGCCTGTGCCTGCCCTCCCTGCAGCATGGCGAGAGTCGACATCATGCCTGCCTGCAGGCAGGTGGGGGCTGCAACACTGACGGTATGCGGGGCTTTGAGCACAGGCCAGCCGGTCTTCGGATTGAGGATATGACTGTAGCGGACGCCATCTTTCAGCAGATAGCGGTTGGCGTCACCACTGGTAGCGATCGCGCCTTTGTAGAGTTCGAAGAAGCCCGCAACCTCATCGGCCACCTCGTCCCTGCCGGTGACCAGTCTGCCGATTGCCCAGTATGCACCATCCGCCCGCGGACAGGTCATCGCCAGGTCGCCACCGAAATTGACCAGCACGCTCTGCTCGGTGAGGCCGGCGGCGATCTGTACACAGCGATCGACCGCGTATTCCTTACCGATGCCACCGAGATCGACCTCCATGCCCTCAGGCAGACTGATCGCGTCCCCGGCCCGTGACACCTTGTCCCAGCCGACACGTGCGACCACGCGCTCGACCTGCTCTTGTGAGGGCAGATTATCACTGCCATCGAAACGCCAGACTTCACGCAGCACGCCGGAGGTAACATCGAACAGGCCTTCACTCAGGCGATACAGCTCATCAGCGAAGTCGAACAGGCGGGATGTCTCGGTATCGACGCTAACCGCCTGCCCTGCCGCATGATTGATACGGTAGATGATGTTATCGTCACGATAACGGCTGAACTTGTCCTCGATACGCCAGGCTTCTTCGGCGACCGCCCGGGTGATCTGATTTGCCGTGGCTTCCCCGACACCTTCGGCAAGTACCTCGCAGGGGCTCGCCATGGCACTGAAGGCGCCCTTCCAGCAGTCATTTTCCCTGGTTAGTTTCGTCTCTCGCATTGAAATCCGTATTGCCTGCCTGCATATCAAAGCTGCAATATTACGGGTAAATACTCGTCTTCGAAACGGCAAACACGGTAAAATAGGCCTTTTATTATCCCGTTAGCCGCTATGGGGTGATGTGAGCGTCTGAATAGCGACTGAATAGAAGATTGAATAGATAGAAACATGAGCCAGGACACTGCAACAATTGACAGCGCAACAATGGACGCTACATCGATGGACAATGGCGCGCTAGACGCCATGACCGTTGGCATCCTGTCCGACTCCCACGGTTACCTCGACCCGCGTGTCGCCGAGGTGGTCAACACCTGTGAGTACATCATCCATGCCGGAGATATCTTCAATGGCGCTGTGCTCGACCAGCTGCAGCCCGGCAAGGATCTCATCGCCGTCGCCGGCAATAACGATATCCCTGCTGTCTGGTCGGAACAGGAGCGTGAACGGGTAAACACGCTACCCCTTAAAGCCGAGCTGGAACTGCCCGGCGGCAAGCTCATCGTCGAACATGGTCACCGCCTGGGTAACCATCCGGAGCACGAGCAACTGCGCTGGGACCATGCCGAGGCACGCCTGGTGATCTACGGCCACACTCACCACCAGGTTATCGATCAGGAAGAAAGCCCCTGGATCGTCAATCCCGGTGCTTCAGGGCGGGTACGTACACACGGCGGGCCTT
>Ga0180435_10007306_pt1 | contig 10535 bp, 5 predicted proteins | sample SS_ome_3_FD_132467 | JGI IMG/M metagenome (GOLD analysis project Ga0180435, IMG submission 132467) | Hypersaline lake sediment archaeal communities from the Salton Sea, California, USA - SS_3_S_1 metaG | ecosystem: Environmental > Aquatic > Non-marine Saline and Alkaline > Hypersaline > Sediment... | reverse complement strand
GGTCGGGCCATGGCCAGGTTCGCCCAAGAGCAGCTGGGGAGCGACACAGCGGCGGTGCTTTACGCGGAGGAGAGCGCCTACGGCGCCGCGCTGGCCCAGGCGTTCGTCGAGGCCTTCGAGGCCGCCGACGGCGAGGTCCTGGATGTAGAGACCTATGACCCGGACGCCGAGCTCTTCTTCGAGGCCCTGGACGGCGCCCGCGAGGCATCGCCGGATGTGCTCTATCTGCCGGGCTATCACACCGTGGCCAACACCCTGGTCGCTCAGGCGCGGCAGTACGGGCTGTTGATGACGTTCCTGGGCAGTGACGGTTGGCACAGCGCCGCGCTGGACCGTGATGCCACCCTGGGTGCCTACATCACCACGCACTACTTCCCCGAGGAGCCCGGCTTTCTCTTGAGCAGGTGGGTGCGGACGTACGAGGAGCGCTATCTGGCAGCGCCGGACGCCCTGGCGACCATGAGCTACGATGCGGCCAACCTGCTCTTCACCGCTATCGAGGCGGCGGCTACAACCGACCCTGTCCTGGTGGCGCAGGCGATGGAGGGCATCACTTACGAGGGCGTGGCAGGCACCTTCACCTTCGACGAGGCCCACAACCCCGTACGCTCGGTTATCGTCATGCGCGTGGATACGCGCGGCTTCGTCTACCAGGGCCGCTACGCTCCCTGACCGCCCATAGCCTCTCGCCCTCCCCCTGGATGGTGCCCTGCCGTCCACGGGGAAGGGGGACGTGCCTTCGTTTGCCCGCTGCCCCGCATACGCTATACTTGGCGCACCTGGACGCACTTCGCACACTTTCTTGGGAGTATCATGCCGTCTCACGCCTTGAGGCCCGCTCCTGAGGACCTGAACGCTCTCGCCGCGGCCATCGCAGGGAGCCAAGGTGCCCTCGACTTCGATGTGCTCGTGCGCCGCCTGGCGCATCTGATGATCCAGCGCCGCGGTGATGTGCGGGTGTACTCTCCAGGCGCTGACTACAACACCGGCGACCGTGTCTGGTTCGAGGGCCAGGTGGCCGACGTCGTCGATGTGCGCCCGCAGTACAATCCTCGACAGGGCAACTTCGCGGTCGTTGACATCCAACTCCCCGGAGGCGCTGACACGCGTCGCGTCGTCAGCGGGTCAGAGTCGGCGTTGGGTGTGCCTACCGACACGGCGGAGGAGCTTGTCTCCAGCGCCGGCGACGCCCTCCGTGAGGCCATCCTGTCCGACCCCCGCCTGCTGGCCCGTATCGATGTGGACACGTCGTTCGCGCGGTCGCAGCCCACTGTCAGCATCTCCAACACCACGTTGCCGCACCGATCCACGGGCCTGCTGTGCGAGCACATCGTGGCCTCAGCCGTCGCCAATCAGCCGTCGGGCAGAGGCGCAACCGAACGGATGCGGATGCCACCGGGGCGCGGAGCCGGCCCGACTAGCTCGTCGGCGTCGCACGCGGCAGATCCGGTTGCCGCGTTGCTTCCCCGTTTGCGCACGCTGTGGTACGCGGCCTCCGAGGCCGGCAACGTCTGGGACGTGGCCGCGACCTGGCGCAACCTTGTGGTGCCGATGCTGCGGCTGCTCGGCTGGCGTCCGTCGGGCGCGCCGGCCATCGGACACGCTCGCCGCCTGGAGCCGGACGCGCCGGCCGGGGGTCGTGGACTGTCCACCGAGACGCCCCAAGTCGTACTCGTGCCGCAACAGTGGGCGCTGCCCCTGGGCTGCGCCGACCCGACGATGGCCGACGGCTGTCCCACCACCGAGCTGGTCGGGTTGCTAGAGACCGACGTGACGCCCGAGCCCCACGGGCTCCAGAACACCAGCGGGCGCTGGGGTATCCTCACCAATGGCCGACAGTGGCGGCTCTACCGTTCCTCGCCCGGTGACTCGGACGTGGGCTGTACGGCCACCGAGTATTACGAGATCAACCTCTCGGCGATCTTGGAGCCCGTAGGAACTGACGGAGCCCTGCGTGAGTCTCAGCGCCGAGACCTGGCCGTCTGGCGTCTGCTCTTCGGGGCTGAGTCCTATCTGGGATCCACCGTCAGCCCCTCAACCGCCGAGGGGCTCAAGCGCGACTCCGCCGCCTATGCCCGCCAGGTGACTCAGAAGCTGCGGGAGGTGCTGCTGACAGCCGTCCTGCCGGAGATCGCGGGCGGCTTTGTGGCCTACCGCAGCCGGCATCTTGGTGTCGAGGCGGAGACCGAGGCGACGCTCAAAGACATTATGCGCGGCAGCCTCGGCTTGGTCTATCGCCTTCTCTTTGTGTTGCATGCCGAGGCCAGGTATGACCTGCCGCTGCACCACGCGGAGTATCGCGGCCAGAGCTTAACCACACGCCTGCATTGGGCGCAGGAGCAGCTTCGCTACGGTCGCACCCTGAGTCGCTCCACTGACCAGACGCCCATCTATGATGAGCTCGTCTCGCTCTTCCGGAACCTCGAGCACGGGGCGGCTCGCATGGGTCTGCCCAGCTACAGCGGTGGGCTCTTCAGTCCCGTCGACCCGGTCATGTCTTTTATTGAGCGTCACGGGCTAGGCGACCGGGTGGTGGCGCGCACGCTCTCCGCCTTGGGAACGCACGCGGGCCAGGTCACCGATTACACGGCCCTCACTCCGCGCAACCTGGCGGCGGTGGCCGAGGGCCTGCTGGAGAACACCCTTTGGGTGGTCGAGGCGCGGGCCGGCCAGGTGGCGCTCGTCAACGCCACGGGCACGCCACAGGCGTCCAGCAGTGAGCCCGTGCCGGAGTATGTGGGATTGTCGGTCCTGGAGCGTGCGCTGGATCAGGTGCTCGACGCGCGGGCCGGGACCTTTGCCGCGGCCATGGATCGCGTCACCGAGTTGCGTCGCCGGCTCCACGGCGGAGAGGTCACCACGACGGGCGTGCGTGCGGCGCTGGCCTTGGCCGAACGGCAGGCTCGCGACGCGCTCCTTGGCATCAAGGTGGTCGATCCCGCGGTCGGCGCCGGGCAGTTCCTGGTGGCTGCGCTCGACGTCATCGTCGATGGCGTGATGCGTATCGTGGCCGACTACCACCGCACGCACCCGTGGGTGCCCTGGGCGTGGAACCCGGTCTGTCTGGCCGTCCAGCAGTCACGGGCCAGGCTCGTTGCTGACCTGGCCCGACAAGGTCTGCGCGTGGACACCTCGCGCCTGGACGATGGATCGCTGCTCTCGATGCTCATCGCAGGCAGCGGGCTCTATGGCGTCGATCTCAGCGCCGCTGCTGTCGCCACAGCGCAGGCCGGCCTCAGCATCCGCGGATTCGTCGTCGGGGCGCCCTTCGTCGACGTGGCCAGCCACATCGCGTTGGGCAATAGCCTGCTGGGTCTGTGGCTGGCGGAGGCGGCCGAGCGCGTGCCGGCGATGGCAGACCTGCTCTCCGACCTCCCAGCCGCCCTCTCGGCTGTGGAGACTGGTGACGGAGGGTCGTCCGCGGCTCGCGATGTGCTTGCTCCCTACGGCACGCTGCTCGATGTGATCGTCAGCGAGCACTATGGCAACCGGGGCGCCGAGGACCTGGTCGCGAGTGCCGGTCGCGGTCTCCTCGATGTCCTCAGGGGTGATCCCGATGCCGTGCTCCCCCCGGCGGTCGACGCGGATAGGGCGCCGGCGGATATTCTGACGGAAGCGGCCCGTCTGCGGGAGCAGCACGCCTTCTTCCACTGGGAGACCGCGTTCCCGGAGGTCTTCCTCCATCCGTCCAGGATCGATTTGGAGCAGTCCGGATTCAGTGTGGTGCTGGGCAGCCCGCCGGCTGACTACGAGTTGGGCGTGCGGCCTATGGCTGGCGGTGCGGTTGCTTTCGCCGCCGCGCTGGCCTCCCGTCCTGAGGGACCCTTTGCTGCCCTTGCGCGCCGGTTGGTCCGACTTCCCGGTGGCCGCGTCGCGTTCGTCATCACCCCTCACTAGGAGAACGATGGCACTCCAACGACTACAGACCTACGGCGAGGCGCTCTTCGACGTCTACGCGGATGACCTCAGCCGCCTGGAGCGCTGGCTCCGCCGGCGAGGCAGTGCCGAGACGCTCACCACGCTCGTCCGTCGGTTCGTCCGCGGACGGCTGCGCTATGGCCCGGAACGCCGGGGCGACCACATTGCCGGCCCGGCCCCCGAGGACATCGTCCGTTTCTGGGACCCGGCCAAGGCGTGGCGCCTGGGCGATCTGGCGATCTTTCCGGAGCCCGCCACCCAGGACCGCGTGCGCGCCTTCGCCCCACGCGTGGGTCAGATCGTGCGCGTGCAGGGAAATGCCGTCACGGTTCGCATCGATGGCCGACCCGGGACCCAGGTCTATGGGACCACGTCCAGGGACGAGGGTGGTCACGCGCTGGTCCGGTGGCGTCAGTCGGTGGAGGACGTGGTGCGTGCGCTGCCCTATCGCAGCGATGAGGCTTCGTTGGTGGACTACGCGCTCTATTGCTTCGGCGAAGCCGCCGCCACCAACCTGCTCTCTGGCTTGCAGCAGGATGTCCGCTTTGTCGTTCTGGAGGGACAGTGGTTTCTCCGCTCCCTGGCCGCGCCCCTGACGCGGGCACAGCTGGAGGCGGTGGCCGAGGGGATGTTGGGCGCGGGCGATGCCCCCCTCTCCGTTGCTGACCTGCTGCCGCTGGTCCCGCCGCCTGTCGCTCCCCGTGCCGAGGGCCTCTACGGGTTGGCGCTGAGCCTGCGTGAGCATCCCGACCTCTTCGCCTATGTGGAGGGCGGTATGCGCTCCCGTTGGGTGCTCGCAAACCCGCCTTCGACCGAGTATGTCGCCCGGCTGGCTGCCTTTGACCCCGAGACCCTGGAGGTCCTCTGCGAGCCCGGCGAGCGACTCGACGCGCCCACGGTGCAACGCCTCTGGTCGTTGGATCTGTTGCGGACTGTGGTGGCCCACTGATGCAGCCTGAGCCACGTAACCTCCCTGTAACGGGCCGGTAACCAGGTGCTCCCACACACCACGCTATACTCGAGGATGGAAGGGAGCGTCTCCGTCCATGTCACTCCGTATGCCTAGCGCGACGACCTTCGAGAGTGCGGGCTTGCGCCCGGCGGTCCAGCTTGACCTGGACTGGTTGGCCGGCTACATCCGCGACGCCAACCAGCCAGTCGCCATCGACGAGCTGGCGCGTCAGGCCGTCCGTTCCCTGGTCGTCAGCGATGGTCACCTCCGCACCTATACCGCCGGTCGCTCCTACCGCAAGGGTGAGCGGATTCGCCTCCTCAACGGCAGCCTGGGCGACGTGGCCTCGGTCGACGGGGCCCACAACAGCGTCCAGGGAAGTTTCGACGTGCTGACGCTGCGCATGCATGGCGGCGGACTGCTGCGGGTCGCCGCCGGCGTGCACGGCGCACCTGACGCCGCCAGCCCCGAGCTGGTGACCGAGGAGACGGTCGACCTGCTCCTGGCGGGCCAGCGTGATGACATGGTCCGCATTGTGCGACGTGCGCTCTCGTCCGACCCGCGGTTCATCACGCTCTACTACAGCGGCGGCGAGTACGGCTGTCTGCGCGAGTTCTTCCCGCCGATGAGCCCCGATGTCCTCGACGCGGCGCTGGCCGTGCTGCTCGACGCGCTGTTCGACCAGGTCCCGCTGACGCGCATCAGCGATGCGCTGCCGATTCAGGCGTTGGCGGCTCGCAAGGCTGCCGAGCCGCTCTTTGCCGATGACCGGCTCGACGGCGAGCTCACTCTCAATCCCGATTGGCTTGACCCCGCCCGCGGCGTCTTTGACACCGTGCGCTCCCTCTGGTCACATGCCGATCGCACCGCCGGTCAGGACGGTGCCGATTGGAGTGCGTCACAGCTCTCCAGTGCCTTCCTACAGCCCCTGCTGCGCTCTCTGGGATGGTCAAGCGTGCCGCTTCCGACCCAATCCGAGATCGACGGGCTGATGGCCATGTGCGTCGACGATGTGGCGGCCTCCGAGCTCTACATTCAGTATGAGGACGGGGAGCCTATGGAGCCGTGGGTCGTGGCCATGGCTCAATCCGCCGCCTGGGGCCGGTCGCTCGATGCCGTCCAGGTCGGTACGCCTGCTCCCGACATCGGCGGGCCCGACCCCGCCGGAGACGAGCTGGCCGATCCGACCGGCGACAGGGTCCCGCCCGCGCACCAGATGGTAGGCGAGCTGCGGCGGACCGGTGTGCGCTGGGGCGTCCTCACCAACGGCAGGGTCTGGCGCCTCTTCAGCCGCGACGCCAACAGCCTGAGTCGCGCCTACTACGAGGTGGACTTGAGCGAGGTCTTCGACGGCCTTGCCGCCGGTGAGACACCCGGCGAGGATCGCTGGGCCATCTTCCGACGCTGGTGGCTGCTCTTCAGAAAGGCCTCGTACCTTCCCGGCAAGGACGGTCGCTGTCTGCTCGAGAGCCTGCGGGAGGACCAACCCGAGGTCAGCCGCCAGGTGCACGATCTGCTCCGCGACAGGATCCTGAACGCGGCACTGCCCGCGGTCGCCGGTGGTTTCGTGGCCTATCGCCATCACCGCCTCGGCATCACGGCCGAGACGCCTGAGAGCCTGTCTCAGGTGCTCCGTGCCAGTGTCCAACTCCTCTCGCGCCTCGTCTTCGTCCTCATAGCCGAGGCTCGCGACCACCTGCCGCTTTGCGACCCGGAGTACAGACCTCACGCGCTGACAACCCAGGCGCAGTGGGCCTCCGAGCGCATGCGTCGTGACCTCCCATTCGATGACGGATTCTACACGACACCGCGATACGACGTGGTCCTCGCGCTGCTCTATCGCGTGAGCAAAGGCGACTCAGAGAAGCATCTTCCGTGCTATGGGCGTCTCTTCTTCGACCCGTCGGAGGACCGCCACGCCTTCCTCGAGCGCACCAGGCTCAACGACGCTGCCGTGGCGCGCGCATTGGACTCGCTCTTCCGGTCGATCAACTACGCCGAGCTCGACGCGCGCGACTATGTCCAGATCATGTCCGTGGTGTTGGGCAGCCGATTGACCGTCCAGGACGCCGCTGCCGGCAAGGTCGCGGTGGCCCGGGGCGGTTCGTCCACCAGGTCGACGGCGCTGCCGGGCTACGTGGTAAAGCCGGCTGTCGATCAGGCACTGGGGCCGGCCCTGGAGGCCCGGGGCCAGGCCTTTGCGGACGCGATGGAGGACGTGATTCGCCTCCGCAAGCGGCTGCGACGCGCCTTGGATCGCCGCAAGCGCAGCGCGCTCTACGGTGAGTGGGAGGAGGCCGCCAGGGGTGCCCGTGATGCTCTGTTGGGCATCCACGTCTGCGACCCCGCGATGGGGGCCGGCGAGTTCCTTCTAGGCGCCGTAGACGTGCTCACCGACGGTATCATAGAGCGCATTCAGGCCTACCATCATCAGCATCCCAAGGTGCCTCGAGCCTGGAACCCTGTGCTGCGTCTGATCGATGACCTGCGACAGGACATCGTCGATGAGATGGGGCGTCAGCGGCTGGATATCGATGCCGCCGATCTGACCGATGCCACGTTGCTGTCTCGGCTGGTGGCCCAGCGGGCTCTGTTTGGCGTGGCCGATGATCCCCTCGCCGCTGAGGTCGCTGTAGCTGCCCTGTGGCTTCACACTTTCACGCAGGGCGCTCCCTTTAGCTTCCTCGACCACCATCTGCGGTTGGGTCAGGGGTTGGTCGGCACGGACCTGTCTGGAGCCGCTGCTCGCACCCGTATCGAGGGACTCGACGACCAGCTGCTCGAGGCCGTCGACACGCTCTATGCTCTGATGGAGCGCGTCGACGCCACCCCGCTGGACGTGCGCTGGAGCGCCGCCCAGTTCAGCAAGGTGCAGTCCAGCCTGGAGCCCTTCCGCCGGCTCCTGGATCTGGCGGTGCGCGCCGATCTGGGTGACACCGACGCTGCCGCGGTGCTGCGGACGCTGTCGACCGACGATTGGCAGCAGCGGCTGGAACGGTACGCCGACAGCGATCCCGCGTCGCTCGGCGGCGTTGTCACCGACCTGGGCGCGCCCGCTCTCCATTGGCCCCTGGCTTTCCCCGAGGTCTTCATCGACCTGGCCGCGAGCGCTTGGCGCGAGGATGCCGGGTTCGATCTGGTCATCGGGACGCCGCCCTGGACCGATCCGGACGACAACGGTCTCTCTGTCTACCTCCGCAGCCGGTTCGGCGGCGCCGCCGCCGATTACGATGTCCACCACGCTTATCTGGCGCTGGCTCGACTGCTTGTGCGTCCGTCGGGCGGACGCACCTCCTACGTGCTCTCCCGCCAGTGGCTGGCGAGACCGACGGGTGGCATCTGATGTGGCTCTTCAATCCTGATGTCGAGCGGCATCGCGGCCGCGATGCTGCCGAAGAGCCGGCTCGCGACACGCGGCCAAGCTCTGCACTCGAGCGTTACCGCACCTACGGCCGCTTCTACGAGCGCTACTGGTCGCGACTCTTCTCGCTCACTCGGGCCGACCTCTCGCGATTCTCCGAGCGCATGCGTTCGCTGGGTGAGGCGATGACCCTCACCGACCTGGCTCGCGATGTCATTGCCTCGCGGCTGCGTGAGGGCCCCCAGCTTTCAAGTGGTCCCGCGCCGGACGGGGGCATGCCCAACTGCATGGTCCAGACCTGGGACCCCGCCGCCAACTGGCACGAGGGCGATCGGGCCATCATCGTGGTGCCGTGTCCCGCTCCGGGGCGCGCATTTGCTCCCCGTGTGGCCGAGGTCATCCATGTGAAGGACAACCGGATCGTGGTTGGGATCGACGGCATCGCCACCGCCCAGGTCTATGCGCTGGGGACGGACGCGTACGCGGCGGAGAACCCCATGGCGGGGGCCGAGATGCTGGGGATCGGCCGGCGCTATGACGAGGCTGCACAGACCGACTTCGTCCTGTGGCGCTACGGCGGCCACGTGGTGGGCGCCCTACTGCACGCACTTCAGATGAGCAGCGGATTCATCGAGCTGGAGGGTCTCTGGTTCCACCGGGACCTCGTGACACAGCCCAGCGAGACCGCCATCGCCCGGCTCGCGGAGACCATGTTCGAGCATAACTCGGGGCCGCTGCGCGTCGATGACGTCACCCGCGTGCTCGGCCTGACGACATCTCTGCCGGCTGTCACGCGCTTTGGCCTGGCCTTGGCCCTCGAGCAGCGTACCGATCTGTTCGAGAACGTGGGCACGACCTCGCGCCCGCGCTGGGGGCTCATCGGCCCGCCGCCGCGCGCCTTCACGGCGCAGCACGCGGTCTACGACCCAGAGACCTACGAGGTGCTCTGCGCTCCCGGGGAGACGCTTGCGCCTGAGGTCGCACAACGCCTGTGGCGCACCGGTCTCTTCCGCGCCGCCCTCGAGGCGCCATCGCCGGACCCCCGTCCGACCGAGTTCGCGCCGCGCGATGACTCCCCACGCGCCGACCAGCCGCCGGCTGACCCTCCGCGGGCGAAGCCCCGCGCCCGCCTGCTCCCGCGCTGGCTCCGTCCCTCACGCGCCTGATGTAGCCTCTCCGGCCTAGAGGGCTGCCGCCCCATGAATGGGGCTCACGGAGGGGGGGCTGGGACCGCGGATGGGGAGTGCCACCCTGGCTCCGGCGAGGTTCTGGCAAGCGTATGGCGATGGTCCGTGCTGACGCGCGCCCGGCGAGGCCCGCCCCGGCGATGAAGTCGCCGGGCTACAGGACTGCCGCCCCATGAATGGGGCTCACGGAGGAGGCCCCCGGGACCGCCACGCTTGGCGCAACTCACTGAGTTGTCGGCAGCTCACCTTGGCGGCACCCTAGGGGGGCGCGCTAGAGAGATCAGTCCAAGTGGGCCATCTCCACTAGCCAGGCAGCCTGGTCAGGTGCGTAGTTCAGCGCGCTCTCTGAGATGCGTGAGCCCTTGACCGCGGCGCCGACGCGTTCCAGCACGGGGATCGTCGTCGTCGACGAGTGGTGCTCTTCCTGGCTCTGCACATAGGCCACAAAGTTCGGCAGGCGCTTCCGGTCAAAGGTGAAGACCCCGTACTCGGCCTGCCACGCGAATGGCCCGTCCACAATGCCGGCCCTGTTCAGGCGTGTGGACGTTGACCCCTTGATTTGTCCGATGAACATGGACACGGCGATCGACGGTGGGATGGACACCACCAGGTGCACGTGGTCCTCGATGCCTCCCAAGGCGTGGATGACTCCTCCCAGACCCGCGGCCTTGCTGCGGACGAACCCGTGTGCGCTACGCCTCACCTCGTGGGTCAGCAGTGGAAGCCGTCCCTTGGTCGTCCACACGATGTGGTAGAACAGCTGATGGTACGGCATATCCGCCTCCCTCTGTCCCGATCTCTCCGAGAGCCCCATTGATGGGGCGGGAGCCACGTAGCCCGGTCGATTCATCGCCGGGCGCCGCTGCGACGGACCCTCCCCGCCTCGCGCGCGTCGGCGCCACGCCGGTGCCGGAGGTCGGGTAGCTCCGATTGCCCGCAGTCCCACGCGAATGCCATCTGAGAGCCCCATTCATGGGGAGGGAGCCATGTAGCCCGGTCGATTAATCGCCGGGCGCGCCGCTGCGACGGACCCTCCCCGCCTCGCGCGCGTCGGCGCCACGCCGGTGCCGGAGGTCGGGTAGCTCCGATTGCCCGCAGTCCCACGCGAATGCCATCT
>Ga0180435_10007304_pt1 | contig 10536 bp, 10 predicted proteins | sample SS_ome_3_FD_132467 | JGI IMG/M metagenome (GOLD analysis project Ga0180435, IMG submission 132467) | Hypersaline lake sediment archaeal communities from the Salton Sea, California, USA - SS_3_S_1 metaG | ecosystem: Environmental > Aquatic > Non-marine Saline and Alkaline > Hypersaline >... | reverse complement strand
GGTGCTGAGAATGGGTGGCCCATGTCCCAATGCCAAGGCCCTTGAGATCGGCTGTGGGAGTGGCAGCGGAATTAAACTTTTATTATACGTTGAGGAGACGTAACATGGGAACTCTGAAAGCGAAAATATTCAGCTATTGTACCACCAATATCAACCCACCGGGGGAATTACAGATCAATGACTGGCTGTTACAGAATCCAGATATCGAAATTGTGAATATGCTGCAATCCGAATCCATGACGGTCAATGAAGGCAGTGTGGAGCGTAATTTAACGGTTACGTTACTGTATCGGGAATCGGCAACTTAAACTATTGCAAAGGATTAATATGCCATGCCAAAAAATGGTATGGATAATTTAAAAAAGGCTTTGCAATCCTTTATGGGTGCGGCAGAGATTACTGTTTCCGATCTGGCTCCGGTTCTAACTATGTTCTCAAGGAACAGTCGCGTTGATTATGAGGCGATTGCTGCTTGTGTTGCAGGTAACTTAGATGATCTGCTTTTAATCCTGTGGGAATGGAAACTGATTATTCCCTTGCGATCGGCCCAATGCTCAGAATGGGATCGAAGGGTTTTGCTGACCGAACCCGGTGAATTGTACGAAATGCCCAATATCTCAAAAGTCCTGGTAGAAAAGGGCTTAGCAACCGGCAGATGGGAGAGCCCCGCAGCCATCCGTGAATTGTTTAATGATATGGGCGAACCAGAATGGGAGAAAATGCCAGAGTTGGTTCTAAGGATAAAGCAAGACACTAGGCACAACACCATCAATGGTGCTGAAATCGGGGCAGCCTGTAGGCGATGTGGATTGGGTGCAAAAACCGGCGCCATGATCGCAATCCTAAAAGGAGCCGGCATTATCAGCCCCAAGTTGGCGGCTTTGAACGCTTTTACTACATCCAGATCACCGCTGTATGAATTTAATCCCTGCGTTTATGCAGAAGGATTGAACCAAAGGTTTATGCAATTGGATGACACCCAGATTGAGAGCAGCAAGCTAGCCAAAGGCTTGTCCCGCATCTATTCTGAAAGAGATGCCCTTTTATTGGCCCACATCTTAGATGGACATCTGGACACCGAGGCCATCCGCATCAGTGCAAGTGATTTAGAAAAGCACGACATGCAAGAATTGCTGTTGCTGGCCTTTGATGAACGTATTCTTATACCCATCGATTCCCGGGGCGGTCCGGCCTGGGAAGATAAGGTCACGGCGTTCAATCAAGAGGTCCGATGTTTTATACCGCCTGTTGTAAAAGCTGTACTGCATACCATTTTTGAAACAGGTCGGCCATGCGGCCATAAAGCTGTGAACGCAGCTATAGGTGAGACAAGCAATGTAGACAATGTTGAATTTACTCGAATGCTGCGGACAATCATGGAGCATGCAACAGACCATCAGTTTGAAGTTGGATTATTAAGAATATTGGCCAAGCCCATATCTGACAATCTAGATTTGCATGACTTTCTGGATTTATCGGTGGCCTGCGGTATGATGAGTCCCTGTCCTCAAAAATCCCTTTTGACGGGATTGTCCTGGTATGAAATCAACCCAGTCCTTTATTGGGACAAAGCATTTTTTTCCTGAACGAAAATTTATACTTGTACCAGTTGTAAAATGCCGACATATAATAGGTGCTCCGCTTTCCGCTTGAAACCATGGTTTTTCCTCTTCGCAATCGGTTAAATGGTCTCATTGAGATTTTGGGATGAATCGTTATTTCAGATGCTCCTCCGTATATGAGCTTAGCTCGATCATGCGCTCCAGAAGTTGATCTGACTGCATTCCAGATCGCCCTGGTGCACGATGACACTCAGGGCTGTCAGACAGGGCTGGAGCGTGTGAGCACCGACGAACTGTCAGTATAGCCCCTTGAGGCCATTTTTTGGGTCAAGTATCCTTTTGATCCTTTGTAATCATATTCATCATCAACCGTACATCCTTTCTGAGTTCCTTATCTATAGGCAATTTATTCTTTACACGATAAACGGCACCGCTCACGGAACTGTGTTTCTTCAACCCCATGATTTCCCCTATATGCAGCAATGGCTCTCCACTGACCGACCTCATAAAATACATTGCGACATCCCGCGGCAAATTTTCTTTTCCCCGCCTGACTTTAATTAACCGTTGTTCATCAATTTGGTAATACTCACAAACTATTTTTAATATTTCATTATTGGAGGGGGCCAACGATTTGATTTGAGGAATATTGCGATCCAGCTTCCCGTTGAAAAACGACTCTTTAACCCAATCTATGAATGGGTTGTCCCCAATAATTGTTGGTAACCTCACGCTTTCGAAAAAAGAGCGTAACGTAAATGAATCTTCCTGGTTAACAAACTGCCGGTATTTTTTTATTCGATCTTTTCTTGTTCCCGTTTTTGCCATCATTCCTAGAATAAAATCCTTGTGCATCCAATTCCAATTTTTCGATTCTGAAAGATAGGCTTTATGGCTAGACCATTCGTATTGATTCAATTTTTCTACCAACCCAGCCCGTAAAGGGTTTCGATGGATGTATCTCACCAATTGAAGTACATAATTGTCGCCATCCACCAATATGGTTTTATAGCGCCCTCGAAACAGGGTACCATCACAACCATGTCTGAAATTATACTTCTGAGTGTACACGCCGTTGATATGGCGCATACATCTGGCTAGATTAGCTTCGGGTGTTTGAACCAATAGATGGTAATGGTTTTCCATAAGGCACCACGCCGAAACATTTAAATGGAACATTTCGGATGCTTCTTTCAGCAGGTATAGAAAAGCCAGCTTGTCCTGTTTTAGCGGAAATGCAACCTGTCCCTGCCGGGCTCTGTTCATTACGTGATACCAGGCATTTGGATATTGAATTCTTAAAGGGCGTGACATGTTTAAAGTATAGATAACCACAAAACTAAGGTCAAAGGGAGACTTGACCCCAAATGATGAGAAGAAAAAAAACACATAGGTTTCAGGAATTACGGGTTTTTTCCAGCCACTGCACAGCCTCAAACCGGTTGGAGACTTGAATCTTTTTATAGAGATTGTAGGCGTGGGTTTTTACCGTGTGCGGGCTGATAAATAGCTTTCCGGCGATCTCCTGGTTGCGCATTCCCATGGCCAGGAGCTTCAGGATTTCCTTTTCACGAGCCGTCAGGGCTGTGGCGGCTTCCTCCTGAACGGAGGCGGGCGAATCTTCGGTGAGGAATTGCTTTTCCAGTACTTCACGCGGGTACCAAAGCTCTCCGTTCAACACCGCCTGGGCTGCGCGGTGATACATGGAAACGGGCAGGTGGTCGTAGACGATGCCACGGATGCCGTGTTGCAGGGCGGTTTTTTCCAGGTGGGCCAGCGGATCCACGTTGATGCACACCATCTTTCCCGCCTCATTCTTGACGGCATCCGGCGCTAAAGCCTTTTTGAATGCATCCAGTTCGGAAATAGTGGCGCAGTCGAAGAATATCAGGTAATTTTTATCGGCGTGCTCCTGCTGAAATGTCTTCAAACCATAGGGTGCCACTGAATAGCATTCGATGCCGGTTTCCGATGCAAAAAATTCGGACAGGATTTCGTTGTTGAAGGTATTGTCCCCCAAGATGCAGTAAACGGTCTTGTTCATCCGTTTATCAACGTTGAAACGCTCATCTTGATAGGCTTGAATGCGCAGGTTCATCTTATGCTATCATTCCGATGATGATAGAGATTGCGGTTGTTATGCCTTGATGGATTTAATTTTGTAAGATTTATCGAATTGAACCGCCATGCCATTGGTCTCTCTCCGCAGCACCACACCGCCGATGGTGATGCAGGCCTTGCGGTCCTCGAAACCCTTCATGTATTGCGGCTTGAGCTCCAGGTTCACGACCAGCCTGGTGCCCACATCCAGGGGATTTTGGGTCACAAAATAGGCACCGCCCGATGACACATCCCGGCTGAGAAGTTCTGGATTGAGAACTTCAGAAGATCCTGTGTGTGAGTCAATCAGGGCAGACACAGCCAGTACGAACCGTTGTACCTTTCGGTTGTCACTATGCAAAATACCTCCCCAAAACGCAGCCAGCAATTTTTAAATCATCAACACGTCATACAAGACACATGGTTTTTTTCCACTGGACTATACAAGAGGCAGTGTTCGTTTGTCAATCAGTCTACCTTCGTATTTTTTCTACTACCGTTGCCGTCAACCGCTCAGACTGAAAGGGATCACCCTCCCCCAAGTTACATGCTGCGTATTTATTCAGTCAGATTCGTGTGGATGCGCAAATGCATTGCCGCCCAGAGGGTCGCTTGCAGGCGGTTGGTGACATTGATTTTGCGGTATATGTTGTAGAGGTGCGTTTTAACCGTGTGAACGCTGATCCTGAGTGCATCGGCGATTTCCTGGTTGCTTTCTCCAAATACCACATGCTGCAGGATCTCCCGCTCACGGCGCGAAAGCATACCGAGCTCTTCCTCGGCCGTTCCCACCGATAATTGGGCGCTCATCAATATGCAGTGAGACAACAATTTGCGGGTCAACCAGAGATGCCCCTCCAGTATCAGCTTGATCCCCTTAATAAAAGTGAATTGAGAATTTTCCCGATAGAAAATACCCCGAACCTTGTATTTTTTAACCAACCGGGGAAGGGGCAAGTCCTTGTTGATGTTGTAAAGGACCACCAAGATGTTTTCCGGAATTGGCGCCCCGTCATTGTCCAGAAACTGTTCAATCCCGCTGGGGTTAACCGTCAGACAGTCGAGCAGGTAAATGCACCGTTCGCCCGCGCCTTCAGCTACGACGCGCTTCAGCGGCAGGTTTTTATGGCAGGCGCTTTTGACCCCCAAAGCTGTATCCAGACAGGACCGCAGCAATTCAGCCTGCAGTGTGTTGGGGCTGACGATGTAAAAAAGATGGGCGGCGGCTGTTGCGCCCGCATCTGGCGTTGTAAGGTGGTTTTTGGGAGTTTTTTTCACCATCTGAATCTCATTGACCGTATGGATTAGCCCAGCTGGACCCTATTCGGGTGCCGGTTTAATAGCCGCGGGACAAGGCACCCCTCAACCAGAAAGCCGCAGCTCTGTGAGGGGTACGGCAGTGACATGCGTGGTTTGATCTGCCATTTAGAAGCGGCTGGATAGGCACTCACTCTTGGGGAGGAATCTGGGCTGTCGCCCAGATCGCAGCCTGCAAACGGTTGGAAACACCAATTTTCTTATAGCTGTTGTATATATGCGTTTTAACGGTGTTTAGACTGATGGCGAGCTCCGCAGCAATTTCTGTATTTTTCATGCCCACAGATACAAGCCGGAGGATCTCCATTTCGCGCTCAGACAGGTCTTGTAGCTGCTGTTCGGGCAATTGGTGTGCGGGCGGATCTTGGGACGCGTCGAGCGGCGCCGACATCTGCGAAAACCAGCTGCGGCCGTTCAAAATGTTGCGCATGCCATCAAGAAAAATGGATTTTGAATCATCTTGGAAAAACACGCCCCTGATCTTCTGGGCATAATTTTTTTGGCGGAAATCCCAATTCATTGCGACATTGAAGAGAACAATCACCTGGTTGCGAATACCACCCCTGCCCCCCTCCTCAAGATATTGGTCAATGGTTGTTTCATCCAGGGACAAGCAGTCCAACAGAAAAACAGAGTGCTGGTCTGAGGCGGCATCCGGCAACGCGCTGCCGGGCGGACAGTGCCGGCAGGTGCAGTGTCCATTCTCCACCGCTGCCAGACTTGAACTCAAGGCCTGATAAAGGCCATGGTTTGCAGTCAGGATAACGACCCGCTGGTCCAAGGGCACGCCCTCGGGCGGGTCCGGCGAAACCACCGACCCGCTATCCTCGGTAGGATATGCTTCCTTGGAAACGCTCACACGCAGCTCCCGGTCCTATTTATCTTTAATTTAGATTCAGATGCATCGCTTAGGGTGAGTACAGCGACACAACCTGAAATAATACAGGGCCGACTGCTGCGGGTCAACATTGAAAAAAGATTATTTTTTCGTTTGCAACCACCTGCTGACGGTATGCAGCCCAGCATGCCGGGCTGCAGGCCGCCTAGACCACGATCTTGTTTTCCAGCTTTTCAATTCTTTTCTCCAGCAGGCGGGTGCGCTTTTGTTCCCGAATCAGCAGCCGGGCCAGCTTGTTGACCAGCTTTTGGCTGCGTATCGTGCTCTTTTCCTCCATTTGCCGTATGCGGCCCTTGACTTCCATGCGGAAATTCTCCAAATCTGCCTTGGTGGCCGAGCGCGAGGGCGCTGCCGCGTGTTCGCCGGCATTCCCGGTTGCGGCCGGGGCTGCCTTGGCCGGCGGCGCTTTGGCAGCCAGCTCGAAGTCGATACCCACGCCAATCCGGTCCCGGGTGATCTGGCGGATGATGTCCTGGGTGATGCTCTTGGCTTCATCGGCAAAACCGTACACCAGGGCGGCCTGGCACATCAGGTTGATGGCGCGGGGAATACCGCCGGAAAGGTCGTGTATCCGCTGCATGGCCGCCGGTGTAAAAAGTCCCTTATCCCCGCCGGCATGTACCACGCGGTGGTCGATATAGGCCTGGGTGTCCTCCCTGTCCAAGGCGTCGAGATGGAAAAGGAGCGCCACGCGCTGCGTGAACTGCCGCATGTGCTCCTTCTTCAACGTGCGGAGCAGTTCCGGCTGGCCGATCAAAAGGATCTGCAGCAGGGGCTCGCCACCGTTTTGGAGGTTGGAGAGCATGCGGACCTCCTCCAGGGTCTGGGCGGAAAGGTTCTGGGCTTCATCGATGACCAGCAGCCCGCGCCGGCCCTTTTCGTGTTGTCGGACAAAATAGCTGTTCAATCCATTGATCAGACCGGCTTTTCCGTTTTCGGCCGGCGGCAGTTCAAAGGCGTCATGAATCATCTGCAGCATCTGGTCAGGCGTGATGCAGGTGTTGGCAAGCATTGCCGTGTCCACGCTATCGTCCAGCTTTTGCATCATGTAGCGGCCGCAGGTGGTCTTGCCGGAACCCACCTCACCGGTCAGCACGATGATGCCCACATTTTCCATGAGCCCATACTCCAGATAGGCCAAGGCGCTCTTGTGCTTTTCGCTCTTATACATAAATTCCGGGTTGGGGGCCAGTTGAAACGGTTTTTCACGGAAGCGGTAAAAATGTTCGTACATGGGCTCTGCCTCATTCAGGTATTATGAATTGATCGTCGACCGCTACATTAAATCCGGTAATAATATTTGTTTAGCGATTCGTTTTTCTGGCGGTTCATCACGAAACCCAGGATTTTTTCGGGCGGCAGGGTCTCCATGGCCAGGCGGACATCCCGCATGGTTGTCCGCCCCTCGGACACCACCATGACGATGCAGTCCACCAGGGGCGCCAATGCCAGGGTGTCGGCGCCGCTCAAGACCGGTGGCGCATCCAGCAGGACGATGCGGTCTGTGTAGCGGTTTTTCAACTCCGTGACCAGCGTCTTCATGCGCGGTGCCCCCAGCAGCTCGGCCGAGTTCGAAACCGTGTCGCCGCCGGAGATGAAACTGAGCTTTTCGATGCCGGGCCACACGATGGTCCTGTCCAGCGGGGCCTCTGCGGTCAGGTAGTCCTGCAGCCCGCAAACGCTCTGGATCCCGAACGACTTGTGCACCCTCTGCCGTTTCAGGTCGCAATCCACCAAGAGCACGGTCTGGTCGTAGGCCCGGGCCATGACCAGGGCCAGGTTGACCGCCGTCAGCGTCTTGCCGTCCCCGGGGGTGGGGCTGGTGATCAACACCGTGCGCCGGTCGTTCTTCACGGCCTGAGACTGGATTTTGGCGCGCAGAAACTTGTAGCACTCCGCCTCGGCTGAATCCGGCTCGATGCAGATGCAGCGATTCCTCTTCAGAACGTCCGCGTCGGCCATCGCGTTGACCGATTTGCTGTACACCGGCGACGTCCAGCGGGGGCTTTCCTTGCTCCGGACCAGCTTGAAATCCAGGCCGGCGGTGTCGGCCGCCGGCGGTTCACTGCGCTGTTGGGCCGGGGCCTGCCTCTCAGGCTGCGGCGCCCGACGTTTTGGAACAACCCCGGGGTCCTGCTGTTTGCGGTACTTTTTGGCTTTTTCAAGGGCTTTTTGCAGCTTCATCGGTTCTCCGGGTTTTGGGTTTGAATGATCGTTAACAGGACTGAGTGCCGAGGACTGAGGACTGAGTCCTGCATCTGGCTTCGAGCAATCGGCTAAGGACTAAGTCCTGAACCGAAAAGCCGCGAAGGCCGTAAAGCGGGAAATATTCGCAGACGGCCCGTCTCCGATCGTTTAAGGTCTATTCGTTAAATGACGGGGGGTCAAGGTGAAAACTTCCCGGCCCCTTGGACCCTTAAAAGGATCGCCGACCTCTGGTTTAATCTAAAATTCCCCATGAACCATTTGCAATATCACGATCTGCCGATAATGCGCATGACCTTCAGCCAGGCCAGTTCCAGGTCCATGACCGCAAAATGGACCGCTGCCAGCCCGCCAAGGACCAGCGCCAGTGTGGTGCCCACCAGGGCCAAGCGCCGGGTGCGGCGCCAGCTGTAATCTCTGGCGGTCATGATCAGCGGCACGCCGGCCAGCATGGGTATGCCCGTGGATTGGCTGAGCTGGTTCATGCTGTAGATCCGGTCGTCGGTAAACTCCCGCAGGGCGGCCAGGCCCACGCCCGCGCCAAAGCCCAGCACGATGCCGATCAAGGCGATGGCCAGGCGGTTGGGCTTGTGGGGCTTCTGGGGCAGGCGCGGGGCCTCCACCAGGGTGAAGCGCTCGCCCTTCTGCTCGGTTTCCAGCCCGTGGGCCACCTGGGCTTCCATCAGCTTGTTCATCAGGTCGTTGTACTTGGTCTGGGTGCTCTGCCGGGCGATGATCAGCTGGCTGTAGGCCTCCTCCACGTTGGGGGTGGCCGTGATCCTGCGCCGGTAGTCGGCTGCATCGCTCTCCAGGGTGTCGATCTGCTGCCGGATGGATTTGATTTCGGTCCGCACACTGGCCAGCTGGGCGGTCAGGGTGATAAAGGCCGGGTTGTCGGGGGCGCCTTTTTCAGCGGATTCCAGATGATCCAGCCGCGCCTCCAGCTCCGCGATTTCAGCCCGGGTTTTCTTCACGTCCGGGTATTCGTCGGTAAACCGTTCGTTCAGGGCCACCAGCTGCACCTTGAGTTCCTCCAGGCGCTGGCGGCTGATCAGTTCCTCCTTATTGTCGACATGCGGTTCCACGCTGACCAGCTGGGCGTCCAGGTAGCTTTCGCGCTCCTTGAGGCTGCGCATCTGCTGCTGGACGGTTTCGATGTTGCGCTCGATGTTGTTGAGGCTCTGCATGTTGACCTGGAGCATTTCCGGCAGCTGGTTCATGTGTTGTCGCTTGAAGGCGGCAATGCGCGATTCGATGGCAGCCAGCTCCTTTTTGATCCTTTCCATCTCGGCCTCCAGAAAGGCCGAGGTCTCTTCCACCAGTTCCACGCGTTCCTGGAGGTTCTTCTCCAAATAGAGCGAGGTCAGGATGTTGGCGACGCGCTGCACCTTGCGGGGGTTCTTGCCGTCGAAGCTCAGGGTGAAGGCGATGGTGGCGGCCGTGGGCCTTCCGGTGCGCCGGTCGACCACCTCCGCGCTGACCGGCGTCAGGATCGTGTCTGCGCGCATTTTGGCCACGAGCTCCTCGGTGGTGGCCCGGCCCCTGAGCTCGGGATAGAGGTCATAGTCCTGAATGATCTTTAAAAGGGAGGTAAAGCTCATGATCTGCTGCCGGATGGTCTGGATGCGCTGTTCCGCGTAACTGGTGACCGTGGAGGTGACAAAATCGGCTGGCACCTCCTGGGCCTCGATCAGAATGGTGGCCTCGGAACGGTAGACAGCCGGCAGGCTAAACGCCACCACCAGGGCTGCCAGGATGATCATCGCCGCTGGCAGCACCAAGCTCCACTTGCGCCGCTTTATAATTCCCAGGTAGTCGCCGGGCATCATCATGTCGGGTTGTTGCATATTTTCTCCATAAATAGCCGTTAAGCTGTTAAGCAATTAAGCTGTTGAGCTGGGAAGCCATAAGGCAGCGATTAGCAATCAGCCATCAGTAGCTGCCAGCCTGTAACGTCATCCCGGGCTTGACCCGGGATCCAGTAAAAGCCGTCTGCTATCAGCAATCAGCAGCTTAAGGCTTATACCTGATCACTGCCAGCTGAATTCTGGATGCTGGGCGTTTAAGACCTTGAACCGCAAATGCGCCAAGTCCGCCAAGAAGTTCTTTGCGTCCCTTGCGTCTTGAGCGCAGCGGGCGGTTCTAACTCCAGAGATCAGAAGTCAGAAGACAGCGGTCAGACGTCTGTGGGCGGTTAGGATAGGACCTTGAACCGCAAAGACGCCAAGCACGCCGAGAAGACCTTTTTTTTGTCGAACCGGGTAACTGCCATAATCCAGAGATCAGAAGTTAGAAACCGGAAGTTATCTGATCTCAGTTTACTGTTTTACACCTTCTGGCTTTCAGGTAGTTTACGGTCCGACAAAATCTTCGATCCTTCGGATACTGATATACTGTTTTACTATATTTTGCTAGTTTACCTTAATCTTTATTATGAATTTCAGGTTTTGAAAG
>Ga0180435_10007302_pt1 | contig 10537 bp, 7 predicted proteins | sample SS_ome_3_FD_132467 | JGI IMG/M metagenome (GOLD analysis project Ga0180435, IMG submission 132467) | Hypersaline lake sediment archaeal communities from the Salton Sea, California, USA - SS_3_S_1 metaG | ecosystem: Environmental > Aquatic > Non-marine Saline and Alkaline > Hypersaline > Sediment... | reverse complement strand
GAGATTTGTCCTTCCTAGACCGTGACATTTGACTAAAGTGCCGCAAATCTACAAGAACATCCCAATTATCGCCATTGACAAATCGCACACACCTCCAAGTCCCGGTTAGGCTTCATGCACCCACCCATACAGGTTACCGCGGAGTCCGAGTTGCGAGCAGCGAGGATGTTCGCTACTATTCGGCAGTCGCTGGGCCACATTGACAGGCAGTGTTCGCGTGTATACCATCTGCTTGCTGCGCTTCGCGCTCGCCACTCTCACTGAAGCCAAAACCGATGCGTATTGCGGAATTTCTGGACGAACTCGGCTATCGGAAATCGCCGTACTTCCTATCTCGCAACCGAAAAGCCCTCTCAACAGCCCCGGATTTCGGGCACGTATTTCGCCTCGCAAAGGCAAGCCTCGGCTTGCAGGGTGTCTATACTTTACAGCCCTCTACGACGTCACCAGTATCCGTTGTTCCCACGGTTTACGTTTGTAGGGCCGAGTCTGAAAGCCGTGCCGAGGAGATACATCGGCTCGTGTGGAATCAGGATGTCGTTCCCTTCGTCATCGTGCACACCCCAGCGGGAGTAAGGCTCTACTCCGGTTTCCGTCACACTCGCTCAACGGATGGAGGGACTGCCGGCATTCTCGAACCGTTGACCGACTTCGATGATCTCTCGACCCTCATTGAGGACTTTCATGCCGAGTCGATCAATAGCGGTCGTCTCTGGGAAAACCGGGCAAAGGACGTCACGCCGCAGAACCGGGTTGACTGGAAGTTGCTCGACAACCTTCGCACGCTGGACGGAATCCTGCGTGATGACGGGTTGAGCCGAGAGGTATCTCACGCATTGATCGGCAAGTACGTCTATCTGCACTACCTGCGTGATCGGAGCATTCTTTCGCAGAAGAAACTTGATCGTTGGCGAATCAAAAAGGAATCGGTATTTGGGAGAAATGCCACAGTTGGCGGTTTGAAAAACGTGGTCCATCGTCTGGATGACTGGCTCAATGGCGGCGTTTTCCCGCTGAAATTTGGTGGAAAAAACGCACCAAAACAAGACCACGTGCGCCAGGTCGCCGCCGTCTTCTCGGGTGATGTTCTGTCCGAAGGTGGCGATCGGCAATTGAGCCTCGATTTCGAAGCATATAACTTTTCATACATACCGATCGAGACCCTTTCCGTGGTCTACGAACAATTCCTGCATCTTCCCGACGATGGGAAGAAGACAACTCCTGGACAGGATTCGTGCGCATACTACACGCCGATCCCGGTCGTCAATTTGATGTTGGCAGAATTGGAGGAGCGAAAGCCTTTCAATCGAGGCATGCGGGTGTTCGATCCGTCGTGCGGGTCGGGCGCGTTTCTCGTGCAATGTTATCGCCGGTTGATCGAGAAGGAATTCCCTCCGGGTACCCAACCAAAGCCGAGACAACTGCGGGAGCTTTTGCAGGAGAGCGTCTTCGGCATTGATGTCGAGGCCGACGCATGCAACGTCACTGAGTTGAGTCTTACCTTGACGCTGCTCGACTATGTTGATCCACCAGATTTGGAGGGTCGCGGGCAGTCACAATTCAAACTACCCGCCTTGCGGAACAAAAATATCGTAGAAGGCAACTTCTTCTGTGACGCAGATGTCGCGCGGTTGCCGCTAGAACGCGGGTTCGACTGGATCATCGGTAATCCGCCATGGAAGAAGCTCAATCCCAAGAATCTCAAGAAGCACGAGCCACCGGTCTGGGATTGGATGCAGGTCAATGAGAAGCAGCGGCCGGTTGGGGGATATCAAGCTGCTCGTGCATTTGCGTGGAGAGTTTTGGACCTGCTGTCGTCAAAGGGTGAGGCGGGAATGTTCCTGCCCGCAATGACACTGTTCGAAAACCCCGCGAAGACGTATCGTAGCGAGTTCTTTCAGCAGACGCGAGTCAATACGGTCGTCAACTTCTCGAATTTGGCTGAGATCCTCTCAGGGAAACGCTTCCGTGTTCCCTCAGCCGCATTCTTCTATCAGTTGCGATCGGAAGGTGAACCAAGTCCAACAGACGGTGAATTCGTACGCACATTCTCGCCCTTGGTGGCGAACCAGGAACCGACGCGCCGAAAAGCCACAGGACAACTTAACGAATCCTGGAGCATTGTTATCAACGCAAGTGAGATTCGCGATATTCCTACTGGTCGGTTGATTGGCGGTGATGCATTGCCATGGAAACTTGCCACTTGGGGATCAACGCTGGACCTCCGACTGTTACGAAAGCTAGAAAGGCGATTTCCATCGGTAAGAGACTTGGCGCGCAGGGGTGATTTGGTTCTGTCTGAGGGACTTCAATTGCGGAGCGCACCCAGCGGTACGAGTGATGAGACTGTTGAAAGAGTGGTGGGTATCCGTGAGCGAAACACCCTTGATATGAAGCAACTCCGGAAACTGCGGCACGTTTTCGCTGTTCCTGTTCCCGCGGTGTGTCAAATTGACCCCAAATTGCAGTACGCTCGCAAAGGCCGGGGGGAGTTGCCGTTGTCGGTCTGTCATCCCCCTCACATCATCGTTAGCGCTGCTCGCAATTTTGCGATCTACACTGACAAGTACCTAGTTGTGCCACCCCGGCAAATCGGCATTACCAGTAGATCAAACGATGAGCAATTTCTAAAAGCGCTTTCTCTCTACCTGAGTTCGGATTTCGCATTCTACCATCAGTTTCTAACATCAACGCAATTCGGCGTGCAAAGAGGACGCGCAACGCTTAACGCTCTGCGACGCATGCCGATTGCGATTGCCGACCTGACGAAACGACAACTTCAACGATGGGTTGATTTGCATTCTCAACTTGCCCAAACATCGCCGCGCAGTCTCAAGGACGATGGGGGGACTGGAACCAACGAAACACGACAGCTTTCACTCCTTCCCGAAGAAGACACAAGTGAAACGCAAAATCGTTTGTTGACAGAGTTAAATGAACTGGTTGAAGACAGCCTGCATCTCGATGGTGCCGAAAGCGCGATGATTCGTGACTTGGTGGAAGTCCGCCTCGCTCTAAATGATGGAAAGACCGGTAGTGCGGCAGTCCGCGTTCCCAGGAAAAACGAGATCGAATCCTATGCCAAGCGTCTTCAAGCCGAACTCGATGACTTTGTTGCTGGAGAACTGCCGAAACGACATAACGTCTCCGTCGTTCATGATGAACATTCAGGCATGATCGTGATCGATTTCGTTCCCGCCCAAAAAGCGAAGCCGCGGGTGTTCGTTTTGAAAGCAGATCAACCAACCGCGAAGCAGTTGGAGAAGACGCGACGACGATTGCGCGAACAACGAGCCCAATGGGTTTATTTCGACAGAAACCTGAGGATTTATGAAGGCAGGAAGACTTTCGTCTTCAAGCCTATGCAAAGGTTTCACTGGACAGAAAGCCAAGCGATGATCGACGCGAGAGAGATCATCGCCGAGACACTTCAAGGGGGCGGGACACAACGTGATTGATCCGAGATCGCATCAACTGGAAGCACGGTCCGATAACTGCGCGGATTACGAAGAGCTCTTTGTGCCGAGAGTCCATCGTCTGATCAAACTGGGTTACGATCGACTCCCTGCGGCAAGGTACTCCAGTGATGAAGAAACCGCCATCACGGGCGACCTAAGCCAGGAAATCGATGCCGTTCTCGATTCACCGCCGGCAAGTGAGCCATGGATACGATACTTCTCAGTTTACGATGACCCGCCGGTGAATCAACCAAAACGCCGCGGCAAGAAGCGACGACGCGGGAAGCAACGTAAACGCGTGGATATACGAATCGACTCATCGCTGACATCGCCTCGCGCCAGATTTCGCTTCGAGTGTAAACGATTGTCGGCCACTTCGCACACCGCCAAGGACTACCTGGGAGAAGCGGGACTCGGTTGCTTCCTGCGAGCCGACTACGCCGCGGAAGACGAGCGAGCTGGCATGCTCGGCTATGTTCAAACGGACGACGAGCAGGTTTGGGCGAATTCGATTCAAACCGAACTGGAGGAATCCCCAGCGAAGTACGCGGTGCTGCCCGCCAGCCCCTGGCGGCACGCCCCCGTGATCGACGAACTGCCGCATACATGTCGGTCCGGCCACCGACGGGGCCGTGGTAGAAAACCAATCGAGATCTACCACACGCTATTGCGGTTTTGCTGATGAAGTCATCCAGCTGTCCGAATCGACGAGCAAACCTCTGCTGTCGTTTTGCGTTCGCCCCATGCGGGATCTTGAATCTCAATATCGCCGGTTAAAGCGAAAACCCCTCGGCGATCTCGGGGGGGCGGCGGAGTATTCGAGCGGTTCGAGCGAGCAGTCGGCGCGGCCCTGACTCAAACTGCCAGCGGGCGCTCCATATACAACACTACTTCGCCATAGATGCCGCCAGAAATATCCTCGGGCGTATCATGCTCGACATCTTCGGCTTATCCCAATTTGCTGGTCCATTTGCCAGTTGGAAGCTGCCTGGCCACGTGCGAGTAGGTGAATCCCGAGCCGTAGAGTGCGATCTTCTCGAATTCAGGATTCAATTGCTCGTTCGCGCATTCTTTGAATCCCAGGGAGGCAAATGCTTCGATCAAGGCGCCGATGCCGTGGCTCTCCACAGGCGCGAACACCGGCCAATAGTACCCCTCCGACTGCCACCACCGATCGGTGTCATGCGCAGCCCAGGCAACACAGTTGTACGAGACGCTCGCCGGGCTCGTGAGTCGATGGTTTTCGGGCGTCAACCGAGGGAATTGCTCAGACGGAAGCATGTGGAAGATAGCCTTTTTGCCGACCCCAATCGATCCACTGCGAGGCCATTTCTTTGACATCGCCCGCCACCTCCGACGATACGGGGTTCTCGCCGCAGATCGCCTCCAAGGCCCAAAACCAGTGGTCCGTTTCGCGCTGCAGATCTTGGAGAATGAGCGGGATGACCGCCGGCCCCATGCCAATGATTTGTTGGTAGGGCCAAAGCATTGCGATTTGCGCGGCATTCGAGAGACAACGCGACTCGGCCTTCCACTTGTCCCGCAGGACCTGAAACCGTTCTTGAAGATCAGGTTCCATTGCAACTGTTGGCATGTCCGTCGGTCCTTACATTGGGTGGATACGAGCAGATGACGGCGACGGCGCTCATGTTATCCCAATTTGGACAGAAACGACAACGTCATTCGCCTACAGCGAAAACCCCTCGGCCACCTCGGGTGGGGCGGCGGCGTACTCGAGCGGTTCGAGCGAGCAGCCGGCGCGGCCCTGACTGAGGCTCCGCATCGCGCTCGAGTAGCCGAAAAGCTCGGCCAGTGGGGCGCGCGCCTCGATCGTTGAGTTTCGGCCGCGTTGTCCGGTCTTGGCGATAATCGCCCGTCGCTGCTGCGAATCGCCCACGAAATCGCCCAAGTAGTCTTCGGGCGTGGTGATGTTCAGCCGCATGATCGGTTCGAGCAGCACGGGGTTGCCCTGTTTGAGCGCGGCCTCGAATGCCTCGCCGGCGGCGATGCGGAACGCGACCTCGGTCGAACCTTCGACTTGCGCTTCCCCACCCAAAAGCGTCACTTTCAGCTTGGAAAGCGGGAAACTACCGATCAAACCGCCACCCTCCGCCCGCGAGTGCAACTCATCGAGCGCGGCCTCGACCAGCGGCCAAGGCAGTGCATCGCCAATGCAATGATTGATGACCAACACGCCTGCTTGGTCGCCGTCGTATGGCTCCATGCGGATGTTGACCTTCGCGAACAACTGCTGACCGGCAATGGTGCGATGGCATTCGCCGGTGACCTCGATCGCCTGCCCGATCGTCTCGCGGTAGCTGACTCGGGGTTTGTGGACTTTCACATCGAGATTGAAATCCCGCAGCAGCCGGTGCTTGATGACCTCCAGATGCAACTCGCCCATGCCGCTGATGATGGTTTGGCCGGTTTCTTCGTTTTCGCGGGCGCGGAAGGTGGGATCCTGCCGCTTCATCATTTCCAGCGTGTCGGCCAGTTTCTTGCGTTCGGACGTCGACTCGGGCTCGATCGCCATCGCGATCACCGTTTCGGGGAATTCGATCGATTCGAGCAAAACCGGGGCTCGGGTATCGCAGAGCGTGTCGCCGGTGATCGAGTCCTTGGGGCCGATCAAACCCACGATATCGCCGGTGGAAACCTCCGGCAGCATCTCGTCCCGCTTGGTCGCGTGAAGCTGCCAAAGCTGTGAGACGTTTTCCTTTTTGTCTTTGCCGGGGTTGTAAACACGGCTGTTTGCCTTGAGCTGGCCCGAGTAGACGCGAATCCAATAGACGTCGCCCGTTTTGGCCGGGAGAATCTTGAAGACCAAGCCACAGAACGGCTCTTTGGGATCGGGCTTGCGAGCAAGCTTCTTTGCCGTGGTTTCTTCTCCATCGGCCTTGGTAGCCTTCGCACGCGACTTGCTGCGTTTGCCGCCTTTCCCACCGGTTTTGGCCGGCTCTGTTCCTACGACCGGCGGCATGTCGAGCGGGCAGGGCAAGTAGTGAGCGACGGCGTCTAGCACAGGCTGCACGCCGATACCGTGCAAGGCCGATCCACACAGCACCGGTTGGATTTGATGCGCGATCGTTGCCTCGCGGATCGTCCGTCGAATCAGTTCGACGGGGATCTGTTCTTCCTGCAAGATCAGCTCGGTCAGATCGTCACAGAAGTGCGACAACTGATCGAGCATCTTCTCTCGCCAGAGTTCGGCTTCTTCGACGAGGTCCTCGGGGATCGGTTCGCGGGTGTAGTTCGGGTCCTGCTCGTCTTCGGGAAACGTGAGCAGTTCCATCGTGACCAGGTCGAGGATGCCGCGGAACGGATCGTTCGTGTGCGCCGGGCCTGCACCGACCGGGATTTGCAGGGTGACGGGGTGCGCACCGAGCCGATCTGTGATCTCATCGACTGTATCGTAAAAGTCGGCCCCTTCGCGATCCATCTTGTTGATGAACGCCACCCGCGGTACGTGGTACTTATCGGCCTGCCGCCAGACGGTTTCGCTCTGTGCTTCGACACCTTCGCGGGCGCTGAAAACGACCACACCGCCGTCGAGCACGCGCAGACAGCGTTCGACCTCGGCCGTGAAATCCACGTGGCCGGGCGTGTCGAGCAGGTTGACGTGTACATCGTTCCAGTCGAAGGTCACGCACGCCGAGTAGATGGTGATTCCGCGGTCCTGTTCCTCGGGATCTTCATCCGTTTCGGTCGAGCCTCTGTCGACCTTGCCCACGCAATGCTTGGCGCCGGTAAGAAACAGCATCCGCTCGGTCACGGTGGTTTTGCCAGCGTCGATGTGGGCGATCACGCCGATGTTTCGCAGTTGTTTTAGTTCACGGGCCATGGCAACGGAGTCGAGAAGTTGTTGGTTGTTGGTTGTTAGTTGTTAGTTGTTAGTTGTCAGTTGTCAGTTGTCAGTTGTCTACACCTGGGTTACCAGTACTCGGCTAAGCCGCAAGCGGCCGAACTGACAACTCCCTCTCAGCGCACAAAAAACGCCGCGCATCCAAAGTACGGAAAACGCGGCGGATTGTTTCGGACATTACCACGCGAAGTGGGCGAATGCTTTATTGGCGTCGGCCATACGGTGGACATTCTCACGACGGGTCATGGCGGCGCCTTCTTTGTTGTAAGCGGCAGCCAATTCGTCGGCCAGTTTCAAATGCGTCGGTCGACCCTTCTTTTCTCGCAGCGCGATCAAGAGCCAGCGAATCGCCAGCGACTGTTGACGAGCGCGGTTGACTTGCATCGGCACTTGGTAGGCGGCGCCACCAACACGCTTCGAACGGACCTCGATCTGCGGCTTGACGTTTTCGACCGCTTGTCGGAAGACATCGATCGGTTCGGCGTCCGGGATGCGTTTCGCCAACTCGTCAAAGGCATCGTACACGATCTTCAACGCGACAGTTTTCTTGCCATCCCACATCAGGCAGTTCACGAACTTGCTGACGAGGATGTCGTTGAAACGGGGATCGCCCTTGAGTTGCGTTCGGCTTGCAGTGAATCGACCCATTTTGAAAGTCTTCAGTTGACAGTTACTAGTTTTCAGTTAACGGTTGTCAGTTCATGGTTGTCAGTTTTCAGGAAGAAACGCTCTCACTGATAACTAACAACTAATAACTGATAACTCCTTACGACTTCTTCGCGCCGTAGCGGCTGCGCGACTGCTTGCGGCCGTCGACGGCCAAGGTATCGAGCGAGCCACGAATGACTTGGTAGCGGACGCCCGGCAAATCGCGAACACGACCGCCGCGAACCAACACAATCGAGTGCTCTTGCAGGCTGTGGCCTTCACCGGGAATGTACACGGTGACTTCTTTGCCGTTGGAAAGGCGAACACGCGTGATCTTTCGCAGTGCGGAGTTCGGTTTCTTCGGCGTCATCGTGCGCACCTGCAAACACACACCGCGCTTCTGCGGGCATCGCTCCAAAACGGGGGCCTTGGAAAACGTGCGCTTGCGTTTGCGTCCACGGCGAACGAGTTGGTTGATCGTAGGCATTTCGAATGGGGTCCACTAAGGGTTCTTATACTTGGCTATTTCGTTGGCTGCCGAAGGCGGAGATCTCTCCAGAGGCAACTGTCGCGAGCAAGGGCAAGCCATTTAGGATACCCCAGCCAGCATGTATGTCAATATGGGTAGCGTGTTTGGCGAGATTCGCCGCGGACTAACGCCCGCCGCTCGCCTTGCTAAGCGTCATCCTCACCCAGCAAAGTGTCGAAATCTCGGAGTTCCTTCTTTTCGGGCGGGACGGGAGGTTGCGGTTCGGGCTCCGGAGTCGGTTGTTGCGGCACGGCCCCACTGAGCAGCGACTCGAGGGAGGGGGCGGCTGTTTCACCGGGTTGCCCCACCGGCTCGATCGGAGCCCCTTCGGTCAGCGGTGCTGGGGCATCCGGCATTGCGCCAACCGTCGGGTCGCCCATATCCGTCGGGATTTGCTGGCCTTCCCCACCTTCTTCAGCGCCAGATTCCAACAACGGGAAGCTGGTGACCAAAGCACGCTCTTTCTGAGCGGCCAAGGCTTCCAAAGCCTCGGGTCGGATGCGGACTTCCGAATCCTGGAAGGTCCTAAAGCCCGTACCGGCTGGAATCAGATGGCCGAGAATCACGTTCTCCTTCAAACCAACGAGTTTGTCGATTTTTCCGGAAAGCGCGGCCTCAGTGAGTACCTTCGTTGTCTCCTGGAAACTGGCAGCCGAGATGAAGCTCGCGCTTTGGACGGCAGCTTTGGTGATACCCAATAGCTGTGTCGATGCAGTGGCTCGTTTTGGCCGCGTACCCTTTGCTGGCGTGCCGCCGAGCGCCTCGACCTGTGTGTTCGCTTGCTCCAAAGCGTCTTTCGGCACAATTGTGCCCACTTCGAACTCGGTTTCACCCTTCTCGGTAATCTTGACACATTTGGTGAGGTCGTCGTTCGCCTTGCGGAACTCGAATCGATCGAGCACCAAACCGGGCAGCAAGTTCGTGTCGCCAGCGTTCTCGACAAGCAGCTTGCGAAGCATGCGGGCGATGATAATTTCGATGTGTTTATCGTTGATTTCCACTCGCTGGCTACGATAAACGCCTTGGATTTCGTGGCACAGATACTGCTGGACAGCCTCTTCACCCGAAACGCGAAGAATGTCATGCGGCACCAGCGGACCATCGACCAAAGCCTGGCCGGCTTTGACGAAGTCGCCCGAGTGCACGAGGAACCGTTTACCGTGTGGCACGAGGTGTTCACGTTCGACGCCACTTTCACTGCGAACAATGATCGTTCGCTTACCGCGGCGTTTTTCGCCCAGGATTTCGACCTGACCGTCGATCTCGGCGATGACGGCCGGATCTTTCGGCTTGCGAGCCTCGAAAATCTCGGTCACACGAGGCAGACCACCCGTGATGTCCTTGACGCCCGAGGCTTCACGCGGAGTACTGGCGACCACCGCACCGGCGCCGACCTCTTCGCCTTCGTTGACCGTGATACGCGCCTTTTCGGGCAAGTAGTGAACGTCGAGCGGTTTGCCGTCGGCGTCTTCGATGACAACCTGCGGGTGCAATTCACCCTTGTGGTCGATAATCAGCTTCTGGACGTTGCCACCGGGATCCTTTTCGGCCCGCATGGTCTCGCCTTCGACAACGTCTTCATAGCGGACCTTACCGGCGACCTCGGCGAGCACGGGAATCGAGTGCGGGTCCCATTGGCATAGTTCATCGTCAGGCTTGACTTCGTCTCCTTCGCTGACCACCAACTGAGCCCCCAAGGGCACGTCGTATTTTTCAAGTTCGCGGCCTTTGGCGTCGACGATAGCGATTTCGCCATTTCGCTTGAGGACAACCATTTGGCCATCAGCGTTGGTGACCACACGCAGACGGGCGAAACGGACAAAACCACCCTTCTTCGATTTGAGTTGGCTTTCCTCGACATCCGTCGTCGCCACACCACCGATGTGGAAGGTACGCATCGTCAACTGCGTGCCCGGCTCGCCGATCGACTGGGCCGCGATGATGCCGACGGCCATGCCTTCCTCGACCAGGCTTCGCGTGGTCAGGTCCATGCCGTAGCAGAGTCGGCAGATGCCCAGCGACGCTTGGCACGTCATCGGG
>Ga0180435_10007301_pt1 | contig 10537 bp, 10 predicted proteins | sample SS_ome_3_FD_132467 | JGI IMG/M metagenome (GOLD analysis project Ga0180435, IMG submission 132467) | Hypersaline lake sediment archaeal communities from the Salton Sea, California, USA - SS_3_S_1 metaG | ecosystem: Environmental > Aquatic > Non-marine Saline and Alkaline > Hypersaline >... | reverse complement strand
CATCAGGCATGCTGATCGGCCGGTTCTGGAGGAATCGCGAACCCGGCTGCAGCAGTATTGGTCAGAAGTGACTCGCGACATGCAGTCGCTACGCGACAATCCGGATTGTGCGGCCGAGGAGTTCGCACGTATTTCCATTCCCGACCCGGGGCTGTCTGCGTCGCTTACCTTCGACCCGGGCGAGGATATCGCCGCACCCTATATCGAAACGGCTCGTCCGCGTATGGCCATCCTGCGAGAGCAGGGCGTGAACGGTCAGGTGGAGATGGCGGCTTCCTTCCACAAGGCGGGGTTCGAGTGCGTCGATGTGCACATGTCCGATCTGCTTTCCGGTCGGGTGACGCTGGATGAGTTCAGGGGCCTGGTCGCCTGCGGTGGATTCAGCTACGGCGATGTATTGGGGGCGGGGGAAGGCTGGGCCAAGTCGATTCTGTTCAACAACCGCGCACGCGAGCAGTTCCAGGCATTCTTCGAGCGTGACGACAGTTTTGCCCTCGGAGTGTGTAACGGGTGTCAGATGCTCTCCAACCTGAAGGAACTGATACCTGGCACTCAGCACTGGCCGCACTTCGTGCGCAACCGATCCGAGCAGTTCGAGGCCCGCTTTGCCTTGGTCGAGGTAGTGGATTCCGCTTCGATTCTGCTTGTCGGCATGGCGGGCAGCCGGATGCCGATTGCGGTGGCACACGGCGAGGGGCGGGCGGAATTCGCCGGAAATGATCATATTGCCGCTGTGCAGCCGCAGGTGACGATGCGCTATGTCGAGAACGATGGCAGCGTCGCGCAACACTACCCAGCCAACCCGAATGGCTCGCCGGGGGGCATCACCGGATTGAGCAGTACCGATGGCCGGGTCACCATCATGATGCCTCATCCGGAGCGAGTCATCCGTACGGTGCAGAATTCCTGGCATCCGGATGACTGGGACGAGGACGCGCCCTGGATGCGCCTGTTCCGCAATGCGCGTCGCTGGGTGGACTGATGAGCACCTCGGACCTGATTGCGCTCGAAGAGCGCATTGCACACCAGGATGCTGCGATCGATGAGCTGACGCGACACTCCCTGACCCAGGCGGAGACGATCCGCCGCCTGGACAAACGTGTGGAGCAGTTGGAGGCCCAGCTCCGGGATCTGGCCGGCCGCGTCGGCCAGGAGATCGAGGATGCGCCTCCGCCGCACTATTGAGATGGTTGGCTGATGGGTACTCCCTGCCGGGGTTGTTTAATCATTCGCACCGTGTTTCTGGCGATAGTGCTCGGTGGCGGCGGGGGATACATGGTGGCTGAGGCCTATGGTCCCGGAACCCTCTCGATGGTTGCGACTTTCTTCGGCTCCTTGCTGCCGGTGATGTGGTACGTCCGGGATCGCGATCCTTCCGACTGACGCGAGAATGAACCTGTAATAAAGCGGTTCACTCACCGGTCTCATGACCAACGACCGATTGAGATTAGTACATGCGCATCCATGTTCGTCACCCTTGGGAACTGAAGGAATCCGACGTCACGCCGGAGGAGCAGTTCCGCCAGCGCCGCCTGATCCTGAAGGCGGCCGCAGTGGCCGGGCTTGGCGTGGCGGCCCCAGTGCAGGCGCTGGTGCCAGCGCAGGGTGAGGGAAATCCCATTTCCGGCCTGCGGGATACACCCTACGGCAAGGGGTTGCCTCTGACCGGTTTCGAGGATGTCACCGGCTACAATAATTTTTACGAGTTCGGTGCCGGCAAGACCGACCCGGCGCGTACCGCGGGCTCGTTCGAGACCCGGCCCTGGACGGTTCAGGTGGATGGAGAATGCGAGGCATCTGGCGAAATCGGTATCGAGGATATCCTGAGCCGGATCCCACAGGAGGAGCGGATCTACCGTTTCCGCTGCGTCGAGGCCTGGGGCATGGTGGTTCCGTGGAGTGGGTTTCCCCTGAGTGCGCTGCTGGAACGTTTCGAACCGACCTCGCGTGCGCGCTACGTGTACTTCGAGACGCTGTATGACCCAGAGCGTATGCCCGCACAGAAAAGAGCGGTGCTCGACTGGCCCTACCGCGAGGGCCTGCGTATGGATGAGGCGATGCACCCGCTCACCCTGCTGGTGACCGGTGTCTACGGCCGGGAGCTGCCCGCGCAGAATGGTGCGCCCCTGCGTCTGATAGTGCCCTGGAAATACGGGTTCAAGAGCATCAAGTCGATCGTGCGAATCCGTTTCGAGGAGCACTTGCCTGCAACAACCTGGTCTGATCTTCAGCCTTCCGAGTACGGGTTCTACGCCAATGTGAATCCTGAAGTGGACCATCCCCGCTGGAGCCAGGCCCGCGAACGCCGGATAGGCGAGGGGCTGTTTTCGCGCAAGCATCCCACGCTGATGTTCAATGGCTATGCAGAGGAAGTCGCAGGCCTCTATAGAGGCATGGATCTGAGCAAGAGCTTCTGAGCATGAGTGCAAACACCCTGGTCCGATGGGTGTTCAAGCCGGCCGTTTTCTGCGCGGCCCTGGTGCCGTTTGCCTTGCTGTTGTATGCAGCCTGGCAGAACACGCTCGGCGCCAACCCCCTGGAGTCCGTGATGAGAGGGACGGGCGATTGGACGCTCCGCTTCCTGCTGCTCAGCCTGGCAATGACTCCACTGCGTCGGTTGCTCGGTCGTGGCTGGCCGATACGGTTCCGCCGCATGCTGGGATTGTTTGCCTTCTTTTATGCCTGTCTGCATTTCCTGATTTGGTTGGTGCTCGATCAGGAACTGAGCTGGACCAACATCTTTGCCGACATCGTCAAACGTCCCTTCGTGACGGTGGGTTTTCTTGCCTGGCTGATGTTGGTGCCACTTGCGCTGACATCGACCCGGGCTGCCATGCGTCGCCTTGGCCGCAACTGGTCAAGGTTGCACCGACTGGTCTATGTGGTTGCGGTGTTGGGCGTCCTGCATTTCGTTTGGCTGGTAAAAGCGGACCTGTTGGAGCCACTGGTTTACGCGGGGATCCTCGGTCTACTGTTGTTGCTGCGACTGCCGTTACGGCCACTCAGTGGAAGCCGGAACAGGACTGCCAGGGGATCTCTTACAGAGGGTTAGATCCTCAATTTTCTTGCTTGAATCCTAACTTGGGTTATACTCGGCTCGACTTTAAGAACTGCGTAAGAACAGATCTGGAGGAGGATGGAACGCCCGGTTCATTGGACGGGGCGTTTTTTTTTGGCTATTTCTTAATTGACCACCGATTGCTACCCGCTTGAACCGGGAAACAGGAGTACGCCATGATCCGAATTTTCCCCACTTTCGCCCTGATGAGCGTTTTGGCCTGTGGCTCCGCGTCTGCCTTCTGGGGCTGGAGCGACAGCAATCAGTACAGTGACGGCAGGACTGACGGCAGTGCTGACATGCAAGGTGACGCCAGCGCCGAAGGTGAGATGGAGTTCAGATTCGACTTTACCGGACGGATGAAAGCAGACGGTGACTTCAAAGGTGATACCGACACCGATACCAACTGGGGCGGGTATACCTATGACTATCCCTACTGGTACGGCGTCCCCAATTATCAGGGGCCGTACGGGATGCCTTATGCACCAATGCCGCAGCAGTGACAACCGCTGCTCGGAAGATCGGCGCTGCCTTTCACTCTAATACTGGCCTTCGCAGATCTCAGCAAGGGGGCCGGCCGCGTTTGCCCTGGCCGCAATGAAAAAATCCCCGTTGCGAGGGAGATCTGATTAAATCAGCGGAGCTTTCTCCCGATACATGGCGTATGGGTGCCATCGCATCCTTACCTACTTCAGGACTTGAGATATGGGCTGGGAAGCTTGGCTTACGTTGTCTGTCGTTATCGGCTGTTTCGGACTGATCGCGTTCACCTGGGTTTCGCCCGACATCATCATGTCAGCGGGACTGACTGTGTTGCTGGTCTCTGGCGTGTTGTTGCCCGAAGCAGCGCTGGCCGGCTTCGCCAACCAGGGCATGTTGACCGTAGCCGTGCTCTATATCGTGGTCAGTGGTCTGACCGAGACCGGCGCCATCGGCTGGGTCGTGCACTACATCCTGGGCAGGCCTCGCGGCATACAGCAGGCGCAGGCAAGGGTAATGGCCCCGGCAGCCGCGCTGAGCGCCTTTTTGAACAATACACCGGTGGTGGCGGTGTTCCTGCCGGCGGTAAAGGTCTGGGCCCGGCACAATAACCTGAGTCTGTCCAAGCTGCTGATACCGCTGAGCTACGCGAGTATCGTCGGTGGCACCTGCACCCTTATCGGCACAAGCACCAATCTGGTGGTCAATGGTCTCCTGGTGGACCAGGCCGGACTGCCCGGTCTTGCCATGTTCGACCTGGCCTGGATCGGTCTTCCCATCACCGTGAGCGTGCTGTTGTTCCTGTTCCTTTTCGGTGAACGATTCCTCCCCAATCGCGAGGCGCCCCTGGCCCAGGGCGAGAGTATTCGCGAGTACATGGCGGAGATGATGGTGGAAGATGGGAGTCCCCTCGCAGGTCGCAGCATCCGCGAAGCCGGACTGCGCTCCCTGCCGGGCCTGTTCCTGGCCGAAATTGAGCGTGATGGTGTGGTTTTACCGGCGGTGGAGCCGCAGGAACTGCTGCAGGCAAACGACAGGCTGGTTTTCGTGGGAGATATCGAATCAGTGGTCGAGCTGCATGCCATGCGCGGCCTGGTGCCGGCAACGGATCAGGTGTTGAAACTGGGGGGCGAGCGCAAGGACAGCAGTTTCTTCGAGGCAGTGGTCTCGGATACCTGCCCGCTGGTGGGCAAGAGTGTTCGAAAGGGGCGCTTCCGCACGCGCTATCAGGCAGCCATCCTGGCGATGGCCCGCAATGGCGAACGTCTGCGAGGCAAGATTGGAGACGTGGTCCTGCGTACCGGGGACACCCTGCTGCTGGAGGCGCGGCCCAGCTTTCTGGAACAGTTTGGCAGGTCACGGGATTTTCTACTTGTCAGTGAGGTGGGGGAGGGGCACCCGCTCAACCACAAGGGGGCACCCGTGGCGCTCGCGATCGTCGTGGGTATGGTGCTGCTTGCGGCGAGCGGACTCTTGAGCATGCTGGAGGCGGCCCTGGTGGCGGCGGGGCTGATGGTACTGTCCGGTTGCACCAGTGGACGGGTGGCGCGTCAGGCGCCTGATTGGCAGGTTTTGGTGGTTATCGCGGCATCCTTTGGAATTGGCGCGGCCCTGCAGCAGAGTGGCGCGGCGGGCGTACTGGCGCAGGCGATCATAGACCTGGCTGGTGGACACCCCCTGGCCTCATTGACACTGGTCTTCGTCGCCACCGCGCTGTTGTCTGCCATTGCAACCAATAATGTTGCAGCGGTATTGGCCTTTCCGATCGCCTTCGCTGCCGCCGAGCACATGGGGGTGAATGTGATGCCTTTTGCGGTCACGATCATGATCGCTGCCTCCACCAGCTTCGCCACGCCCATCGGCTACCAGACGAACCTCATGATCTACAACGTAGGCGGCTACCGATTTATGGACTTTGTTCGGGCCGGACTGCCGTTGACCCTTCTGGTGGGGCTGGTGACGGTGGCGTTGGTGCCCTATATCTGGACGTTCTGAGCAATCATCATCAGATGGGACTGAGGCCATCCACAACCCTGCCGCAATTCGCGAGGCGCGCACAAGACATCTTTATGATCCGGTTGCATTTTTGTTGCACAAAAACCGGAAAAAACGCGCGATAATGCTCAGCTTAACCTTTAATCGTTGCCACTCCCGGCAAAAACGTCCGGGCTCCCGGCGGAATACAGCCTGATCTTCAGGTGGACCCGGGAATTGCGTTTGGCAGCAGGCCGTAAAAGTAACTGCCTTGATCTACTGGAGTAATTCAAGGCTGGGAGGTAAGAAATGATCACTTATGAAGATTTGAACCTGCAGAACCATAAAATCACCGAGCTGACCAATATCCTGAATCTTCTGCTGGCGGACAGAATCATCTGTGACGCGGAAACCACTCAGGAACTGTTCTTCCGCTACATGGATTTGGTCCAGAAACATCTTCAAGTCACGGAGACCAATATCTATTCACAGTTGCTCTCGCAGGGCGACCAGAAAGCACGCAATGCGGCCAACAGCTTTATGAGTGGCTCCAAGGAAATCAAGCGTGTGTACAACAATTTCCTCAAGCACTGGTGCAAAAAGAAAACTCGTGAACTGGTGATCAAGGATTACGACAGGTTCCTGAACGATTGCGAAGAATTGTTCGAAATGGTCCTGGATCGCATCCAGGCTGAGACGGAACAACTCTACCCGCTGGTGCGTAAAGTTACCGGGGATGCCGTCAACGTCGCCTGATCAGGCCTTTTGCAGGCGTGCGCTGATGTCCTCTCTTGCCTGCCGCAGAATCGAATCGCGGTCGATATCGTCGAGAATCTCGCGAACCACGTGTTTCGGTCCGCCCTGGCCCCAGGACTTTCCCTGCGCGAGATAACGTTCTGCCGCCTGGCCGACCACCCAGGTACTGTAATAGGCCACGGCTCCCTGGCCACCCCCTGTCACCAGTGCCGACAGCCCCCACGATCCGAGCTTGAGCGCCGAGGAGGCGAAATGCAGCGTCCACACGGCGCCCATCAGCAATGCCATGTGGCCACCGATGGTGCGGATCAGGCTGCCCGCCTCATTGCCTGAAAGGGGGAGTGCATACACACGCGACAAATGTACGATCATCGACACGTCCACCGCCGCGGCCGCCACCAGGTCGGCCACCGGTATCGGGTTGAGCGCCACTGCAACGCCCTTGGCCGCGCAGTAGTTGCGGATCAGCTTCTGCCCGATCTCGCGGCGGGCAGCCAGAATGCGCTGTCCCACCTGGTCACTCAGGCGGCTGGCGAACAGGGAGGCATTCAAGGCAGCCAGGGTCTTGCCCTCTGCCTCCAGGATCTCCCACAGGCGTGCTTTGACCGCTTCGACGTCCACCGGCGGCTGTTGCAGGCTTTCCGTTTCGTTGCCCGATTCGTCCACCCGGATCAGGACGCGCTCGGCCGGGTGCGCAGCGGCGGTCACGATGTTTCGTTCATCAACCAGGCCGGCGCTGTGTCGCCGCAGGGAGCCGAGCAGCGCCTCCAGCTCCGCCGGACGGTACCGATCGCGCTTGTTCAGAACCAGGATGACCGGCCGGTGTGATTCGATAATTCCCTCGAGCGCATCCACTTCGGTCTGGGTAAGGTCGGAATCGACAACGAACAGCACCAGGTCGGCCCGAGCGGCCACTTCATGCGCCAGACGCTCCCGTTCCTCGCCCTGTACCTCGTTGATGCCGGGCGTATCGATCAAAAAGACATTGTCCGCCTGGTACTCGCGCCATTTCCCATGCTGAACCTCGGTGGTCTCGCCATGCAGGGGACTGGTGCTGAACTGCACCTCTCCCATCAGTGCATTCAGCAAAGCCGATTTCCCCACGCTGACACGACCGAACACCGCGATATGCAGATGGCCATGTTCGAGGCGCTCGAGCATGGCGCGCACTTCCTGGTAGTCCCCGTGCAAGGCCTCACGTACCGCGTCCGGCACCCGCGAATCCTGCACCAGGGCCTCCAGGCTCTCGCGAGCCAGTTCGAGATGATCCGGTTCCGGCGTGGCCGTTTCAGCGTTCCTGTTTTTTGATCTGCTCGAAAACCAGCCGCGCATAGCGCCCAGCAGAGCCCTTGATCTCTTCACTCAGTTGACCCTCGAATTGATCGGCGACCTGCAGCGGATGCAGCTCGCCACGGCTGGCCAGGGATGCGGCCAGACTCTTGCCCAGGGCGTCGAACAACAGCCCATAAGCCACGGCATGCAGCGCCCCGCCGGCGAGTGTCCCAACGCCGGGAAAGGCCTTGAAGGCGTTGCCTGCGACCGCAAGCAGCAGGGTAACGTTCGTCTTCACATGCTGTTGCACCAGTTCCAGCAACAGTTCGATATCCATTTGACGCAGCGGCACATCGTACAGGGCAGCGAGTTCCTTCACCATGCGGCTGGCCAGGTAGCCCTGGATGATCAGATCGGTCCCTGGCGTCATGGCTGCCACCGCACCCAGTACCGCCTTTTTCGAATACCCGGAAACAACACGTTCCGCGGCTTCCCGTCGCTGCGCATCGAGCGCCGCATCGAGACGTCGCTGCACCAGCACGAACACCGCACTGTCGCGCAGTTCGGTCAGGGTCCCGGCATGCGTGTCGATGATCTCCTGCAGCGCCTGCAACAGGCTGTCCACCTGTGCCGGTTGCGGTCGCTCGACCCACTCCTCGGTCCCATTCGGCAACTGCCGGAGCGCTGCCACAGTACCTCCGGCGGATACCGGCACCACCCTGGCCGGACCCAGCCGATCCACCCGCTCCTGTAGGCGCGCCACCACCTGTGCCACTTCGGCCGACGAGCGAAGATCGATCTTGTTCAGGGCCACCAGGGTGGGCTTGTCGAGGCGCAGCAACTCCTGCAGCGCCTGCATCTGGGTACGCGTGAGATCACCCTCGACCACGTACACGACAATATGCGCACGCAGGGCTTCCTCGCCCGCCAGGACATCCAGTGTGCCACCCGCCTCGTCCAGCCCGGGCATATCCAACAACGCCAGTTCATCTCCGGCCGGACTTCGCCAGTGAAATGTCTCGATCGTGCGCGTGGTGCCGCCGAGGACATGGCGCTCGACCTTTGCCTCCGGCAGCAGGGCAGCCACCAGGCTGGATTTGCCACTGCTTATCTCGCCATACAGAGCGACCTCGATCCGACCGGCGGCACGCCGACGATGCAACAGATCGAGCTCTGCTTGTGCGGCGCCGGTATCCAGACCCTGCGCCCTTGCCCGATCCAATTGTTGCTCCAGATCGACATGATCCGGCAGCGGCTTGTCTGGCGTAGCCCGGTCCGTCGTGACCGGTCGCAGCAAACGCCATATCACCCAAACGGAGAACAGGAGGAACAGGGAAAGGACTGCGGCAACCAGGACCTGCAGCCAAGTGGGTCCCTCACGCAGGTTGTGCCAGATATTCACCAGAGTGTCGGTAAGCACAATGGCTAGCAGCAGAAACGCCAGCAGGCCGAGGGCCGCGGCGAGCGCCAGCAACAGGCGGATCGGTGAGCGCCTGGTCATGGGTCAGCGCGGGAAATCTGGGACAGAGCGCATCCCGGGATTATATCTTCCCCGGGTGGTGATCCGGGGAATGCAGCTCATTGTAAAGGGAGCAGTTTCCTGTTCGCTAGCCCACATCGTTCACCGGGATGCGGAATTTTGGGGCGATGTGGCCAAGCAGATTGAACGATCGCTCGAAGAGGCATAGCCCTCTATGGTTTGAGAGGGATCGTTCAAGATGCGCCGGCCAGATCGTTGCAAAAACCCCATAGAACAGAGTGTCAATACAAGCTGGGCATGCGAAGTTTGGTAACACTCTGAAGAATAGAACTTATTGCCGATCGCCCTGTTCGACCGGTGATCGATGTGGTCTAGCCGCCGGGGGTTTTGGCGGTGATGGAGAGGGCATGCAGTGCGCCGCTGGCGAGCTCTTCCTTGAAAAGGTCCATGACCGGACGCTGCCGCTGGAGCGGATTCTTACCCTCGAAAGCGGAACTGACGATGGTCACCGAGAAATTGCAGTCGGCGCCGTCTGTCTTCACCTCGGCGTCGGGAAAGGCGGTCTGAATGCGTTTTACGATTTCCTGAGCGTCCATCTGGTCTCCCTCGTCTCAATTGTGTACTTCTCCCACGGGCTGCCGTCGGTGTTGCGTATTATCTCCGGCGGCCCGCCTGATCAGGTAAAAACCCCGTTCGCGACTGCCGCCGATGTTGGCGCGGGCGTGTCACACAGCGGGGTCTCAGAATCCGGTGCCAAGGGAGTGGTCAACAACCTGCGAGAATAGCTGGCTGATTCGTTATCGGCTCATCGGCTCAATATATCAGATAAATATTATCGATAAGACAGTGGGTTATGTTGCGGTTGTCTTTGCCTGGGCTGGCCACAAACACCCTGCTCGATTAGTGGATTGCGAAACGCCTCCTGCTGTGCCGCATCCCGCTGAATCGGTAGGGCTGCCAGTCCAGGGGGTAGTGATCGGGGAAGGGGTACTGCCTGTAGGGAAATGGTGTTTATGTTTCCTAAACCTTGAAATTGACTTCGGCTCATGCTGTGGGATTATCGAAACAATGTTCCCGTCCCGGTTGCTCCCGTGCGAAATCGCCGAAGAAACCCGAATAGCAAAAGGGGACGTATCTATTTTCGGTCAGTAGACTGGGAGAAGAAAGGAAGCTAAAGAGGAGGCGGGATGCCAAGAAAAGCCCGGGTGCTGGTGCCCCACTGCCCACATCACATTGTCCAACGCGGACACAGCGTGCCACTGTGGCCAGAAAGGTCATCAGAACACTGCTGACGGCTCCTGATGGGGAATTTATGCCCATCAAGGTCGGCTCAAAGAAAACCCCCGAACGCGGCGAGCTTGTGTTTGAGGGCAAGCTCGCCGCAGGAAGGGGGGTTAGTAGGTCTGGTACCGAGGGACGGACTCGAACCGTCAAGCTGTTGCCAGCGGGGGATTTTGAATCCCCTGTGTCTACCAATTCCACCACCCCGGCGTGATGATCGAAAGGCGACGAAGTAT
>Ga0180435_10007298_pt1 | contig 10539 bp, 10 predicted proteins | sample SS_ome_3_FD_132467 | JGI IMG/M metagenome (GOLD analysis project Ga0180435, IMG submission 132467) | Hypersaline lake sediment archaeal communities from the Salton Sea, California, USA - SS_3_S_1 metaG | ecosystem: Environmental > Aquatic > Non-marine Saline and Alkaline > Hypersaline >... | reverse complement strand
TATTTATTTAACCGTGACCGGTTATAGTTGTGTTGGTCCAGGCTTTCTAGACTTCCAGGAAATTCTTGAGCTTCTTGCTCACCTTTGAATTTCTTAGCTTGCTCAGGGTCTTAAACTCTATCTGCCTTATTCTCTCCCTGGTGACTTTAAATTCCCTGCCTACTTCTTCCAATGTCCTGGGATGGCCGTCCTTTAATCCAAACCTTAGCTGGATAATTCTTTTTTCCCTATCAGTCAGCGTATCCAGGATCTTTTGCAGCTGGTCCTGCAGCATGGAAAATGATACTGCATCAACCGGCTTTTCTACTTCTGAATCTTCTATAAAATCACCCAGCTGGCTATCGCCTTCATCGCCTATGGGAGTCTCGAATGATACCGGGTGCTGGCTTATCTTGATTATCTCCCTGACCTTTTCTGGTGAAAAACCGGATTTTTTTGCGATCTCATCAATAGAAGGGTCGCGGCCCAGCTGCTGCAATAGCCTTCTCTGCACTCTTATGATCTTATTTATATTTTCCACCATATGTACAGGCACCCTTATGGTCCTGGCCTGGTCTGATATGGCCCTGGTGATTCCCTGCCTGATCCACCAGGTAGCATAGGTGGAGAATTTAAAGCCTTTCCTATAATCAAATTTCTCTACAGCTTTCATAAGCCCCAGATTGCCTTCCTGTATTAGGTCTAAAAAAAGCATGCCTCTTCCAACATATTTCTTGGCTATGCTTACAACGAGCCTTAAATTTGATTCTACCAATATCTGTTTGGCTTCATTTTCCCCTGCCTCTACCCTTTTAGCCAGCCTTACCTCTTCAGCTGCAGTTAGAAGCCTGACTTTGCCTATTTCCTTAAGGTACATCCTGACCGGATCATTTACAGATGACTTTATATTAATCCCGAGTTTATCTTTTTTCGCTTTAGCCTTATCTGATTTTTTCTCCAGGTTTTCTATCAAGTCTTCTTCTTTTTCATCCACTACATCAATGTCCAGCTTATCGAAAACCTTAAATATATTTTCAACCTGCTCTTTTGTCAGATCCAGCTCTGAAATATTCTCACTTATCTCTTCAATAGAGATGTGGCCTTCTGCCCTTCCCTTGGCAATCAGTGACTTTACTTCACTAAGCTTGTATTCCGGCTTATCATTTACCTTTTTCAAATTCTTTGTCTTCATTAATCCTTAACCGTCCCCTACTAAAATCTCTTCCTCAGCCGTCTGAGCTTTGAATTCAGGTCATCCCTGTTCCTGGACTTGTATCCGCCGCGCCTGTCGCCCCTGTCAAAATCATGCCTGTTTGACATAGGTTTGGCTTCATTTACATATATAGTCCTGTTCTTGAATTCTGTTTGGTTCAATTTCTCAATAGCCTTTATTGCTTCATCTTCGGTTTCCATCTCTACATAGCCAAAACCCTTGGATTTTCCATCCAGTCTTCTTATGACTTTGGCAGATACTACATTGCCTTCGCTGGCAAACAGTTTCTGCAGCTCTTCATTGGTTGTAGTGTATTCAAGATTACCTATATGAAGTCTTTTATTCAATTCTTTATCCTTTCAATAATAATTATAATTTAACACGATAAGAAATACAGTATTATTATCCTGAGTATAATTTGGAAGGTTAACCCGAAAGCAGCCTCATTTATACATCATACATCCATATCTTATCGATTTTGATATATTATAACATGAATGGCCAAATAATGGGGATTTATTATTTACCACCATAATAGGCCTATAAATATGTTAAGATCTGGATCCGGAGGCAGAAGGTGGGCCTAAGGTTAAGTTTTTTTTATTACATATTTATAGATCTTATAGATTATTTTAAAAGATTCATCTCAAGGTTTAAGCTTTGTTTATTTATTTGCATCCCATATCCTTTTGGGCTTTTTAAGAATGGCTGCTATAGGATATCCTGAAAATAATGTACACCTGTCCGAAAGATACCTTCTTAGTACTGCATTCGGCCTTGACTTAATTTATTCCCACCTGAAAAACATTATTGATATCACCAGGCTTATTACTATCCAGGCTCCCATAGCAGCCAGGTTTATCCATACAGATCCCAGCCCCATGCCGTCTATTATTATCGCCCTTAAAGCACCTCCCATATGGGTAGAGGGAAATCCATTAGCTATAACTACAAGGAACCGGGGCATAATGCTATTGGGAAAGAAAATTCCGCCCAAAAACAGGAACACAAAGAATACTATCAGGGTTATGGGGGTGGCGCTCCTTTCGCTCCTTATGAGGCTGGCCAGGGCAAAGCCGATACTTAAAAAACATATGGATCCTATGGTGAGTATCAGCCAGAAATAGAAATAATTTCCATTTATCCTTATGTTAAATGCAAGTATTCCTATAGCCAGAAGAAGAATGGTCTGCACCAGGATAACTATATAGCGGTGAATGATCTGTGCCGCTATAATAGTCTGTCTTTTTACAGGTGTGAGCGATATCCTCCTGTATATTCCCTTGCCCCTCTCCTCTACAAAGCTGGTGGCAGAAGACATTATTCCATTTACCATCACTGCCATGACTATTATCCCGGGAAGCATATATTCAATGGCCCTCATACCGTAATCATCCCAGACCATGTCCCGATAGATAAGCCCGTAAAGCACCATAAAAAAAAGAGGGAAAGCAATGTTCCAGAAAAGCTCGTCCTTCTGCCTTATAAATAATTTTACCTGAAGCACAAACTGGCTTCCGAATCCGCGCATATTTCAGCTCCTTTATTCCCTGAGTTTTTTACCGGTGATCTTTAAGAATACATCTTCCAGAGTAGCTTTCCTGACAGATAGATTCTCCATGTTCATACTATTATCATCAGCAGCCTGGGTAATCTTTTTCAGTATTCTTGACGATTCCGAAGAACTTATGATAAACCGGTTATCATCTCTTTTAAATGATGTTATAGGACCAAAGATCTTCTTCAAGATTTCTTCAGCCCTGATATCTTCGCTGGTGAATTCAATGGTTGATTCTATACCGGCGCTTTTTATAAGGGACGCCGGCTTGTCCAGGGCGATGATAGTTCCCCTGTCTATTATGCCTACACGGCTGCAGAGCTGTTCCGCTTCCTCCATATAATGAGTTGTAAGTATTATTGTCTTTCCCCTGTCCCTGAGGTCGGTTATTATTTGCCACACATTCCTCCTTGCCTGGGGGTCCAGCCCGGTAGTGGGTTCGTCCAAAAATAGAAGGATAGGATCATTTACCAGGGCCAAGGCCATAGCCACACGCTGTTTTTGCCCCCCGGAAAGAGTCCTGTAATAGACATTTTCCTTTTCCGTGAGGGAGACGAGTTCTAATAATTCCTGTGTGTGGACTGATCTATCATAATAACTGCCGAAAAGATCAATCACTTCTCTTATGCGTATCTGGTCATATATAGTAGTACTCTGGAGCTGTGCCCCTATAATCTCCTTTATCTTCTCCGGCTGCCTGCGGGCATCTATACCGCATATATCTATCTCTCCTGAATCTGGCTGGCGCAGTCCCTCTATCATCTCAACAGTGGTAGTCTTTCCCGCTCCATTTGGCCCTAAGAGTCCAAATATCTCACCCTTTTCTATGTTAAAGCTGATGCCGTTTACTGCCACCAGATCTCCATATCTCTTGGTAAGATCTTTTATTTCTAATATAGTTTCCATTCTCTGTCCTCAATATCACGGATTTAATTTTGGTGTATAATAATTATATCAGCAAAATCAATATTGCAGAAATCATATTATTAAAACAATGCATCCGGATTATTTGATCCCTTTATATTTCCTGGTCTCAGATACCCCAATCAGTAATATCTCTCCAATAAGCACTATTGAAAGTATGATGCTCAGTATTACCCCATATGTGGAGTGGGCCCTGAAGATAGATACTATCAGGTATGCTGATGCAAATGATATAAAAAATACCAGGGAAAAGATACCTGGTTTTTTTATCCTTCTACCTAAAGCAAGGAGCACTGAAAGAATGATAATAACAGCACCTGCCTCGTATACCTGAGTTGGATGCACAATAATTCCGGCAGTCTCATCAAAACAGACTCCCCACCATATATCTGTCTCTTTGCCCAAACAACACCCATTTAAAAAGCAGCCTATTCGCCAGAGGATGAGGGCGCCACCCAAAGGAAATACCAATTCATCTGCTATCTTCAGAACATTCTTCCTAACTATCCTGGCAAAGATAAATCCTCCCAGGACAGCAAAGATAAGTCCTCCAAATAGGGAAAAATCACCATATTTTACCGAGATCAATTTATCAATGCCCTCTATAAAAAATGGATATTTATAAAGTACCCCGATGAGTCTTGCCCCTATAAGGGTAAAGGTAAGGATCACAAGGGTCCCTGCCAGGGAGACTGGCCGGTTTAGGCCGTTTCTCCTGAATGATATGAAGGTAAATATAAGGATAAGGGCTACAGACAGCACAGAAAAAAATATATAGGAATAAATATATATCCCTGAACCGCCTATGCTGAAATCAAATAATACTGGATACATCTAAGCATATTATAGCTATTATTATTTTACAGCCAGTCTATTCGACCCTGCTCTCCCTTAATTTAAGAAGAGCGGGTGCGAATTCCCTTACCAGCTGCTCCATCTCTACATCGCTTATGACAGTGATCCTTCCCTGGTCATATTCATTATCTATCCAATCTTTTATCTTCTTGATCCTGTCATCCCTCTTATCGATCTTCCTGTCTCCCACCAGATCATAATAATTATTGATCCATATGGCTATCCCGGCCAGTCCGGAATGGGCATCAATGACTACCTTGGGAGGTCTTCCCAGTATTTTTGATGTATCGAATATATTATATATCTCCTCATCTTTAAGAAGTCCATCTGCATGTATGCCGGCCCTGGTGGCATTAAAGGCTCTGCCCACAAAAGGTGTGCGGGGCGGTATCTCATAATCAAGCTCATTTTCAAAATATTCTGCAATCTCAGTTATTGCCCTGAGATCCATTCCTCCGGTATCTCCCCTGAGCTGGGCATATTCGATCACCATTGCTTCCAGGGGACAGTTTCCTGTCCTTTCACCTATTCCCAGAAGGGAGGTATTTATCATGGCAGCTCCATACATCCATGCTGCAGTTGAATTTGTTACTGCTCTGTAAAAATCATTATGTCCATGCCATTCCAGCCATTCGGATGGAACACCGCTATAATTTACCAGCCCATATATTATCTGGGGTACGCTCCTGGGAAGGGCTACTCCGGGTATGGCAACTCCCAGGCCCAGGGTATCACAGGCCCTTATCTTGATGGGGATGCCGGCATCCTTTGAAAGTTCCATCAGCTGCTTTACGAATGGAAGCACAAATCCGTAGAAGTCTGCCCGGGTAATATCCTCAAAATGGCATCTGGGTACTATTCCGGCTTCCAGGGTCTCATTTATGACTTTAAGATATGATTCAATGGCCTGCTTCCGGTTCATCTTAAGCTTCTTGAATATATGGTAATCAGAGCAGGACACAAGTATTCCTGTCTCCTTTATTTCCAGTTCTTTGACCAATTCAAAGTCTTCTTTTTTTGCTCTTATCCATGAAGTGATCTTGGGGAAATCATATCCTTTTTCAGAACACTTTATTATGGCTTCCTTATCCTTTTTTGAGTAAATAAAAAACTCGGATTTGTTTATTATACCGCTGCCATTATCCATCTTATGCAGGAGGTCATATATCTGGCAGATCTGCTCAGTGGTATACGGCGATCTGGATTGCTGTCCATCACGGAAAGTTGTATCGGTTATATATAGTTTTTCCGGGATGTTAAAAGGCACCTTCCGGTGATTAAACACCATCTTAGGCACCTGGTTATAGGGGAAGATATTCCGGAAAAGATTGGCTTCATCCACTTCCCTGTAACTAAACTCTACCTCGAGCATCCTGGTTTTATCATTAAATTCTACATTCATGCTTTTTCCTCTCATATATTAAATTATTGATTGCTATAAATATTTAAAATATTAAAATAGATTTTACCATATAATCTAGAGATTTTTGTAAAAAAGTAGAAAAATTATTAAAATATTGGGAATTTTTTAAAATTATTTGGCAATAAGTCCAAATTTTTTAAAATATGTAACTCTAACTACAAAAAATATTATGTATTTAAGAAAATTTATCCTTGATCGTGATATCAGAAGATCCCGCTTATATTCTTTAAGATATCTTCTTTAAATTATGAGCTTTATTTTCTGGACCGAAGACTATCTATACCCCTTTTTATGAGTTGGGAAAGCCACTTCTGCATGGGAAGCATCTCCTTGAATGGCTTAAGACAAAAGTCTATAAGATCCCTGGAATAAAATTCTCCGGGTATTGTAAAATCTTTTCCAATATGCAGGCCATCATATAGAAGCAGTTCGGCATTTTCATGATCTCCGTCAAAATCCCTGGGGAACTTCTTATAATTTTTTCCGCCGAACTCATAACCTTTGACTTTCAATTCTTTATGTATTTTCCCTAACTCTTTTCCATGGCGGGAATGGACTACAGAATTCCTGTATTCTTCCAGCTGGGGTTTGGTAAACTTGTAGATACCGGTTCCCAGCATTATGCGGTCAGGTTCCAGGTGAAAGTAGAATACTGATGACTCCATGCGGGGCAGGTCCCCATCCCAGAATACCACTCCCATATGGGTCTTATAGGGTGATTTATCCTTGCTGAACCTTATATCCCTGTTTATCCTGAATAGTGATTTATTGGTTCGGGGATCGGCATTAATAGTGGGTACTATTTCCTTTAGCCTGGCTCCCATTGCTACTACGAAGCTCTTTGCCGGGTCCGCTACATAATCATCATAGACCTCCCTATTCTGGTCAAACCAGGGCTTATTATTATTTTCCTTAAGTGTCTTGAAAAAATACAGCGTTTCTTTAAAAAAGCCGTTAAATTCCTTTATTTCCTTGTCAGTCATGATCGAACCTCCATGTAATTATTAAAACATCAATCAGAAATTCATTCCAGTTCTTTGATATTGTCTTTACTTCAATTTTTCTTCCAGCATATTTCCGGATATAATAATTGTAAATATATAATCTAACATCTATAGAAATATGGAGCAAAAAAACAATAAAGGCAGACCCAGCGGCATGTCAATCGCCGCCCTTATAACCGGAATACTGGGACTTTCCATTATCCCTATTATACTGGCTGTCATCGATATAATGAGGATAAGAAGAGGTGAATCTGATCCCCGGGGTATGGTTTTGGATATCGCAGGTATTGTTTTGGGATTCCTTGGTATAGTCGCTCTTATAATCGTAGCAATCTCGGCAACAATCATTTTCTTAAACCTTAGTGCAGGCGGGGAACTATTCAGCTTTCTGGCTTTTGCATTCGATTATTAGAAAGGTGCGCTGCTGCTCCTTCTTATATATATCTCATCTACCATTGCCCTCTTAGACAGTGAAAGTAAGTACATTACTGTCTGAGCTATATCTTCAGGCTGCATCAGGACTGACCGGTCCAGGTCTGGCCTTGCATTACCAACAAGGTCTGTGTCTACTCCTCCAGGGTGTACCAATGATACCCTTATCCCATATTTCTGTACTTCTGCTGACAATGCCTTGGAAAGGCCGACTACTCCATGTTTGCTTGCTGAATAGGCTGTCTGGTTCGGGTAACCCTTAAAACCCACTACACTTGAAATATTTATGATATATCCTGCCCCGGCCGGCAGCATAAGCTTAAGGGCATACTGGCAGCAAAGATATACTGCCCTTAAGTTGATATCTATAAGCCTGTCAAAATCCTTAATGGAAAAATCTACTAATTCCCCGGTCTTTACAAAACCGGCATTATTTATAAGGACATCCAGTTTTCCATAGTCCTTTTCTACTTTTTTAAACAGTGCTTTGATTTCATCTTTGTCCGCCAGGTCCGCGGGAATATAAATAACTTTTCCATTTTTTGAGATAATATCTTCTTTAAGATTTTTTAAGGCTTCTTTGTCCCTGGCAGTCATTATCACATTTGCGCCGGCTCCGGCAATAGCTTTGCTTATTGCTTTTCCGATTCCCCTGCTAGCACCTGTTACCAGTATATTCTTTCCTTTTATGCCTGATTCCATTTTACTACTCCTTTAAATAGTTGCTTTCTATAATACAAGCGAGTCTACTGTTTTAAGAGCTCAAGCAATACTATTACAGTTCGACACTAATATTTATAAGTATTGAATGTACTGGCGGAGAGGGAGGGATTCGAACCCTCGAAGCGGGCTTAAACCCGCTTAACCGCTTAGCAGGCGGCCCTTTTCGACCACTCAAGCACCTCTCCGCGATGTTGGCAAACAATATAATAACAGATTTTATAAAAAAATCACTTATTGTTTTTGACTTCTGTTTTTGACTTCGGTTAAAAACACAGTCCAACATAAGAAAACAATTATATTTTTTCCTGATATCCCCTATTATTATATTTAATAACAATACTATATTTATCTTATGAATAAACTATTAAGCATATTGGAAAGAATAGACGGCCGCGGTTATAAGGCCTATAAGGAGCTAAAGGGCAACTATGAGCTGGGGGGCTATACTCTTTTCATCGACCATGTACAGGGAGACCCCTTTGCTTCCCCATCAAAATCAAGGATCAGGATACCTCAGTCAGAAGCTGGTTTTAACCCACGTCTTTTTTCCAATAAAGTGAGGAAAATAGCTTTTGAGGATTATATATGCCGCAAGTTCAGCCATGCTATAAAAGCCCATTCCAGGGGAATCAGGGGTACAGGAAAATCAGGTCTTATCCATATTGATGCGGGTAAACAGGAAATACTAGAAAGAACGGCTGTAGAAATAAATAAGGAATTTATTGAAGCAAGGTTTTATGTGGGTTTGCCTGCCCGGGGTAGAAGGGTTATGGGGAAGCTTTGCATATCTATATTATCAGAAGAGATCCCCAAAATAGCTTCTTCTTCTATGCTCTCTGCTTCCCTGGAGCTCCAGGACCTTAAAAGATTTATTAATATCTGTGAGGACCAGGATAATTTGAGAGAACAGTTGAAAGAAATAAAGCTGGTTTCCTTTATCGCTAATGGATCTATTCTCCCCCGCCGGAGCAGCATAAGCGACCTTCCGCTATCCAGGGATGAGGCGGTGGAATTTATTTCTCCTCCAGGACTTGAGACCAGCCTTAATACCATGCATTCCGGTATTATGAGGGGTATGGGGATTCCAGAAGGAATAACCCTTATAATCGGAGGGGGATTCCACGGCAAAAGCACACTTCTATCTGCCATAGAGAGGGGTATATACAACCATATTCCAGGAGATGGAAGGGAGTTTTCCGTATCAGTTGATTCATGCGTAAAGATCAGGGCCGAAGAAGGGCGCAGTGTGAAAAAAGTAAATATATCTTCTTTTATTTCAAACCTGCCCTTAAAGAAGAATACGGAAAAGTTTTCTACTACAAATGCCAGCGGCAGCACATCCCAGGCTGCCAATATTATTGAGGCCCTTGAATGCAGATCCAGTTTGCTTCTTCTGGACGAGGATACTTCGGCAACAAATTTCCTTATTAGGGATTCAGTGATGCAGAAAATAGTACCCGAGGTAAAAGAACCCATCACTCCATTTATTGACCAGGTAAAAAACATATATAATGAGCTTTTTACTTCCTCGGTACTGGTAATGGGAGGATCCGGTGACTATTTCAATGTTGCCGATACTGTGATAATGATGGATAACTACAGGCCCATCCTGGTTACAGAAAAGGCAAAAGAAGCCATTAACTCTGCCATGGAGTCAAGGGCAATTGGATCAGGTAAAAATTTTGGAGGTATAACCCATAGGTGCCCTGTTCCCTCAAGCATTGATCCTTACCGGGGCAGGAGAGTCAAGGTAAGGGCAAGGGGACTTGACCATATTATCTTTGGTGTTATGGATATTGACCTTTCTGCTGTAGAACAGATTGTCAGCCCCAGCCAGGTAAATACTATATCAGAGATTATAGTTTATGCCCTCAGAAAAGATTATATTGATGGAAATAATACTATTATGGATATCCTTGATCTCGTTTTCTCTGATATTGAAAAGAAAGGCCTTGAAATACTATCAGGGCATGACGGACACCCGGGAAGTTTTGCCTATGCCAGAAAGTTTGAGGTGGCAGCTGCAATAAATAGACTCAGGAGCCTTCAGGTCGAACAAAAATGATGACTTACTCCACTTCCTCTATTATATAATCAGGATTTCCAAGACCCAATTCACCCAGTACATCTATCTGACCATAGGGATCCTTACCAAATATTTTTTCCAGAAGGTGACCGCCTTCCCCTAACTGCCTTCCCTCAGGTAGGGAATTAGGCAGAAGATCCTCTGTCTTTATTGCATCTAGCGAAGCCTTTTCTATAGCAGCAATATCATCAGAAGCCATTATGCCTATATCCGGTACAAGGGATGGGGTAGAAAATCCCCAGCAATCACAGAGCATAGTCAGGTTTAACAAGACATTTATATAATAGACTGAATCTTTGTTAAAGGTTTTTAAGACTTCGCCAGTGGTAAGTGCCATTCCTC
>Ga0180435_10007295_pt1 | contig 10543 bp, 10 predicted proteins | sample SS_ome_3_FD_132467 | JGI IMG/M metagenome (GOLD analysis project Ga0180435, IMG submission 132467) | Hypersaline lake sediment archaeal communities from the Salton Sea, California, USA - SS_3_S_1 metaG | ecosystem: Environmental > Aquatic > Non-marine Saline and Alkaline > Hypersaline >... | reverse complement strand
GTGGGCGACGATGAACCCGGTGGTGTCGTTGTGCATCTTGATCGGCACGCTCTCCAGGTTGAAGAACTCGTTGCGGAAGATGTAGGCCGGCCCGCCGGCGATGGGCTGCACACTCACCCCCATGCGGGCGTTGGTTACCCGGTTCCGCCAAACCCGAACGTTCGACTGGTTGTAGTCGATCTCGATCCCATCATCGACGCAGAAGGCGGCGTCGTTGCCGAATATGTCGTTGCCGAATGAGTCGCCGGTACTCGGCTGAATCGAAATGCAATCGCCGAAGTAGCGGACTGTGTTGTGGCAAACGACATTGCCGGTGCCGCGCAAATCGATACCCCGCTCGCTGGGGATCCCAGCCTGCGGCCACTCAGTGCGACCGGTGATGTTGTTGTTGCAGACTTCCTGGCGGGCTTCGATTGCGTTGCCGCGCCGGTTGTACACGCCGAAGTCAACATCCTTGATGTTGTTGGCCAGGACCAAGATGTCCTGGGTGTTCTGGGCGTCGATGCCCCAATGTCCGTTCTGGATCGTGAGTTCCGAGATGATGATGTGGGAGGTGGTGCGGTCGTAGTTGCCGATGGTCACCACCCCGCGATCAGTGTCCCCGCCGTCGATGACGGCGTGGCCGGAGCCGAGGAACGCAATCGGGAAGTTCTCGCTCCCCGCGGTCATGATCTGGAAGGGCTCATAGGTGCCGGCGGTGACGATGAAGGTGTCGCCCGGCTGAGCCATGTCGGCTGCAGTCTGCAGCCCGTGGATCGGATCCTCGATCGTTCCAGTTCCCGCACCGGTTCCCGGGGCAACGTAGATCGTCCGGAGTGGACCAGGTGCTAATCCCCGGTTCAGCGCCGCAGTCGTCGTCCTGGTCTCGCCGCCCCCATCGGGATCGGTGATGGTCGCCCGCAGCTCATAGGTGACGCCGTGCTCGAGGAACAGCGCGCTCGCCGCCCAGTAGTTGAGCCCGAGCGGAGACCCGTTGACTATCAGTGCGGGGTACGCCCGCACTGCCATAGCGGCCGGCAGCCACTCGCTCGTTCCCGACTCCCGAAACTCCACTTGCATCGTGCTGTCACGATCATCATCGCCGGATATCGCCCAGCGAACACCAATATGCTCAGAACCGGCATCGACCCGCAACTCGCCCGCAACGATGGCGTCGCCGGGCGCGGCCGCGGCGGTAGCCGGGAGAGTCGCGATGAGTACGGCGATGAGGGCCACAGCGGCGGCGGCGGCCAGTTGCCGGCTGGTTCGGTCTTGCAGCATCAATCCGAGAGTAATTGGGGCCGGTGGCTAAGGCCGATCGACTGCCTTCCTCCTTCAGCGAATGGCTGACGGCGCCGATGTAGATGAGGGTTGGGACTGACATGGCCCGGATCGGTAATAGCATGACGAGCAAGCTGAAATGGCAATCACGCCGCTGGGCGTCCCTCCTGCTGCGGGTGCTCGTATTCGTGATACCGCTGGTGTTCGGTGTCCTGGGCGCCACCATCGTCGCCAGAGCTCTTCCGGGCTACGAAAGCCTGCCCGCTGGGATTGCGTGGTGGGTCGCCGTATTGGCGTCGTCGTTTGTTGCCGTTGAGTTTGCCGATCGGATTGCGCGCAAGTTCCTACCGCTTGCTGCACTTCTCAACATGTCTCTGGTCTTCCCCGGCACCGCCCCTTCGCGGGTCAAGGTCGCTATGCGGACCTGGACCACGGCGCAGTTGCGAGCGCGCATCCGCGAGGCCAGAGACAGAGGCATCGATGATGATCCGACCCGAGCCGGAGAAACGGTGCTGATCCTGGTTGCTGCCCTAAATGCCCACGATCACGTGACCCGGGGACATGCCGAGCGAACCCGGGCCTACACCGATGTCTTGGCTGAGGAACTAGGTGTCCCGGTAGAACAACGGGAGAAGCTGCGATGGGTCGCGCTGCTGCATGACGTAGGCAAGCTGCGGATCGACGAGCCGATTTTGAATAAGGACGGCTCCCTCGACAAAGACGAGTGGGAAGAGGTGCGAAAGCATCCGGAACTAGGTGATCGCCTAGTCGCTCCGATCAAGCAGTTCCTCGAGCCCTGGAGTGACACCATCCTGCACCATCACGAGAGATGGGATGGCACCGGCTACCCCCAGGGTCTTGCCGGTGAGGAGATCAACTACGGCGCCCGAATTGTCGCTGTGGCTGATGCATACGATGCGATGACGGCACGCAGGTCATACCAGCCGGCCCGCAATGCTCGGGACGCACTTCGCGAGCTGAGCACGCACGCAGGAACCCAATTTGATCCCACTGTGGTGAGGGCCTTTCTGGGCATCTCGGCCAGTCGGATCCGCCGGCTGACGGGACCGCTTGCCATGCTCGCCCAGATTCCATTCGTTGCCGGCCTGCAGCGTGTTGCAGAGTGGGCCGGAACAGCGACCGCCGGCACAGCCGTCGTGGTTGCCGCAGTGGCAACGGGGGTTGTTGCGCCATCGACAACTTCGGCTCCGGTCGCTGAGGCCCCGGTAGTAGCGGTAGCGACCACCGGAGCTCCCGAGAGCTCCACGACCGTTCCCGACGTCTCGGCACCCACATCCTCGCCAGACTCCCCGAACACGACCACTACCGCACCTGGAACCACGACTACGACTACGACACTGCCTGCCACGACCGCGACCGCACCCGGAACCACGACTACGACACTGCCCACCACGACTACGACCGCACCCGGAACCACGACTACGACACTGCCCACCACGACTACGACTACGACTACGACCGCACCTGGAACCACGACTACGAGTACCACTACGACTACGACGACCGAGGCGCCTGCTAACTCGTCTCCGCAAGCGAATAACGACGCAGTGGAGGGCAGCGCAAGCCGCACGTTCCCCGTCGATGTGCTGGCCAACGACACAGATCCAGATGGAGATCCGCTAACCCTGACCGCGTGCTCGGTCAGCGCTCAAGGCGTTGTCGTCCTGCTTGACGGCAACAAGTGCAAGTACACCCACCCCGATCCGGGGAACTGGACGACTCCCGACACTTTCACCTACACGGTTTCCGACGGTCGGGGCGGAACCGCCACAGCGACCGTCACCCTTACCCCCCTATAGTCGTCAGGCAATAGTCGATAGCCCGACGGGTGAGCGCCCATTCGACGCGATTGCGATCGATCACCAGCCAGTGGTCGTCCGTTGACGCATCAATGACCCCGGTGACGTCGAAGCCCTGCCCTACCAGGCGAAGCGGGAGCTGCTCGATCTCTGCTGTTCCCAGGTATGCCCGGAAGGAGCCGAAGCCCCGTTCACCGCTCGTCCCGTCAAATGCGGCCCTGTGGTTGTTTCTCACGAACCCGACAGCATGTGTGCTTGCTGCGACCTCGATATCCTCGGTGCGCAGCACGAGCAAATCGTTGACGGCGACCACCAGTTGGCCATCGAACTGTTGGGTACCGACGCCGATCGTGACGTGGTCACCCCGGCTCATCCATTCGAAGCAAAGGTCGACCAGCGAACGACGCCGTTTGCGGAGCTGCTCGGTATCACCCTCGGCCGCTGCGTCTTCTTCAATCAACTCGCGACGGCCCCGTCGAGCGACACCTTCCAAGTCGGGGTGATCGGACCACCACGTACTCATCGGCTAATTGTCGGCAGTCTCTTCCACGGCTTCTTGCTCGTGCACCGGGAAGCCCTTGAGCCACTCGAGTACTTCGTCGCGGAAGAAACGGAAGGGACGGCCTCCGGGAATGCGGTAGCAGGGGATGGTGCCTTCCCGGGCCATGCGGCGCACGACCTGCACGTTCATCCCGAGCAGTTCAGCCACCATCGCGGTGTCGAGTACCGGTGGGAAATCGGATGTCTGAGCCACTGCATGCTCCTCTCGGGAACTCCTCCGATTGTACCCCGCCGCCTACGAAGGTAAAGGGTAATTAATGATATCGACGGGTGTTTAACAACTACTCCGTGATCGAAACCAACTCGATCTCAAACGTGAGGGCCTGCCCGGCAAAGCGATGGTTGGTGTCAATGACGACCGTGGTGGCCTCAACTGCAGTAACGCGCCCGATCGTGACTCCGTCGATTAGTACCTCATCGCCGACGGCAACGTCCTCCGGTGCCTCTTCGATGGGAACGCGGAAGATCAGCTCAGGGTCGACTGGGCCGTATGCGTTCTCGGGAGGGATGCGTACAGTCTTGATGTCGCCAACGGCCATGCCGCGCACTGCATCATCGAAGCCCGAGATGACCTGGTCTGAACCGACCTCGAACTCGAGCGGCTCCCTTTCCCGGGAAGAGTCGAATTCGGTGCCATCGTCGAGTGTCCCGACGTAGTGCACATTGACCGTGTCGCCGTCACCAACGCCACCGTCGCCACCGCATCCGGCGAGCGCGATCGCGATTGCAACAGTTAGAGCGATATAGCGCTTCATAGCATCTCCGTCTTACCTTTCTCCATGATAGAGGGCGGGAACGACAAGCCCCGGAGTGGCAAATCCTGCGACTCAAGGTATTGCGGGTATCTGCCGAGAATCACATGGAAGGAAACGTAAACGGAGAGCGTATGTCCGGCGATGCCGCTGATCGCAAAGACGACGACCTGCTCAGCCAGATCGATGAGCTCAAAGCTCGAATGGACCGGCTCATGTCGGGGGGAACGTCGACGTCCAACTCAGCCTTGCTCACTGATGCTCCCCGCGCCTCAGCGCCGGTGGTCGAGGCCAAGCCCACACCGACCCCGCCGCCACCGCGCAAGCGCGTTGGTGACCTGCTCGGAGACTCGGGGTCGGACTCCCTCGACGAACTCGCCAAGCGCGATGCGGTCGTCTTCCCCGATGAATCGAGTTCGGCCGCCGAGAAGAGGACACCAGATCGTCCGGACGATCGGCCAACCTCGAATCCGCCGCCCAACAAGCCGCCGTCGGCCGACGGATCCTTGATCACAGTCGATGAGAGTCGCGACGATCCCCGGCCCAAGGTCGAGTCATTCGACGACTTGGGGTCTGCGGTTGAGCAGGAACTGGCCCGGGATAGTTCGGTGCCCCCGGTGTTTACGCGGAAAGGCCCGGATCTGGCCAGCAGATTCGGCCCAAGTGATGAACCCGCTGAACAGTCGCAGGACGCAGAGGACCAGGAGGACGCAGCGCCGGCAGCTGTTGTCGAGCCCGAAGACATCGAGGAGATCGAGTATCGCGAGGTCGAATCTGCGCCGAAGGGAAATCGCCGGATCGGCACCGTCGTTGTGATCTGGGTCTTTACAGCTGCGGCCAGCTGCGGCATCGCAGTGCTGCACTTCACCGGTGTCATCTAAACACTGACCGGCATTTGCCCCGGTCCGAGCTAGCTTTGAAGGAACGTGCTAAGTCGACTTCTCCTTGCGATCGTGATCCTTGCCCTGGGCGCTCCTGTCGCGACGGCGTCTTTGGAACCGGGCGGTACATTCACCGATGACGACGGGAACGTGCACGAGGCAGCGATCGAGGCAATCTTCGCCGCCGGCATTACTCGCGGCTGCAACCCGCCCCAGAACGACCGGTACTGCCCGGCAGAATCGGTGAACCGTGGCCAGATGGCAGCGTTCTTGGTGCGGGCGCTCGATCTGCCCAGCGCAACGACCGACTTCTTCGCAGATGACGACGGGTCGATCTTCGAAGCCGATGTCAACAGCCTGGCTGCGGCCGGAATCACGCGCGGCTGCAACCCCCCCGAGAATGATCGGTTCTGTCCCCGGCAGCCGGTCACCCGCGGGCAAATGGCGGCTTTCCTGGTGCGGGGATACGGTTTCGATGACTCTGGTGGTGGCGGGCACTTCGGGGACACCGACGGCTCCGTGTTCGCAACGGCGATCGATCGGCTTGCCACCGCCGGGATCACCCGAGGCTGCAACCCGCCAGACAACGATCGGTTCTGCCCAAACCGGTTGGTGCAGCGCGATGAGATGGCCACCTTCCTAGCCCGCTCCGAAGGCCTCGAGCAGATCACACCTCCGCCTCGGTGCCGGATCTTGCCGGCGGACAACATCTGGAACACCCCCGTCGATGACCTCCCGGTAGATCCCAACTCGACCGCCTACATCAACACAATCGGGGCCAACGCCACCCTTCATGCGGACTTCGGGTCGGGAGTCTGGCCGCCCGGCTCCAACAGTCCGATTGGAATCCCGTTTGTCGAGGTCGATCCGGGCCAGCCACTCGTTGCCATCAACTACACCGCATACGGCTCGGAGAGCGACCCGGGACCCTGGCCCATCCCGGGCGATGCCCCAATCGAGGGCGGTCCGGATGCAGGAGGCGATCGCCATGTGGTCGTGCTGGATCGCTACGAATGCATGCTCTACGAACTGTTCTATGCCTTCCCGCGAAGCGATGGCTCCTGGAACGCAGCTTCGGGTGCTGTGTACGACCTCACCTCAAACGATCTTCGCCCGGACGGGTGGACCTCGGCCGATGCCGCCGGGCTGCCCATCCTGCCCGGCCTGGTCAGGTACGACGAGGTGGCCTCCGGCGAGATCGATCATGCGATCCGGTTCACCGCTCCACAGACTCGCAACCACTATGTTTGGCCCGCCCGTCACTACGCGTCGAGCTTGAGCGGTGCGCAGTACCCACCGATGGGGCAACGCTTCCGCCTGAAAGCGGACTACGACATCGCGGGCTACTCTCCCGACGTCCAAGTGATCCTCACCGCAATGAAACACTACGGCTTGATCCTGGCCGACAACGGCTCCTCCTGGTTCATCTCAGGGGCTCCCGATCCGCGTTGGAACAACGACATGTTGCACGAATGGGACGACATCCCGGGGTCGGCGTTCGAAGCTGTGGATGTCTCCTCGCTGATGGTCGATCCGGACTCAGGGCGGGTTGGCGGCTGATGGCACGGGCCAGGGCGCTGCTTGCCTCCGGTGCGCTCTTCCGTGATGATCGAGATCGGGTGTTGCTCGTGGAGCCCTCCTACAAGGACCTGTGGGAGATCCCCGGTGGTGTCGTCGACGTCGGGGAGACCCCGTACGAAACCTGCGTGCGGGAGATCAGTGAGGAACTGGGTCTGGAACTTCGTCCCGGCCGGCTTCTCGTGGTCGATTACTGCCGGCGCCCGTACGTGCCAACCGAAGGAATCCGCTTCCTGTTCGATGGTGGCTGGCTGGACGCCCGGACCGAGCGATCCATCCGATTACCCGCCGACGAACTACTCGCCCATCGCTTCGCGACGCTCGATGAAGCTGCCGACCTGGTCGCCCCGGACCTCCACCGCAGGCTCGTTGTCGCTGTGACCGGGAGCAAGGCGGAGTCAACGGCATACCTCGAAGACGGGGTGGCCGTCGCCGGCGGCTAGGCCGACTTGTCGGCGACCCCGGGGCGACGGAACAGAATCCATATCAGGGGGAGACCGGCGAACATGGCAACCGCCCCCACGAAGATGGCTGTGCGGAGGCCAAACACATCACCCACGGCTCCGAACCCGATGGCAGCGGTGGACCGGATGGCGAAGTTCATCGACAGGTAGATCCCGTTGGCCAGCGCCCGGCTCTCCGGTACCTGCTCCTGAACCAGTGCCATCAACACCGGAGGCACGGCCAGCAGGGTGAGTCCAATGACCGGTAGCAGCGCAATCCTCAACCCACCGTCGGTGGCGAGAAAGGCCAGTAACGCCAGCGGGGCCGTCAAGTGGCCGAAGACGAGGACCGTACGTCGCCCAACGTGGTCGCTCACCCAGCCACCGGCAAAGGCCCCGGCGATACCGGCGGCCTCGACAATCGATAGGGCGGCGCCGGCCAGCCAAACGCTGCTGCCCTCTTCAGTCAGAAACAGCGGCAGGAAGAGGGTCACCGACATCATCATCAGGCTGCGCACAGCGGTGAGGCAACCCAGCACGACCATGAGGCCGCGCATCGAAGCCAAAGCAGTGCGCCAGGGAATTTGCTCACCATCCTCTTTGGTCCGCAAAGCAACATCGTGCAGCTTGAAATAGAGGATGACTGAGGTGGCGATTCCGGCCAGCGAGAGGAAGACCATCGAGCGCAGGGAGATGATCGCCAGGCTGCTCACCACGATCAGCGGTCCCAGCGTGCGGCCGGTCTCGCCGCCGACCATGAAGAACCCCATTCCGCGTCCGAGGCGGGCGCCCGACAGGTAGCTGACGGCGACCGGGGCCGTGGCATGGAATGCGGCAACGCTGATCCCCGCCGTGAGCAGGAACAGAGCCAGGCCCACATAGCCGGGAGCCCAGCCCAGCGAACTCATGACCGTAGCGGTGACACCCGGGCCGAGGATCACGATCCAGCGAAGGGCACGACGGTCGGCGAGATGGCCGATGAACGGCTGGAAGAGAGATGGGATCTGGAGGAACACTGAGAGAAGCCCGGCCATGGCGTTGGTCAGCGAAAGCTTCTCGACAAACCTGGGTAGCAGCGGGGCAAGGAACGCGGTGAACGTATCGTGCACGCCATGGCCGGCGGCGATCGTAGCCACCCTTCCGGCTTGGAACTTGCCATTCGGCGGTCTGGTGGCGGTGGGTGTTGGCGTCGTCTCTGTCATGGCGCGGTCGCGGGCGGGGGGCCATGATGTCACAACCTTGGCGTAGGGACGATTCTCCGGGTGGGTGTAGGGTTGCGGTACCCAAGGAGGCAACAAATGCAACGCCAGGGGAGCCTGTTTCTCGGTCTGATCCTCGTCGGCCTAGGGACGGTGTTTCTGCTCGATGCAACGGGAGCATGGCCGGAGGATGCGGGAAAGTGGCCCGGGATACTCATCGTGATCGGAATTGCCATTGCCGCCGATCAGCTCTTTCGTCGGGAGCGCGTCTCCTGGTTCGCTCCGCTGCTACTGATCGGTCTCGGTACGTTCTTTCTGCTGCGCGACCTCGACTTGGTCGAATCGGAGTTCGTTTGGCCGGCAATACTGATCGCCGGTGGTCTGGCTCTGATTCTGGGCACGATGCGGCGGGGAACCGTCGAGACGAGCAGCATCGATATCCCGCTCGATGGGGCCGGGCGCGCCCGGGTACGCGTCGATCACGGCGGCGGTGAGCTCCGGGTGAGCAGCCTGCCGTCGGCAAGCCGAAGTCTCTGCCAGGGCACGGTTGGTGCGGTGGAGCAGCGAGTGCGCAAGTCCGGCGATCGTCTGGATGTCGTCCTGCGGCAGCGGCACGCTTCCTGGCTCAGATCACTGGGGCGCGAGTTCCGCATCGACTTCAATCCCGGAATAGAGCTCGAATTGGACTTTCACACCGGAGCCAGCGAGTCACGGCTCGACCTCGAGGGCCTGCTGGTGCGCTCGCTCGAGTTGAAGACGGGCGCGAGCTCGACCACGGTCATCGCTCCGCGCCGTGGACACACCGTTGCGTCCGTCGATGCCGGAGCGGCCTCGGTCGAGTTTCGGGTTCCCAGCACAGTTGCTGCCCGGATCACCGTCGATGTAGGACTTGCCGACATCGATATCGACGGCAATCGCTTTCTCCCCAGCGGCGGCGGGTACGAATCCCCCGACTACACGACCTCGGTGAACCGTCTCGAGCTGCGAATCAAAGGTGGTGTGGCCGGCTTCAAGGTCCGCTGAGCGGGTCCTCTCAGATTTAGAGCGGCGGAATCAGGCGCTCGGCTGCCCACGGAACAACCATCACGGCGATGACGATCAGATTGGCAACCAGTCCGAACGGGGCCGCTTTCACCCAGATCAGGCTGAGGGCGGTGGAGAGCACCGTCGCCGCGATGAGAACGGTGAGTGTCCATTCCGCCTCCTGGACTACTCCGATTCCAGCAGCTGCAAAGCCGATGAGCCCCAGCAGCCACAAAACAGACATGGCCTTGAAAACCCAGTGTCCCTCTGCGAAGCCGGTGAGCAGAAAAGTCGGGTCGGTTGGCTGTTCGGCATCCTTTACGATTCCCGACACTGTCAGGACGCCAACCCCGTGGGCCAGGGCATGGATGAGCAAGAACACGGCGAAAGCGATCTTCATTGGTTCCTCTCACTTGGTCGTTATGACACCACTACCGCACTTTCCGTGACGACGCAATCGGGGAAAGCGTGAGACTCCCCTAGATCGAGGACTCGGTCACTGCCCAATTCTGGTCCGAGCGCCGGCTATGGCAAGGGCATCAATGCGCATCGCAGCCGCCTGCGCCGACATGCGATCGGCGTCCGGCGAGACGAGATCGCATGAATGTCAAGCCGGAGAATCAGATCGGGGAGAATCAGATACCGGGATCGACCCCGGTCATCTCGATAGACAGATCCCATAGCCTGCGAGCCTTGGCGGCATCCTTACTGGCATCGCTCGATTCGACCTGTTTGGCAGGGCCGGACATCTCGGCAAACCGGCTCGGACCAAAGTACTGACCGCCCTTGACTCCAGGCATAGTTGCAGCAAGCTCGGTGGGCCAGGCGCCCTCGGCTGCGGTATTCATGAACCGGCCGGCAAGTGGTGTCAGTATCCGCCCCAGCAGCGCAATGACCCCGGTGAGATGGCGGTCGAGCTCGGTATCCGATGCACCGGGGTGTACGGCAACAGCGATCGTTGATGATTCTTTGGCCCGCAGCCTCCGGTCGAGCTCGTAGGTGAACAGCAGGTTGGCGAGCTTGCTC
>Ga0180435_10007294_pt1 | contig 10545 bp, 9 predicted proteins | sample SS_ome_3_FD_132467 | JGI IMG/M metagenome (GOLD analysis project Ga0180435, IMG submission 132467) | Hypersaline lake sediment archaeal communities from the Salton Sea, California, USA - SS_3_S_1 metaG | ecosystem: Environmental > Aquatic > Non-marine Saline and Alkaline > Hypersaline > Sediment... | reverse complement strand
GACTGGAACCCGAAGAAAGGCGCGCGGCCGGGGCTGCGGCTGCTGATGGTCTCCACCACCGGCGAGGAATACGCCTACTACGTGCTCGACGACGATCTGCGCCCGCAGCCCGCGCCGCTGCCCGAGGCGCTGGACCCCTCGGTCGCGCTGATCGACGAGAATTGCGAACCTTCGCTCTGCACCGTGTTGTTCATGGGCGGCGCCGGCGGATCGCTGCGCGCAGGGGTGACGAAGAACCCGGTGCGGCTGACCCGGTCGGTGCAGGCGCGGCAGACCCGGCTGACCGCCGGCGGGGCGGAATGCTACATCTGGCCCGGCGGCGGCATCACCTTCATGGTCGATGTCACGCGGCTGCCGCCGGGGGCATTCGGCTACGTGCCGACCCCGGCGCTGGTCGCGCCGCTGGAATTCACCCTGCCGCGCGACCAGTACCTCGCGCTGGGCGGCCATGACGACGCGATCCGCGATCTCGACCGGGTCCGCGACGAGGGCGGCGAATACCCGACGGCGGCGAAGCTCGGCCCCTGGCCGGAGGGTGGGGCATGAACGCGCCGCGCTGGTCCGGCCCCGCCGCCCGCGCGCGGCGGCTGCCCGACGGGCGGCTGCACCTGCAACACGGGCCGATCGACGTGATCGCGCGGGGCTGGGGCGCGCCGGCGGCGCTGGCGGCGGGCGAAGGCCGGATGGTCCGCCGCTTCGACACGATCCTCGCGGAGCTTTGCGCGGAACTGCCCGCCCTGCGCGCCGCGGGCGCGGACCTCGCCGGCCCGGTCGCGCGCCGCATGGCGGCGGCCGTCGCGCCGTTCCGGCCCGGTTTCGTCACCCCGATGGCCGCTGTCGCGGGCGCGGTGGCCGAGGCGCTGCTGGCGGAACTGGCCGGCGACGGCGTGACCCGCGCCTATGTCAACAACGGCGGCGACATCGCGCTGCACCTTGCGCCCGGCGAAAGCCTGACCTGCGCGCTGGCCGCCCGGCCCGGGATGCCCGACCGGGCGACGATCCGCGCCGAAGACCCGGTGCGCGGCATCGCCACCTCGGGCCGGGGCGGGCGCAGCCTGTCCTTCGGCATCGCCGACGCGGTGACGGTGCTGGCGCGCAACGCCGCGATGGCCGATGCCGCCGCGACGATGATCGCCAACGCGGTGGACCTGCCCGGCCATCCCGCGATCCACCGCCGCCCGGCGCGCGCGATCCAGGCCGACAGCGACCTTGGCGACCGGCCGGTGACGGTGGGGCTGGACCCGCTGACCCCGGCGGAGGCCGACGCGGCGCTCGCCCGCGGGCTGGACGCCGCGCGCGCCTTTCGGGCCGACGGGCTGATTGAAGCGGCGGCGCTTTTCCTGCACCCTGAAACCCGGATCCTCGGACATCCCCTGCTCAAGGAGCCCGACCATGCCTGACTTTCCGATCCGCAAGATCGCGCTCCAGATCGAGGAGATCCTGCACGAGGGCGGCCCCGCCCCCGATGCTCCGCGCCGGCGCGGCGCGATCCTGGCGGTCTGCCAGAACCCCTTCGCCGGCAGCTACCATGCCGATCTGCAACCGGCGATGGAGGATCTCAAGCCGCTGGGCCTGATGCTGACCGACCGGCTGATCGCCGCGCTGGGCGGGCGCGAAGGCATCGACGGCTACGGCAAGGGCACACTGGTGGGCGAGGCCGGCGAGGCCGAACACGGCGCGCTGTGGCACGTGCCGGGCGGCTACGCGATGCGCGAGCGGCTGGGCGAAAGCCGGGCGATCGTGCCCTCTGCGATGAAAGTGGCGGGGATGGGAGCGGGCCTCGACGTGCCGCTGGGCCATATCAACGCGGCCTATGTCCGCAGCCATTTTGACGCGATCACGGTATCGGTGCCCGACGGGCCGCGCGCGGGCGAGATCGTCTTCGTGCTTGCGATGTCGGTGGGTCCGCGGGTGCATTCGCGGATGGGCGGGCTGGAAAGCTGGCAGGTCAAGGGGGAGGATGGGCTGCGCTGATGGGCGAACCGGCGAGACACGCGATCACCGCCTTGCGCCGCCGGGCCGCCCGGCTTTGCGGCCTTGGCACGCTCGCCGCGCTGCCGCCCTCGCATGCCGTCGCCTGCGCGCTGCCGCCCAGCGTGATCCTGACTCTGCCCACCGGGCATTACATCACCGGCGCGGCGGTCGTGGTGGCGCCGACCGCCGTGATGGGCGCGGCGGCCGACCGGCTGCCGACCCTCAGGCCGCGCGAGATGCTGGAACGCCGGGTGCTGATGCCCGTCTCGGTCTCGTCCTACCTGTCGTTCCTGATCTTCCTTGCGCTGGTCTTCGTCGGCTTCTTCGGCGCGCGCGACCCGATGCACAACCTGATGACGCTGGTGTTCTGGACCGGGATCTGGATCGTCGTGCCGCTGTCGTCGATGATCGTCGGCAACATCTGGCGGCCGATCAATCCCTGGACCGCGCCGGTGCGGATCACCCGGACGCTGCTGCATCGCACCGGCGGGATCGGGCTGTCGCGGCTTGGCCACTGGCCGGCGGTGGCGTTCTTCGCCGGCTTCATCTGGTTCCAGATGGTCTCGCTCCGGCCCGACGATCCGTTCGTTCTGGCTGCGGTGGCGCTGGTCTACTGGCTCGTGGTCTTCGCGCTGGCGGTGGCCGAGGGCGAGGACTGGCTGGAGAGGGGCGAGTTCCTGACGGTGCTGATGGGATATCTTGCCCGGGTCGCGCCGTTCTGGCTGGAGATCGAGGGCGGCCGGGCGCGGATGATGTACGGCTGGCCCGGATCGCAGGTTCTGCGGATGGCGCCGCTGGGCGCCTCGGAAATCGCCTTCGTCACGTTGGCGCTGGCCGGGCTCACCTTCGACGGGCTGGGAGAGACGTTCTGGTGGCTGGGGATCATCGGGGAAAACCCGCTGGAACCGACCGGGCGATCGGCGGTTATGGTCGACAACACGCTCGGGCTGATCGGCACCTGGGCGCTCACCGCCGGGTCGATCCTCGCGGTGATCGGCATCGGCCGGGCGCTGGGCGGGCCGGGGTTTTCCGCCGGGCCGGTGATGCTGTCGTTCCTGGCGATCGCTGCGGGCTATCACGCGGCGCATTACATCGTGATCCTGCTGACCACCGGGCAATACACGCTGGCCGCGCTGAACGACCCGTTTTTCCAGGGCGACAGCCTGCTCGGCCTGCCGCCGTTCTACGTGTCCTTCGGGTTCCTGACCGATCCGCAGGTGATGCCGCTGATCTACGGGCTGCAGTTCGCCGCGATCCTCGGCGCGCATCTGCTGGCGGTGCTGCTGTCGCTCAGGCTGGTGGGCACCGAGGTGCGCGCCATCGCCCATCTGCCGATGACCGCCCTGATGGTGGGCTACACGATTCTCGGCCTGTGGCTTTTGTCCACGGCGCGGGCCGGGTGAGGGAAAAACAGTGGACAAACCGTTTGCATACGCACAACCTTGACCACGAGGCGCCCCCCGAAAAGAGCGCCCGGCAACAGTGGAGAGAAACATGACCAAGACCCTTATCGGCGCCGGGCCGTCACGGCGCACCCTCCTCAAGGGCGCGGGCGCGGGCCTGCTTGCCGCGGGTTTCGCGCCGCCGGTCTGGGCGCAATCCGCGCCGATCAAGCTGGGCTTCCAGTTGCACCGCACCGGCATCGGCGCCGCCTACGGGCGCTGGTACGAACGCACCGCGCAGGCGGCGCTGAAGCTTGTCAACGACGGCGGCGGGATCAACGGCCGCCCCGTCGAGATCGTGTTCGAGGATGACGGCACGGATCCCAAGCGCGGCGCCGAGGTGGTGGAGAAGCTGACCAGCCAGCATGGCTGCGACGCGATCTTCGGGCCGCTGTTCAGCCATGTGGTGATCGGCTCCGCCCCGCGGGCGGGCGAGCTGAAGGTGCCGTATCTGGTCTGCTCCGAGGGCTATCACGTCGCCTCGGGCATGCTGAACCGCTGGACGCTGCAGCCCGGCATCACCGATGTGCGGGCGCAGGTGTCATCGATGGCGCCCTGGGTGATGGAGAACCTCGGCAAGAAGGTCACGATGGTGTTTCCCGACTATGCCTTCGGCCATGACCATCGCGATTTCTTCAGCGCGGCGGTCGAGGCGGCGGGCGGCGAGATCCTGTCGCATATCGCGATCCCGCCGACGGAAACCAGCTTCACCCGCTACCTGCCGCAGATCCCGCGCGATACCGAGGTGCTGTATCACGTCATGGTCGGCCCGGCGGTTCTGACCTTCGTCAAGGAGCTGGGCGAGTTCTACGGCACCGGCGCGCGGCCCGAGATCTTCGGCTTCATCGACAGTCTGGAAGCGGTGGACACCGCGACGCCGGGGCTGGAGTTCCTGGAGGGCACGCATTTCTGGGAAGGCCATTGCCGGGTCTTGCAGCCCGACGCCTCGGAACACGAGGTGGCCTATCGCGCCGCCGTCGGGGTGGATGACAACGGCGCCTCGGTCACCGATGCGCGCGACGTGTCGACCTATGCGCACATGTTCAGCGTCTGGGAAACGCTGCACGTCATCAAAGCCGGGATGGAGGCCGCGGGCTACCAGGGGCCTGAGGATCGCCAGAAGTTCGTCGAGGCCGTCGAGGCGATGACCGAGATGCCCGAAAGCCTCGCCCACGTGCAGGGCGACAAGGTGTTCAACGGCAAGACCCACCAGGTCTTCGGCCACCAGTTCATCAGCCGCGTCGAGGGCGGCAAGCTGATGAAGGTGCATACCACCAGCATGGAGGACGGGATGTACGAGGACGCGGTCGACTACACGACCCAGTCGTTCTGATCCTGACGGCAGGGCGGCCCCGCGCCGCCCTGCCCCATCCCCTCCGCAACCCCGGACCCCGCCTTGGATTTCGGACCGTTTCTTCTGCTCGCCCTGATGGAGGGCACCGTCATGGCGGCGGTGCTGGCGCTGACCGCCGTGGGCCTGAACCTCGTCTTCGGGGTGATGCGGGTGGTCAATGTCGCGCATGGCGAGTTCTTCATGCTGGGCGCGATCGGTGCCTGGTTCGTCACGCAGTACCTGCCGGTGCCCGCCGCGATGGCCTGGATCGCCGCGCTGGTGATCGCGCCGCTCGCCGTCGGCGCGATCGCGGCACTCGCCGATGTCACGGTCCTCAAGCGGCTGAAATACGATCCCGAGGCGACGATCGTCGCCACCATCGGGCTGCTCTACATCTTCCAGCAGGCGGCGCTGAGCTTCTACGGCCCCGATGCGCGGCCGGTGGCCCCGCCCTTCCATCTGCGCCTGCAACTGCCGTGGTTCGGCTATTCCGGCTACAAGCTCTTCGTCGTCGTCGCGGCGGCGGTGATCCTGCTGGGCGTTTGGCTCATGATGACGCGCACGCGCGCCGGGCTGGTGATGCGCGCCACCCAGGTCGACCGGGAGACCGCGCGCAACTTCGGCATCGATGTCGACCGGGTCTATGCCGGCACCTTCGCGCTGGGCGCGGCGCTGGCGGCGGCGGCGGCGGTGCTGATCGTTCCGATCCAGCAGGCGCATTACCTGATGGGCCACGATCCGCTGCTGCTGTCCTTCATCGTGGTGATCATCGGCGGGCTCGGCTCGCTGCGCGGCACGCTGGTGGCGGCGCTGATCATCGGGCTGTCGGATGGCGTGATCTCGATGTTCTTCTCGCCGACGCTGGCCAAGATCATCGCCACGCTGGCGGTGGCGCTGGTGCTGGTGTTCCGCCCGCAGGGCCTGTTCGGAGCGAAGGAATGACCGGCGGGGCGCGGATATGGGCGCTGCACCTCGCCCTCGTCGCGGTGCTGTTCGCCGCGCTGTTCGTGCTGCCGACCTATCACGCGACGAACCTCGCGCGGATCATGGTGCTGGCGGTCTTCGCGATGGGCTACAACCTCGCCTTCGGCTACACCGGGCTTCTGTCTCTGGGCCACGCGATGTTCTTCGCCGCCGGCATGTTCGCGATGGGCCTGCCGACCTGGCACTGGGGCTGGGGCGGCGGGCCGGCGCTCTTGCTGGGGCTGGTGGCCGGGGGGGCGATGGCCGGGGCGGTCGGGCTTCTGGCGCTGCGCACCGCCGGCGTCAGCTTCATGATCGTGACGCTGATGTTCGCGCAGGCGGGCTACCTGACGATCCTGTATTTCGGCCAGGTCACCGGCGGCGACGAGGGTTTCGTCGTCGAGGCGGCGGCGCGCAGCCTGTTCGGCTTCGACCTGTCGTCGGACGTGCCGCGCTACCTTGCCGCGCTGGCGCTGTTCGCGCTGGCGCTGGCGGGCTGCCTGTGGCTGGTCCGCTCGCCCTTCGGCCGGGTCATGGTGGCGATGCGCGAGAACGAGGAACGCTCGCGCATGCTGGGCTACGATCCGTTCCGGGTGAAGCTGGCGGCACTGGTGATCTCGGGCCTCTACGCCGGCGCGGCGGGGGCGGCCTACGGGCTGCTGTTCGGCTATGTCGGCGGCAGTTTCGCCACGATCCAGTATTCGATCCTGCCGCTGCTTTACGTGTTGCTGGGCGGCGCCGGCACGGTGCTGGGCCCGTTCCTCGGCGCGCTGGCGATGTTTTACCTGATCGACATCACCTCGGGCTTCACCTCCGCCTGGCTGTTCTTCGTCGGCGCGGCGCTGGTCTTGCTGATCCTGTTCGCGCCGAAGGGCATCCTCGGCACGATCCGGGAACGGGGGGCGCGATGGCTGCCCTGATGCAGACCGAGGGGCTGGTGCGCCATTTCGGCGGGCTACGGGCCGTCGATGGCGTCGACTTTCGGCTGGAGCCGGGCGAGATTCACGCGCTGATCGGCCCCAACGGCGCCGGCAAGACGACCTTCGTGAGCCTTCTGTCGGGCCGGTTGCCGGTGCAGGCGGGGCGGATCACGCTGGCCGGGCAGGACATCACCCGTCTGCCCGCCCATGCCCGGGTCCGCGCCGGCATCGCCTATACCTTCCAGATCACCTCGATCTATCCGCGGCTCACGGTCTTCGACAACGTGGCGCTGGCGGTGCAGTCGCGCGGTGCGGCCGACATCGCCGCCGGCGTGGCCGAGGCGCTGGGCCGCGTCGGCCTGACCGGCCTCGATGCGCAGGAGGCCGGCACGCTGTCCTATGGCCACCAGCGGCTTTTGGAGGTCGCGATGGGGCTGGCACTCAAGCCCCGTGTGCTGATCCTCGACGAGCCGACCCAGGGCCTTGCCGCGGGCGAGATCGAGGGGTTCAAGGCGCTGATCCGCAGCCTCGTGCCGGACACCACGATCCTGCTGATCGAACACAACATGGACGTGGTGATGGACCTGGCCGACCGGATCACGGTTCTGAACTTCGGCCGGGTGCTGGCCGTCGGCACGCCAGACGCGGTGCGCGCCGATCCGGGCGTGCAGGATGCCTATCTCGGGGGCCACCATGCTGCGGGTTGAGGGCCTGACCGCGGGCTACGGCCCGATCACCGTGTTGCGCGACGTCGGCTTCGAGGCGCGGGCGGGCGAAGTCACGGCGATCATGGGCCGCAACGGCGCGGGCAAGTCGACGCTTCTGAAATGCATCATGGGGCTGGTGCCGCCCGCCGCGGGCCGGATCGTGCTGGACGGGATCGAGGTGCACAGCCTGCCCGCGCACCGGGTGCCGCATCACGGCGTCGCCTACGTGCCGCAGGGCCGGCGGCTGTTCGGCCCGCTGACGGTGGCCGAGAACCTGTCTGTCGGGCTTTACGCGCGCGACGGCGGGCCGGAGGTGCGCGAGGCGGTGCTGGACCTGTTTCCGCGGCTGCGCGAGCGGCTCGGCCAGGTCTCCTCCACCCTGTCGGGGGGCGAACAGCAGATGCTGGCGATCGCCCGCGCGCTTTGCCTCGAACCCAAGGTGCTGATGCTGGACGAACCGACCGAGGGGCTGCAACCCTCGATGATCCGGCTCATTCAGGACACGGTGCTCAGGCTCAAGGACACCGGCGTGGCCACCATCCTCGTCGAACAGCGGGTCGATGCGGCGCTGCGCGTGGCCGACGCCATCGCCTTCATGGCGAACGGACAGATCGCCGAAACCGCCCGCGCCGCCGATCTTTCGCCCGAGGCGCGGCAGTTCGCCGATCACGTGGGGGTCTGAATGGCCGGGCTGGTCGCAGGGGTCGACGTCGGCGGCACCTTCACCGATCTGGTCGTCTTCGATCCGGCGGCGGGGCGGGTGGAGCTGGCCAAGGTGCCCACCACCCTGCCCAACCAGGCGCCCGGCGTGCTGGCGGCCTTCGAGGCGGCGGGCACCGACCTTGCCGCGGTCGACCTGATCGTGCACGGCACCACCACCACCACCAACGCGGTGCTGGAACGCCGGCTGGCCCGCACCGGGCTGATCACCACCGAGGGCTTCCGCGACGTGCTGGAACTGGGCCGCCGGACCCGGCCGCAGGCCTACGGGATGCACGGGGCCTTCGTGCCGGTGATCCCGCGCGACCTGCGGCTGGAGGTGCCCGAGCGGATGGACGCGCGCGGCCGGGTTCTGACCCCGCTCGACGAGGCGGCGGTGGCGGCGGCGGTGCGGCAGCTTCTGGCGGCGGGCTGCGAAAGCCTCGTGATCCACTTCCTGCATGCCTATGCCAATCCCGCGCACGAGTTACGGGCGGTGGAGATCGCCGCCGGGCTCTGGCCGAACGGCCATGTCACCGCGGGCCATGCGCTCTTGTCCGAAAGCCGGGAATACGAACGCGGCGTGACGGCGGCGGTGAACGCGGCGGTGCAGCCGCTGCTGGAACGCTACGTCGCGCGGCTGGCCGACCAGCTGGGCGAGCGCGGCTACGGCCACGAGCTTCTGGTGATGAACGGCAATGGCGGCATGGTCTCGGCCCGCAGCGTGTCGCGCGAGGCGGTCAAGACGGTGATGTCCGGCCCGGCCTCGGGCGTGATGGCGGCGGTGGCGACCGGGCGGCGCGCGGGGATCGGCAACCTGCTGACCTACGACATGGGCGGCACCTCGACCGATGTCGCGATGATCCGCGGCGGCATCGCACCGGTCTCGAACGAGATCGAGGTGGAATACGCGATGCCGATTCACGTGCCGATGGTCGATGTGCGCACCGTGGGCGCCGGCGGCGGATCGATCGCGCGGGTCGATGCCGGGGGCATGCTGCGCGTCGGCCCGGACAGCGCGGGATCCGCGCCGGGGCCGATCTGCTATGGCCGCGGCGGAACACGGGTCACCATTTCCGACGCCAACCTGATCCTCGGGCGGCTGCCCGCCGACCGGTTCGGCGCCGGCGCCGCGGCCGCGCGCGCCGCGATGGCCGAACAGATCGGCGCGCCCTTGGGGCTGGGGCCGGAACAGGCCGCCGAGGCGGTGCTGCGGCTGGCCAATACCCACATGGCCGGGGCGATCCGCATGGTGTCGATCTCGATGGGCGCGGACCCCCGCGATTTCGCGCTGTTCGCCTTCGGCGGCGCGGGGCCGCTGCATGCCGTGGCGCTGGCCCGCGAACTGGCGGTGCCGCGGGTGCTGATCCCGGCGCGGCCGGGCATCACCAACGCGCTGGGCTGCGTGGTGGCCGACCTGCGCCACGATTTCGTCCGCACCCTGAACCGGCCGCTCGACACCGTCGATATCGCAACGGTGCATGACATCCTCGCCGAGCAGGAGGCCGAGGGCCGGCGGCTGGTGGAGGGCGAGCGCATCGCGCTGACCGGCCTGCGGGCGGAGTTTTCCGCCGACATGCAGTTCGTCGGCCAGACCCACCTGCTCCGCGTCCCCCTGCCCTCTGCCCGGCCGACGCGGGACGAGATGCAGGCGCTGTTCGAACGCGCCTACCACGCGCGGTTCCGGGTCGACCTGCCGACGCTGCGCGCCAACCTCGTCAACCTGAACTGTTCGGTGATCGGCGCGCGGCCCGAGGTCGACCTGTCGATCCTGATCGACCCGGCCGGCCGGCGCGACCGGGCGGAGCCGCAGGCCAGCCGGCCGGTCTGGTTCGGCGGCTGGCGCGACACGCCGGTCTACTGGCGCGATCACCTGCCGCTGGACCTGGCGCTGGCCGGCCCCGCGATCGTCGAACAGATGGATACCACCATCGTGGTCGATCCCGGCTGCACCGTCACCTCGGACCGCGACGGCAACCTGATCGTGGAGGTCGGCGATGCTTGACCCGGTCACGCTCGCGGTGATCCAGGCCGGGTTGCAGCAGGTCTGCGACGAGATGGACCTGACGTTCAGCCGCGCCGCCTTCTCGCCGGTGATCGCCGAGGCCGACGACCGGTCTGACGGGATCTACGACGCCGCCGACGGCAGCCTGATCGCGCAGGGTTCGAAGGGCCTGCCGGTCTTCGTGGGCGTGATGCAGTTTTCCACCGCCACGCTGATCGAGCGGATCCGCGCGGGCCTGACCCAACCGCCGGAACCGGGCGACATCTACATCGTCAACGATCCCTACCTTGGCGGCACACATCTGATGGACGTGCGCTTCGCGATGCCGGTCTGGCGCGGTGGCGAGATCTTCTGCTGGCTGTCGAACACCGGGCACTGGCCCGATACCGGCGGCGCGGTGCCCGGCGGGTTTTCCGCCTCGGCGATCTCGGCCGAGCAGGAGGGGCTGCGGCTGCCGCCGGTGAAACTGTTCAAGGCCGGCGAGATCGACACCGAGATCTGG
>Ga0180435_10007293_pt1 | contig 10546 bp, 9 predicted proteins | sample SS_ome_3_FD_132467 | JGI IMG/M metagenome (GOLD analysis project Ga0180435, IMG submission 132467) | Hypersaline lake sediment archaeal communities from the Salton Sea, California, USA - SS_3_S_1 metaG | ecosystem: Environmental > Aquatic > Non-marine Saline and Alkaline > Hypersaline > Sediment... | reverse complement strand
GGGTCGATACTCCCCAAAGCTAGTTAGGATCGTTTAGGGCATGGACTACCGGGGTATCTAATCCCGTTCGCTACCCACGCTTTCGTGTCTCAGTGTCAGGAATATGCCAGTGTGCTGCCTTCGCCTTTGGTGTTCCCCATGATATCAACGGATTTCACCCCTACACCATGAGTTCCGCACACCTCTCATATCCTCTAGTTGTACCGTTTCCTTCGCACTCCCGGGGTTGGGCCCCGGTCTTTAACAAAAGACTAATACAACCACCTACACACCCTTTACGCCCAGTGATTCCGGGTAACGCTCGAGGCTTCCGTATGACCGCTCCTGCTGGCACGGAATTAGGAGCCCCTTATTCATGAGGTAACGTCAAAAATTTCCTCCCTCATAAAAGAAGTTTACAATCCGAAGACATTCATCCTTCACGCGGCGTCGCTCCGTCAGACTTTCGTCCATTGCGGAATATTCTCGGCTGCAGCCTCCCGTAGGAGTATGGACCGTGTCTCAGTTCCATCGGTGGGGGTCAGGCTCTCACCTCCCCTACGCGTCATAGCCTTGGTGAGCCATTACCTCACCAACAAGCTGATACGACGCAGGCCGCTCCCAAAGCGATAAATCTTTACCCAAAGAAATACATCAGTGGGACCATCAGGTATTATCCGATCTTTCGACCGATTATGCCTGACTTTGGGGTACGTACCTACGTGTTACTACCTCGTCTGCCATGGGTCTAAACCCATTCGACTTGCATGCCTTATCCACGCCGCCAGCGTTCACCCTGAGCTAGGATCAAACTCTAACAATAGATAGGATTCACTGCCATGCACTGCATGAGCGCATGGACTTTTGAGCTTATGTATCTCGTGAAAGATACATAAGGACGGAACAAAAGAGAATGTTTCTCCTTTGCTCCTATAGGTTCTCGTTAGGACCGGCACATTTGGCGAACTTCTGCGTTGCCTCTCGTCACAGGCCCACTCACAATATACTCGATATTGCTCGGGGGCACTGTTCCTCAGCGCCTTGAACTTCACACAAATGTGCCAGTCCTAATCTATATGCAACTGTAAAGGTACGCCTGCCCTCCTTCAGACAGTGGTGACTAGTATACTTATCTGTAGAGCAACGTCAAGCCCACACACCAAGTGTTTACGCCGTGCCTTCGGCACGCTCTGCATGGCGGCGCAACGTGACACATGCTATGATAAATGGGGCATAAATGGTAAATGGGGTCAGGACCCATTCTTTGGACGCCCTACCCCCCTCATCGTATATCCAAGTCCCAGTGAATCAATAAGCTCTGCCCGCCACGAGGCACCGCCAAGTGGCACACCCTTTGTAATTGCGTTTCTGACCTCGCTCAATATATCTTCCTTTTGCAGCACATTAAGTTCTTTTTGATATGCTGCTGGTTCAGATACTCGCCACGTATCTAAGATGTGCTTTTGTTCTGCTGTCCCATGATAGCGACGATACGCACTTCCCCACTTCCACTCTTCGGTACGATTCACAAGATGTGCCCGAAGGGGGTTTTGTTCAATGTAGCGCATGAGTGTGAGGTAGTACTCATCAGTATTCACAATGAATGACTTGTACCTTCCTTGGTAGAGATGCCCATGCCCTATGGTGCCATGCGATGCATGCCATCGCAGTGTTTGTGTTTTTGTAAGCCATCCCATGAAGGCCTGTACGTCGCCATCGTTCTTGGGCTGTAGTGCAAAGTGAAAGTGATTGGGCATGATACAGTACGCGGCGATACCCATGTCTGTGCGTTCTACTGCTTCTTCAAGCACTTCCTCAAACTGCGTGTAATCAGCGTGTTTTCTGAATATGGGCACACGGCCACTTGCACGATTTATGACGTGATATGTATACCCTGCAAGATCAATACGTGGTTGCCGTGCCATGTTGCTAGTGTAGCACAATGGGTCCTGACCCCATTACCGACCCCATTACCGTTCTTGGTAACCTAGAATCGTTGTACTCAGCACTACAACGTACCGTCAGACCGTAGCACCACCTCATCAAGCTTATCTAGCAACTCTACAATGTCCTTACCCTCCTTGGCCATTTCTTCTTCGTTGTCTTCTATTGCATCTAGAAACCCTTGATGTCTTTCCCGTACCAGTTCGACCAGTTGAGCTATATCGTCACTACTCAGACCATTCACGTATGATTCAAAGTGGTCACGATCAACCTCACCCGACAGCACGGCACCTGGCTCTGCTCCACTATCCTTTTCGTACTTTATTTCTAGTCGTGTTAGCACACAATCAAATGCTTTTTTTAGTGCAACCGCTTCAGTCTTTTGTCTCGGCGTGTGTGCTATCTCGATATTGCGATCAAGATACTTGTATTTCTCTAAAAAGAAATTGTTCGGCTCAGCTTCACTAGATCCTGCTGGATTACCTTCGATACTCATACTATGTATGTAGTTGGGCTAACAATAGTGTTTATTCTACCCCCCCCCACCAAAAATGCGCAAAGATGCAGCATGCGGTACAATGCCGTCATGAAAACAAAAGAAACCATTGTGGTGTCAGTCGGCGGATCACTCATTGTGCCCGACCAGATCGATACCTCTTTTTTAAAGAAACTACGGGCATTCATTCTCAAAGAACTAAAGCTGGGTAAAAAGTTTGTCATCATTACCGGTGGTGGCAAGACGTGCCGTCGCTACCAAGCAGCGGCCAAGAAAGTGTTTAAGCTCACCGCAAACGACCTTGATTGGCTTGGTCTTCACTCCACCAAGCTCAATGGCCACCTAGTTCGGACGGTGCTTTGTGATATTGCACACCCTGTCATCATCACCAATCCAGACGATGTCTTGGACGTACCGAAGAACGCGAAACTCATCGTGGCTGCCGGCTACCGCCCCGGTGCATCGACCGACCTGCGTGCTGTACAAATAGCAGCACACCTCAAAGCGAAGAAAGTCATCAACCTGTCCGACATCGACTACGCGTACGATAGTGACCCACGGAAGTACAAGAACGCAACACCCATCAAGACAACCGACTGGAAGTCGTTCCGTGCACTGCTGCCAAAGAAGTGGGACCCGGGCCTCTCTTCACCGTTTGACCCGATCGCAGCTCGTGAAGCGCAGAAGCTCGGCTTAGAGGTCGCCATCATCAACGGCAAGAAGCTGCGGCAGGTCGAAATGTACCTTGCTGGTGAACGGTTTGTGGGAACACGAATCACGGACCAGTAGTGCACAGTGAGTCTTGCACATACGGACTGCTGTGCTACTCTCGCACATGGAGTCTGGTTATAAACCAGTATTTGGAAGCAACTGCAACAGGGGAAGCGAATGTATAGAGTACACTGTCCGACAGTGAAGAAAGACGTGGAGCAAGCGAATCCGCACGAACGAGTCTGCCCGGTTTGCGGACAGCCATACGGTGCCGGTCCAGATCATTGCAACTTCACCATCACGGACCTCACAGAACCAGAAAACGGCCATCACAAACAGACCGTCGGAAATCCCGCACTAGCTTAGCTAGCTACAAACCCTGCCCTCGTGCGGGGTTTTTGCTACGCAATGTTGTGCTCCTGGAGCACTGTGTGCACGTCACGTTCGATAGCTTCAATGGTGCTGTTGTTCTGTAGGTGTACATCGGCAGCCACCATAGCGCCTTGCAGGTTCTGCTCTCCTGCCTTGGCTGCAGCCATTTCAGCTTCCTGGCTCGCTTTAAATTCTTCAAATGACACATCGTCCTTTGCGCTGCCACGCACATGCACACGTTCGTAGCGCGTTTCTAAGTCGGCATCGACAGCAATCACCATGCCACCACGTTCCTGCACAAAACGTACTTCTTCTTCCGTATACTGCGGCTCAAGTATCACTCGCTCTACTCTTTCCGGCACGGTTGCTAGCACCGCCTCCATAAGCGCCAGTGGCCCGCGAGCGCGATACTCATTGGCAATGTCATGGCGTGCATGTCGGTCCGGCTGCATGCCGCGACGCTCTGCTTCTGCAGCCAAAAATTCTGAAACTGACAAGCAGGTAAAGCCATGCTCACGCACGAGATAGTTCACCACGGTCCCCTTCCCGGCACCGTGTGTTCCCGTGAGTCCAATGAGTACCATACTAGGCCTCTTGCTTCTTAGCAGCATGGCGCTCTGCGACGGTCACCAACAGCGGTGCGGCAAGTGCAAGCGAGCTGTACGTACCGGCCAGCACACCGGCAGCGAGCGTGAGTGCGAAGTAGGTGGTGGTCGGCCCACCAAAAATGAGAAGTGAGAGAACGACGAGAAGCGTCGTGAGGGAGGTGTTGATAGAACGTGCATAGGTCTGCGAGAGCGAACGACCGACGGTTGCCGCAAACTCCTCTTCAACATCACCCTCTTTGTTCTTGAGCAAGTTTTCGCGCACACGATCAAAGATGACTATCGTGTCGTTCACAGAGTAGCCAAGAATAGTCAGGAGTGCCATGACGATGAGCACATCTACTTCAGCACCAAGGAAGTGGCCAAGTACCGCAAAGAGGCCTAGCGGAATGAGAAGGTCGTGCCCAAGAACAAAGATGGCAATCAGGCCATACTTCCACGATGACACACCCGGTTCACTCTCTGCGTCTTCATCGCCCGCATCATGCTGCTGTACATTGCGAAACGCAAATGCCACATACAAAATTATCAAGAGCACCACGACGCCGATTGCTACAAACGCTTTGTTCTTGAGCTCTTCGCCAATGACTGGCCCTACAGTAGCACGACGCTTCTCAACAAGCCCTGCTCCCTCAACGTCAAGTGCGGTGCGGATGCCAGAAAACTCTTCCTCTGTGACATCGCGCGTTCGTAGCATGTAACCGTCATCGTTACTTGGACGCAGCGAAAAGCCCCCTAAATCGAGCTGTTCGATCTGCTCCTCTAAGAGCTCCTTTGCTGGTCGATCGTTATCGTACGCCACTTCGAAGATAGTACCGCCCGTAAACTCGATACCGAACACAAGCCCCCACAGTATCAATGCACCAGCAGCAACCACGGCAAGCCCACCGATGAGTTTGTATATTAAGTTTCTGTTCTCAACAAAAAACATACTATTTACGCGTAAAGCCACTCTTCAGGAGTACTGAGTCCTTGTCAGCAATGTTGGTTAGAGCCAACAGCATGGTACGCGTCACCGTCACTGCAGTAAACACGGAAGCAATGATACCGAGGCCAAACACGAGCGCAAAACCCTGCACAATACTGGTGCCAAACCAGAACAAAATGATGGCGCTAATGAGACTTGTGAAATTGCCATCACGAATCGGCGCCCAGGCGCGCTTGAATCCTGCGCGCACGGCGTCTGCGTACTCTTCACCCTTCCTGAGCTCCTCTTTGATACGTTCAAATATCAGCACGTTGGCGTCTACCGCCATACCTATTGAAAGCAAGAAGCCTGCAATACCAGCTGCCGTGATCGTGACCGGTACGTACTTAAAGATGGCGAGCATCAAGACGATATAGATTGACAGTGCAAGACCGGCCACAAAGCCAGGGAGACGATACCAGGCAAGCATAAATACGAGCACCAGCACGATGCCGAGCATCCCCGCAAAGGTGCCCTTCTCGCGCAGCTCTTCTCCAAGTGTGGCACCAACACTCTGCGTGCTTGCCAGCGCTATCGGGACCGGCAGCGCACCGATGTTGAGATTGCGCACCAGCTCACGTGCCTCAGTTGGGCTGAAACCACCACTGATAACGGCAGTGCCGCCGGTTATCGGTTCACGTATTACCGGATGACTCTTTAGATCGCCATCGAGAAAAATAGCGAGCTCAGTGCCTACATTCTCATGCGTGAGATTTGCAAACAATTCCTTGCCTTCACTATTGAAGTCCACCATCACAAGCGGTTCGTTTGCAAAACCCTGCCCTTGTTGCATGCCAGAAAACTCCAAACGCGCACGAGTAAGGTAACGTCCGGTCAGTCCCGTATCTACATATACAGCCTCCGTACTAGTACCCTCAGGCTCGCCCACAAGCTTAAATTCGAGCTCGGGTGTAGCACCAATCATATCCACGGCTTCTTCAAGGTCTGTCACGCCTGGCAACTCTACTATCAGTCGCTCTGTTTTTTCTGATTCAGATAGCGCGCTAGCTTTCTCCACCTGCACTAATGGCTCTGATACACCGAAGACATTTACGCGACGCTCGATCACATCTCTGAGCGCACTCATCGCTTCATCCACCTCAAGCGGATCAAGCTTGCTCGTGTCAGCTTCGTACACTAAGTGGCTACCACCAACGAGATCAAGCCCGTACTTGAAGTGCTTACCGCTTGGTTCCTGTTCTGATGTCACTAGCGAGTAACCCAAAAAACCTGCCACAAGAAGCAGGATCACCGACCATGCTCGAAAGGTCGTCAGATTCATGGGCTCAGTATAGCCGTTCTGCGCCTAAACGCAATCAGCGCACGTTGCGCTCTTTCAGTTTGTCGAGGGTGATGAGATTCTCAAAGAGCTTGGCAACCGTGATCGGCCCTACTCCACCAGGCGTTGGGGTAAAGAGTGCTGCCTTTTCACCCACTGCAGGATCGGCATCACCCTTCACCACTCCTGCCTCCTCGCTGGTGCCGGCATCAAGCACAACCGTTTCTTCGGTCACCATGTCTGGAGTTAGTATGCCCGGAGCACCCGCACCAAGCATGATGACACTTGCGTTGAGCGCATGTGCAGCAAGATTTGGGGTCTCTTTGTTTGCAACCACCACCTGTCCACCTCGCTGAGCTGCATACTGCGCGGCAGGTGCACCCACCAAACGCCCTTCTCCCACAACGAGCACATTGCGTCCAGCCAGGCCGACTCCGTTGACCTGCAAGATTTCATCAAATGCGCCAATGACGGGTGGCAGAAACGGCAAATTACCTTCCCTGAACTGTGTGTATGCTATGTCACCAATCACATCGACGTCATGCGATAGTGGAAATATCCGGAACAGTTGCTCCCGATCGTAGCCGTGTGGCAACGGCAGTTGCACCACGAGTCCGTCATACTCTCGTGTTGCATCAAGTATCGACTGCAAAAACGACTCGTTGGTCTGACTAAGCGGATCGAGCTCTCGAACATCTACATCAATACCAACCCCATCCCCAAACTTTTTCTTAAGCCGCACAAACAGCTCGATCTCAGGTGTCTGTTGTACCACGACAACACCAAGTCGCAGTCGGTGCTCACGATCTCGCACCTCACTCGCAACACGTTCTTTCACGCGCTCAGCAATAGTCTTTCCGTTTACAATCATGAGTGCTTATTGTAGCAGCTCAGCAATACCCTCCTCAAGCGCCACTTCTGGCTCCCAACCCAGAAGCCGTTTGGCTTTGCTCGTATCTGCAAGTGAATCATGTGGCTCAAGCCGCGCTTCGACGTGCTCAACCTGCCCACCAATGAGCTCTGCAAGACGGTTAATTGAACAATTGTTCCCTGCGCCAATATTCATTACCTCACCCTTACCCACGTTACTGCTTTCACTTGCAAGAAGATTCGCCCGCACAACATCACGAACGCTTGTGAAGTCACGTGTCTGGGTACCATCCCCAGTTATCGTCAGTGGTCCTCCTTCGGCTTTTTGTTTTAGGAACTTCCCGATAACAAGAGCGTAGGCACCCTCTGGGTCTTGGTTCTTACCGTACACATTGAAGTAGCGAAGTGACACAGTTTCAAGATTGTAGACAATAGAAAACAACGAGCAGTACTGTTCGCCAATGTATTTTTGCAACCCGTACGGAGAAAGCGGCTGAGTAGGCATGCCTTCGTGGAGTGGCATTTCTGTTTGGTCACCGTAGGCAGAGCTAGAGGCGCTGTACACGACACGCCGTACACCACCTTGTTGTGCTGCGTTGAGCACACACAGCACACCGCCCACATTTACATCATTTGTTTCCTGTGGGTGCTCGATAGAGTACTGCACGCGTGGAAGTGCTGCCAACAGGAACACAGTGTCAGCTCCTGCTATGATTGGTGCGATAGCATCAAAGTCACGCATGTCGACCTCATGCAGGGTCGCACGGCTATCTACGTGCTCCCGTGTACCTCCGACAAGATTGTCTATTACGTGTACAGCATCACCACGCTCACAGAGTGCTTCAGTTATGTTACTACCAATAAAGCCTGCGCCACCAACGACGACCATTTTCTTATTTGCCATGGTGATTGAATTATTTCCCCAATGCTGAGAGGAGTGTTTTAATCGTTTTGAGGCCAACCTCAAGATCGAGCCATACTGACCTATTCTTTAAATAGTACAGGTCGTAACTGAGCTTCGTTTGTGTTTGCTCGGTGTCGACACCGTGATGTGGATGCTCCTGATGGTTGAGTTGCGCCCACCCCGAGAGTCCTGGTGTAATGAGGTGTCGCGCATTGTAGTACGGGATCTGCTTGGCATACTCATGCACTGCCTCGCCAAACTCTGGGCGCGGACCAATGAGTGAGTACCCACCCCACAGCACATTCCAGAGCTGCGGCAGTTCATCGATACGTGTCACACGTAGCACGTGACCAACCTTGGTGACCCTATTCTCTGTAACTCCCCATTGCCCCTTATCGTTGGCGTCTGTCATGGTGCGAAACTTCACAAGATCAAGTGGCTGGTTGTCCTTCCCCACCCGCCGCTGAAACGAAAAGATTGGCCCACGGTCTTCAAGCTTGATTGCAAGCGCAACAAACGGCAACACCACAAGTGTCAGTGTGCCGAGCATCAGTGAGACCACGATATCAAATAGGCGGTGGTACAGGTTGTACAGAAAGAGCGGTTGGCGCGTGATGTGCTCAATAAACCAGGCATCCTCGAGCATCGAGATTGGCATCCGGCGAAAGAGGTTTTCGTACAACTGCAACGCATCAACCACGACAAGGTTTGGGTGCAAGAACAACAGATTATAGAACACTGATGTGATGTTGCGCACTTTTGGATCACGCGTATCAACGATAATGACTTCTATATTTTCGCGTGTGATAAAGGTGAGAATCTGTTCCTGCAACTTTTCCGACACTTCGACATCACTCGGCGAGAACATGTGGCGCACACGAAAACCGTACACGTTTCCGGTATTCAACTCATTGACGAGTTCATCGAGCTCTGTACCACTACCCAGAACCAGGGCATTGCTCGTGCTGCGCACGCCAAGTCGCCACGCAATCATGAGTCTCCACACAACGAGAAGCAACGACGAAATCACGAGGAAGATGAGCAGTATCGTTTTTGGTGTGATACCAAAGTACGGCACCGAAAAAAAGAACAACGCCGCCAAGACAACCGTTACTGTTTGGCTGAGGGCCACACGAGCTGGCAGTCGACTACGAACAATGCTTGTGTGTTGATCGTACAACCCTGCGATAAAGTACACGAGCAGCGTCACCACAAACAGCAGTGTGAATGGTGTTGCGTGTGTCATCCACTGTTCAAACGAGGGTGCCGAAACATACCGTGCAGCAAGCGTCAGCCACAGTGACACGTACAGCACGACGATATCGCCAAGCACGAGGTATAGTTGATCATTGCGCAGGTGGCGCATAGTGTGCCTAATGTAGCATATGTACGACACATTGTCCTCGCTTACGCAAGACCATAGAACACAGGCACATGCCGATTGTTGGTGTGTGAGTAAGGTGATAGCATGAACTCACGATGCGCGACAGCAGAAAACACAAGGTGCTCTTCATCATCACGAAAAGCAACTACGGCGGCGCACAGCGCTACGTTCACGATCTCGCGTGCAACCTTAACCGAGACAAGTATGAGGTAGCGGTCGCCTTTGGCGGCACCGGAACCAAAGGTGCACCAACAGGCAGCCTATATACGAAGCTTAAGCAGGTTGGCATACGCACCATTGCGATACAGCACTTTATGCGCAACGTCTCCATTGTTGACGATGTGCGCGCATTCATCGAGCTAACCCGGCTATGTTATCGAGAGCACCCCGACACCTTGCACGTTACGAGTTCAAAGGCTGGCGGCCTCGGTGCGCTTGCTGGTCGCATTGCAGGAATCCAGACAATTGTATTCACAAGTCACGGGCTCACCTTCGATGAATCATGGCGGCCGTGGTGGCAGCGACAGCTGATCAAGCTCTTCACGTGGGGAACCATTCTGCTTGCTACGACGACGATCCAGATCAATAAACACACATTTGAACGAGCACGACGACTGCCTTGGTGTCGTGAAAAGGTGCGGCTCATCTACAACGGCATCGACAAACCAGTGTTCAAAGACCGTCAGGTGGCACGAACGGAACTTGCTGAGCGTGCTGGCATAGACGCACACGACACACTACCGTGGATTGTTACCATAGCTGAACTGCATCCCAACAAGAACCTCGATGCGCTGGTAGCGTCCCTGCATGAACTCCACGCACGAGACGTGGCTGTACGCATGTTCATCCTTGGCGACGGAGAACTGCGTGAAGAGCTAGAACGGCAAACTACACAAGGGGTGGGCGCTGACCATATACACATCCTCGGATACGTACCCGATGCTGCGACGTACCTACAAGCTGCAGATATGTTCGTCCTTCCGTCATACAAAGAAGGCCTACCGTATGTTCTGTTGGAAGCTGGGTGGGCACAGC
>Ga0180435_10007292_pt1 | contig 10546 bp, 11 predicted proteins | sample SS_ome_3_FD_132467 | JGI IMG/M metagenome (GOLD analysis project Ga0180435, IMG submission 132467) | Hypersaline lake sediment archaeal communities from the Salton Sea, California, USA - SS_3_S_1 metaG | ecosystem: Environmental > Aquatic > Non-marine Saline and Alkaline > Hypersaline >... | reverse complement strand
TCCGTCGGCTAAGCCGCAAGCGGCAGAGCCGGGGTTATTTCCGCGTGGCCAGCATCTCGCCGACGTCGTAGGTGCGGCTGTCGGCGCCCTTGCCGATGTTGTCGACGGCGACCTGATAGAGTTGCTGGCCGGCGAGCGTGGGATAGTCGCCGGTGATGCAGGCCTGGCAAAGCTCATCGCTACTGAAGTTGATCGCGCGAGCAACGGCCTCAACCGGCAGATACCGTAGCGTGTCGGCGCCCAGCGATTTGGCCATCGCGACCTGAGCCTCATCGTTTAATTCAGCCCCCCGTAAGAACTCGGGGGCGAACAACTCGTCGATCGTCGACATATCGATGCCGTAGAAGCAAGGGGCGACGATCGGCGGACAGGCGACCCGCACGTGGATCTCTTTGGCCCCGCCAAGTTCTCGAATGCGATCGAGCAACACACGCATCGTGGTCGAGCGGACGATCGAATCCTCAACGAGAAACACGCGTTTGCCTTCCAGCACCTCGCGCAGCGGCGTGTACTTGGTTTCGGCCCGACGTCGCCGTCCTTCGCCGCCCTCGATGAACGTTCGGCCGGCATAACGGTTGCGGATCAGGCCTTCACGCGAGGGCACGCCCAACTCGAACGCCATGGCGTCGGCTGCCGCTTTGCTGGTATCGGGCACGGGAACAACAATGGTGTTGCTGTCGAGCGGGATACTGCCGTCTTCGCTCTCGATTCGCGCAAGTTCCTCTCCCAAGGCCGTGCGGGAAAGATAAACGCTACGACCGTCGAGCGTACTGGCGACGTTCGCGAAGTAGACCCACTCGAAGAAGCAGTGGGCCCGCCGCGTACCGCGGGCGTACGTCTCCACGTCGAACTGGCCGTCGGTGATCGTCACGGCCTGCCCTGGCAGCAGCGACTTGATGCTCTCGGGTTTGAAGCCCAAGTTCACCAGGGCGACGCTTTCGCTGGCGGCGGCAACAAGCGGCCCCTCTTTCGCGTAACAGAGCGGCTTGATGCCGAGCGGGTCACGAGCGATCAGCATATCACCGTAGGCGTTGAGCATGACCGTGCTAAAGGCACCGTCGAAACGCCGGGCGATGCTCCGCATCACGTCGATCAGTCGAGGTGGCGTGCCGCTACCGCCCAGCTCGCTGCTGATCGCGTGCATGATGATTTCGGTATCAGTCTCGCGAGCCAGATGATGGCTGCCGTCGGCCAGAATCGCATCGCGCAATTGCTGGTAGTTGGCCAATTGGCCGTTGAAGGCAAAGCTGAACCACTTGTGTTTGATCAAGTGGTGGCGTTCGAACGGCTGGGCATAACTGCGATCATCTTGACCGCAAGTGGCGTACCGCACGTGGCCGATGGCGGCCCCACCGACGTATTCCTGCATGAGCTGTTCGTGCTCGGCCGGATGCGAAAGCCGAAAGACTTCCTGTACGCTGCCGACATCCTTGTGCGTATCGATCAGTTGGTCACGTTGCGCGTTGAATGTCGTGATACCGGCGGCCAACTGCCCGCGGTTTTGAATATCCAGCAGCATGCGCGGCATCAGTCGGGAGACTTCGTCGGGCCCCTGCCCTGGACACAACGGACTGACTTCGTCGCCGGGCAGGTGGCAAATGGCTGCAATTCCGCATTCGTCGTGAACTTCGCTCATCGCTTACTCACCGGGGGAAGGCAAACGCGTGCAGCGGGACTGAGAAGACGAGCGGACAACTCATAGGTTGCGCACGCCGATCCCGTTACTGCGTCTGCCGTCCGCCAAATAAAGAAATCGGTCGAGCACGGGTGTCCTACCCGAATCGCCGGAAGGTATCAGGGCCAAGTCGGCAAGTCGGTTGACTCGCTAAAGCGCCATTCTAGGCGGTGGCGGCGGAATTCTCAAGGACGTGAAAACGTCAGCGATTTTGAGAGAAACCACACACAGTCAGTTGGGCATCGCGTTTTCGATCCGCGTGGCGGAATCGTCGAAGGATGCCCCCGTGATCGTACCCATCGACATGATGGCAAGAAAACAAACAGCGATAATGGCGGCGATCATCACGGCGTATTCCACGGCGGTCGGGCCGTCGTCACGGCGAAGAAAGTGGAGAATCTTATGCATGGTGCGTCACCTGATATTGTTGCGCAACGGTTTGCGCCCGATTTCACCTACCGCCCCAAGGGCATACGCCCCTCTAAAACCTAGTCTGGGGATCGCCACAAGGCAAACGAACGTGCCGCTCTGCCCCACGAATCGGCAGAACCGGAAAAATAGGACCGAGGCTGAGCATGGCAGCCGCCGATCAGGCCCTACCAATCGACCGCTCAGGGCGCCAGTAATCCGAATCCGCTGGTTGCCATGAAAAAGTAGATCGCGAAAGCCAACGTCAGGCAAAACAGCCCCCAAGCTGGAGGGACAAAATTGTCACCCATTTCATTGACGACGGTGCGGCCAGACTCGGCCGGCAACGCGGTCAGGTCGATTTCTTTGTGGGGCAAGGCCCAGTTTTTTGTCATGGCGGGGTCGTGTGGCGGCCCAACTTCCGCCACGTGACTCAGTCGCACATCGGGGTAGTCGTCAATCACGTGACCCAACGCCAGCGAGGCGGATGCCGCGAACCAAATCAAAAAGGCGACCAGTGGAAACCAACGCATATCAAGCCCCTCATCACATTCACCGACAGGTCGCGCCGACGCATGTCAACTTGATTGTACCGGGTGGGCCATCGTAAAATAGTGTTGTTTTGTCTGCCAAATTTTGGTCACCAGCTCAAAGGGCAATGTGCATGACGACCCTCAATATTACTCTATCCAACGAACTCCGTGACTTCGTCGACGACCAGGCGAGAGCGGGCAGATTCGATGGTCCAGCGGGCTACGTCCAAGCCCTCATTGAACAGGCCAAGAATGGGCGCGATCACCTCGAATCGCTACTCATTGAAGGTCTCGACAGTGGCGACCCGATAACGCTCGACGGAGAAGAGTGGGCACGTATACACGAGGACGTACAGCAGCGGATGTCCGATGCCCAATAAGATCGTCATTCGACCGCGTGCGCGTCTCGACATCGTCGAGACTGCATCGTACATCGGTGGCGACAACTTGGCTGCCGCAAAACGTTTTCTCAGATCGTGCGATGCTACGTTCGACCTGCTTGCCAAGTCGCCGCAGATCGGCTCCCGTTATGCAACCGACAACGCTCGTTTGGTCGGTTTGCGCGTCTACCCTGTCAGGCTATTCCGGAAACACTTGGTATTCTACTTGCTCCGTCGCGAAGGACTCGAAATCGTAGGAGTCGTTCACGGAGCGCGGGATTTGAACACGATCTTGGAAGCTGAGTAGGCCGAGTCGAACGCTTCGAGGCGCGACTCCGGATGCAACTCCAGTTCAGGTTTCCGAAGGGCCATCCGTTTCCCCAAAAATCATTTTTCGGGCCTCCTCCCAGGGCACCATCTTCACTTTCCCGCTGTCGATCTCTTCGATGCGGCGTTTGATCTCCTCATCCCACGCCGCCTCGACATCCTCGCCAGTCTCCCCATCAAGGCTTCCAATCAACTCGGCGGCGATTTCCGCGAGATCAGCTTCGGGCAACAAGAGTGCAGATTGCAACAACTGTTGAGATGTGGTGTTCATGCTTTCCATTTTACCAAAATCGCACCTTTGAGTCAGCAAAGGTGAGCCGCTCGCGTACCGCCGTAGTGGGATCGCGCCCGAATGGACACCTAGCCGGATCGCAGCGTCGATCCGGATTCTACCACCGTGGCGTTGCACGTCGGCTATTCACCTAGCGATAGTCCGCTCCTTGGCCATTGAACCCTTACTTGATCTGAACTCGGTACGGCATCATGTAGAGCGTTGGTTCGGTGAACAGGCGGCGGATGGTTTCGAGCTCGCCGAGCACTTTGGTCGAGCCGGGAGCCACCGACTCGACGGCGTGGCCGATCCGGGCGTTGCCAACTCGCGCGGTCGATTCGTCATTCGGATCGCCAAACAGCGACTCGAAGATGCCGGTCGGTTTGGGTAGCATCATCAGTTCAACCTTGTCGTCTTCCTTTACGCCGCCCGCCTTCTTGGCCGCTTTGAGTGCGTCGTAGAAAGTGCCGAGATCGTCCACCAAACCGTTTTCGCTGGCCTGCCTGCCGGACCAAACCCGGCCACCCGCCAAGTCCTTCTTCAACTTCTTGATGTCGATTTTGCGACCGGCCGCGACCTTGCTGGTGAAAATGTCGTAGCACTCAGCCATGTTGGCTTTCCAGGCAGCACGTTCGGAATCGGTGAAGCCCGATTCCATCGAAAACAAGCCGCTGTTCTTGCCGCGACTGATGACCGAGGTGTTGAGCCCAACCTTGTCCAGCAGACCGCCATAGGCGATCTTGCCGCCGACCACGCCAATCGAGCCGGTCAGCGTATCCTTCTCGGCATAGATTTTGTCGCAACCCATGGCGATGTAGTAGCCGCCGCTGGCGGCTGTATCACCCATGCTGGCGAAGACCGGCTTTTTCGTCTTTGCTTGTTGGATCGCGTTCCAGATCAGGTCGCTGGCCAGGGCCGATCCGCCGGGGCTATCGATCCGCAGCAGGATCGCGACGACCGATTCGTCTTCGACCGCTTTTTCGAAGGCGCGCACCATGGTATCGCTACCGACGGTCGACCCGCCGAACAAACTGGCGCCGCTCGAACCGGTTGTGATGGCGCCAGTCGCGTAGATCACCGCTAACTTCTTTGCTTTGGTCTTTCTCGATGAGTCCTGCCCGCCCATCATCATTTCCATCAGTTTCATCATGCCCAACATGCCGGAGAAGTCGGTGTCGACCTTCTTGCGGCCATAGTTGTTGGTGAAGGTGACCTCATCGACCTTGAGTTTCTCCTTGAGGGAATCGCGAAACGCATCTTCGTACGCGATGGTGTCGATGAGGCCGGTCTTCTTGGCCGCTCTGGGTGAATGCAGCGCGGTATCGATGGCGGCGATCACCTTTTCGCGATCGAGCTTGCGATCTGCTGCAATCGTTTCGATCATGCTCTCGTAGAATCCGTCGATCAGCATTTCGAACTGCTTGCGGAACTCGGGGCTCATCTCGGTTCGGGTGTATGGTTCGCCCGCCCCTTTAAAGTCGCCCATCTGCATCATCTCGGCTTCGATGCCGAGTTTGTCGAACAAGCCCTTGTAGAACATCACCTCGGCACGAACGCCGGGCAGAATCAGCGTGCCCGACTCGGGCATGACGATTTCGTCGCAAGCGGAGGCAAGCAGATAGTCGCTCGTTGAAGCGGAGGTTAATTGAGCATAGACCTTCTTGCCGGCCTTTCGCACTCGGCTGATCGCGGCGCGAATTTCGGCGGCCTTGGCGCGGCCGATGGAGGGGCTTCTCAAGCGCAGAAGTATCGCGCTGAGTTTTTCATCTTTGGCTGCCTGATCGAACCGTCGGGCAGTATCGAAGAGATTAGGCTCGATGGCGCCGAACAGATTATCCTGACCAGCACCTTCAGGCATGGCCCCCTTGAGGGTCACTACGCCGACGACGGTCTTCTTTACATCTTCTTCCTTCGCTTCCGCCGTACCCTTCGTCGCCTGGCGATTGTAATACTCGCCGGCAACCGTCTTCTCGATCCGTGCGACTTGCGTTTGGGCATCTTGTCTCAGTTCCTCGTTTCTAACTGACCCTTTTCCGATAGTAACATGGAGTCGCGATTTTTGCTCGTCCCTGGCGGATATTTTCTCCGTTTTTTCACCTGCCCGTGGCGTATCGGTCGGATTCTGATCGGCTCCACGAGCCAACGGCCCAAAAACGTGGTGACTGATAGCAATCAGAACGCAAACGGTCACAGCCAATGAAATCGAACTTCTCACCTTGGTTTTCTCCTGTGTTGGCGCGTCGTGCACGTAATTCCTTAAACTCCAACGCTTTGCAATCGATCGCAACGGACATGATCGCTGCAATCACATAATTCTACATACTCACCATTTCGTGCCTCGGATTCGTTTCTTGTTTCATTTGTCTGGCAAAATCTTATGCGACCCGCGACAACAAAACGGCGATATAGTGTACAAGTGCTATTGACTGTGTACACCCGTATATTACATTAAAAAGAAGCGTAAGCTGTGTCCCGACACGAATTTTGGGTGATAACGCCATGTCGTCCCTGCTAGATCAACTGACCAAACGCCAACGGGCCGTGTACGAATTCATTCGCGACAAGATACGCAACCGAGGGTACGGGCCGACGGTGCGGGAGATTGGCGAGAAGTTCGACATCAGTTCCCCCAACGGCGTGGTGTGCCACCTCAAAGCCCTGGTGAAGAAGGGGCTCATCAAGCGAGACAAGAAGATGTCGCGCGGCATTCAACTGGCCGCCGAGCCGATTCACGATCACGGTCTCCCCCTGGTCGGCCAGGTCGCCGCCGGCGTGATGCATGAAGCGATCGAGCAGGACGAGACCATTGATTTCGGCGAGATGTTCGACGCGCCCAAACGCAACCAGTTCGTGCTCAAGGTGCAGGGCGATTCAATGATCGAGGCTCAAATCGACGACGGCGATTTCGTGGTCATTCGCAAACAGCGCACCGCCCAACCGGGCCAGATGGTCGTCGCCCAAACCGAAGACGGCGAAGCCACGCTCAAATACTGGCATCCTGAGAAGAACCGCATCCGTCTACAACCGGCCAACAGCAGCATGTCGCCGATCTACGTGCGCGACGCCCGCGTGCTCGGCGTTGTGGTGGGTGTGGTAAGAAAGATTGATTGAGTGTGTAATAACAGACCGCAATGGAAGGCAGCACCATTGCCCGTGCTCAAGGGTTGCCATCGTGACAATCGTCGGAACGACTTGGCGCGGACAATACAACGGAGAATGTTCACGAATGGCGAAAAACGCAACAGAAACGAAAACAACCATTAACGGGCGAAGTCGCAAGAAAACGCCTCCACCCACATCTGGGCTTTCGAGCAAGAAAAAGTTGATCTTGTTTGGTTGGTATGGTGGAAAGTTTTCTCATCTTGACTGGCTCCGGCCGCTATTGCCGAGTTGCCACCACTATTGCGAACCATTTGCCGGCTCCGCCGCTCTGCTCCTGAATCGCCCACCTTCACCTATTGAGACGTACAACGATGTTGACGGCGAAGTTTGCAATTTCTTCCGCGTTCTTCGAGACACTCCCGAAGAGCTTTCACGCTTAATCGGCTTGACGCCCTTCTCCCGTGAGGAATTCAGCGTCGCATGCACTCTCGATCCTGGCGTTTCCGCGGTTGAGCGAGCACGACGGTTCTACGTTCGGGCAAGGCAGGTTCGCACGGGATTGGCGCAAACCGCCACGGTTGGCCGGTGGGCAAATTGCAAGAACACCACGCGGGCGGGGATGAGCGGCGTTGTGAGTCGTTGGCTGGGCGGCGTTACCGCCCTGCCCGAAATCGCTGAAAGGCTCTTGCGTGTTCAAATAGAAAACCGACCGGCAATTGACGTTATTAGTCTATACGATGCCCCGGAAACGCTATTCTACTGTGACCCTCCATACGTTCACGAAACGCGTGGTGACTCAAAAGCATACGGTTTTGAGATGACAGATGAACAACACGAGGAGTTGGCAGAAACCTTAAACTCGGTCGAAGGAATGGTTGCTTTCTCGAACTACGACTGTCCGCTGCTCGACCGCTTGTATCCCAAGAAGAGGTGGCACAAACACGTTTCACCGCCCCGCACAAACCATGCAACGAAAGGCAAGCGGGTAGAGGTACTTTGGACGAATTACGACCTAGAAAAAATGCTCGCCCAGAACAAATCGCAGAAAGAGATGTGGGACTGATGTCCGAAACGCCACTTCACATTCTCAAACGGCTGTATGCAAGAGTCGAAAACGACCAGCGAACAGCTCTCGTACCTGACCCCAAATTGTTGGAGCGAATCGAGTACGTTGCTCGATGTCTGACCAACCGCGCGGGCGTTCGATTACTGATGGCGTGTATGTTGGGGAAAATCGACCGACCGCAGGTTGACGCTCGACAACCATACACGGAAATCGGCGGGAATAGGTCTTTTTCGGGTCGAACTTACGATGAGCGATACATCACGCAGTTCATCAACAACTACAACCTCCCTTGCAATTCAACGACAGCCTTTCTAACGCCCGCTCTGCGGAATATTGACCGGCCCCTCAAAACCGACGTGGTGATCATCGGGCGTCCGGCTCAAGTTTACAGTGACACACTCCATATACTTGAGGCAGTTGCCATCGGACAAGTCACTGCCGAGGATGTGCTTGCAGATATCATTCGCATACTCTGTGTTGTGCGGGATGAAAAGAAGAAACGGATGGAGACGCTGCTCGCGGGGATCAAAGAGAGCAAGGGCGGCTTGCCTTTGTCGTCAGAGGCAATCGTCACATTGATTGAACAACACTTGGCCTGCAAAAATGCGAGTCGCCTCCCCGTTCTGTTGGTGGCAGCGGCATACAAAGCGGCGGCAGAAAAGACTGGTGAGTGTATTAAGACGCTACTTTCGCATAACGCGGCGGACGAACAAACCGGAGCACTCGGAGACGTTGAAGTTTGTCTGGAGAATGAGGATGATGTTGTCACCAGCTATGAGATGAAACTCAAGCGAGTGACGTATGACGACATCGACCGCGCGGTGACCAAAATCACATCACACACGCCCCGTATTGACAACTACGTTTTCATAACAACCGACAACATCGACGAGGAAGTGAATGAACATGCCCGCTCCCTCTATGAACAACTCGGCGGTGTTGAAGTAGTCGTCCTCGACTGCATTGGGTTTCTGAGGCACTACCTCCATTTCTTCCATCGGATTAGGATTGATTTTCTCGACGCCTACCAGCAGTTGGTTCTTGCTGAACGAGATAGTGCCGTTAAGCAACCGCTGAAAGAGGCCTTCTTATCATTGCGTCAAGCAGCGGAGTCCGACGAGTAACGGGAAATCGCGGCGCACACAGTATCGTCCGTGCAACGGCAAGTGTCGCCGCCAACGTCCCCCTTGGCTCCCTACGCTGCTTCTTTTCTCTCTGTATCGGAGTTGAGCTTGTTGTAAAGCGTCTTGAGGCTCACGCCGAGTTCTTCGGCGGCGGCCGGCTTGCTGCCGTCGTGACGCTCCAACGCTGTGTAGATCGCCTGCATCTCGATCTCGCGAAGCGACAACGGCAGCGTCAGCACGGCGTCGCCGCGCAAACGACGTTGCGTAAATCGACGCGGCAAGTGCTCGGAAGTGATCGGCGGCTGGTCGCAAAGAATCGTCGCGTGCTCGATCACATTCGCCAACTCGCGAACGTTGCCCGGCCAAACGTGGGAATTCAGTTCGTCGAGCACGTCGGCGGAAAACACATCGTCCCCGGCGGGCAACTGCGGCTTGAATCGGCTGTAAAGATGCCGGGCCAACTCGGGAATGTCGTCGAGCCGTTCGCGCAACGGCGTCAACTGGATTTCAAACGTATTGATGCGGAACAACAAATCCTCGCGGAACTCGTCTTCTTCGACCATCTGTTCCAGGTTGCGGTGCGTCGCGCAGACGACACGCACTTCCACGTTTCTCGGTTCGTTGTCGCCGACTGGACGGATTTCGCCGCTTTCGAGCACGCGCAGCAACTTGGCTTGCATCGCCTTGGGTAGTTCACCGATTTCGTCGAGGAAAATCGTGCCGCCGTCGGCGACTTCGAACAGACCCGTGCGGTGTTCGTCGGCCCCCGTGAAGGCGCCTTTGCGATGTCCGAATAGTTCACTCTCGATGAGTGTTTCAGGCAGCGCGCCGCAGTTGACGGTGACGTACGGTTTGTCAGCCCGTGTGCTCTGATCGTGCACCGCCCGGGCGACGAGTTCTTTGCCGGTCCCCGTTTCGCCAAGAATCAACACGGTCGAATTTGTAGGGGCCACCTTGGCAATCAGGTTCTTGACTCGCTGCATGCTGGGACTTTCGCCGACGAGTTGCGTATCTCCTTCGACCGTTTGCAGCCGTTGGGTGAGCGCCGATATCTGCCGGGTCAGCTGACGACGCTGAGCGACCCGCGCCAAAACAGCTTTGAGCTCGTTGAATCGACACGGCTTGGTGAGGTAATCGCACGCTCCCAGCCGCATTGCTTCGACGGCGGTTTCCTGCGATCCCTTGCCGGTGAGAACGACAGCCTCGGTGTCGGGCGAGATCTCTTTGCAGCGCGCGATCACTTCGATGCCGCTGTGTCCCGGCATATCGAGGTCGACGAGGATGCAGTCGTAGGCGTTCATTTCGAGGGCGACGATCGCCGTCGTGCCATCGGGGCAGACCGTCACCTCGTGCCCCTGGCGAGGCAATTCGTTCGCCATCAACTTCTGCAGCGACTTCTCGTCGTCGGCAAAAAGCATCTTCAAGCCGTTACGCGGCGTACCGTCGGTTTCGGTTTTCTTGGTCATCTTGACTCAGGGGAAGAGTAACAACGAATTGCGAGCCGCCGCCCGGGCCGTCGCTGTGAGGCACGATTCGTCCGCCGTGATCCGTCACGATGCGGTACGTAATTGATAGCCCCAAGCCGGTGCCGCTGCCGTCTCGGCGTCGCGTGAAGAAAGGTTCGAAAAGGTGTTCTATTACCTCGGGAGTCATGCCGCAG
>Ga0180435_10007291_pt1 | contig 10546 bp, 9 predicted proteins | sample SS_ome_3_FD_132467 | JGI IMG/M metagenome (GOLD analysis project Ga0180435, IMG submission 132467) | Hypersaline lake sediment archaeal communities from the Salton Sea, California, USA - SS_3_S_1 metaG | ecosystem: Environmental > Aquatic > Non-marine Saline and Alkaline > Hypersaline > Sediment... | reverse complement strand
TGTCAACATCTATAACCAGAAAAGGAGAAAAAGAAACATGAAAAACGGTAGAATAGCAGTTCCATCCAATGGTGCCGGGGGGCTGGACGGCACGCGTGCAGGACACTTCGGCCACTGTGATGTTTTTACTTTTATCGATGTGGAAGATGGCGAGATAAAAAATGTATCCATCCTGCAAAATGAAGAGCATGTTCAAGGCGGTTGTATGGTACCCGTCAACCTGCTGGCCAGTAACAAAGTAAAAGCCCTGGTGGTGGGTGGTATCGGTATGCGACCTTTGATGGGTTTCAAGCAGGTTGGCATCGATGTCTATCATGATGCTGAAAGACAGGAAATCAAACCGGTCGTGGAGGACTTGATTGCTGGAAGGCTGCCGGAAATTCGCAATGACCAGGTTTGTGGCGGTGGTGGTGGTCAAATGATGCGCTGAAAAGGAGGTGCCCAATGAAGGTTGCTATAACATCTCAAGGAAAAGATCTGAAGGCACCCGTCGATCCCAGATTCGGACGTGCCGCCTACATCCTGATCGTTGATACGGACGATAACACCATTGAAGTTCTGGACAACTCAGAAAATGTAAATGCATTCAAGGGGGCGGGAATACAAGCGGCTGCTTCGGTTGCCGACAAGGGCGCGGAAGTCCTGTTGACCGGATATTGCGGCCCCAAGGCTTTTCAGACCCTTGAAGCCGCCGGCATCAAGGTGGCCAACGACGCCAGCGGAACCGTGCAAGACGCTCTGAATGATTTCAAAAGCGGCAAGCTGGTGTATGCCGATGGCGCCAATGCCGACGCACACTGGTAGTAAATCTGCTCCACAAATTTACAAAACGCGGCTGCGCCGCTTTATCTCATTTTAAATTGGGAACCAAATATGGAGAAAGAAGCATTTGATTTTTTTCAGGATCATTCGCGCAACTATCTGGAAATGGCCCTGAAAACAGACAAGCAAGAGCGGATGCACAACCCGGACGGGTACGGCAAACGGACCGGCATCTGTGGGGATACGGTTGAATTTTTCTTAAGAGTCAACAATGAGTGTATCGAATCGGCATCCTATAATGTCAACGGCTGTATGAATACCAATGCCTGCTGCAACGTCGTATCACACATGATTGAAGGCCGCAGTGTCCATTCAGCGTGGGAAGTAACCCCCGAGGCGGTGATCGCCTACCTGGAAACCCTGCCGGCCGATCATGCCCATTGTGCTGAACTAGCCGTTGGGGCTTTGTATCTAGCCCTAACAAACTGCCGGGAAATTGCCCGCAACCCTTGGAAACAAAAATATCAAGGATAGAACTGTTTGAAAGAACTTCCATACCCACCAAAGGAGACCACGTAAAATGGCCAAATTTCTATTTACACTCGGAAAAGACAACAATGAAAAGGCTACCCGTTGCTTCCAATTTGCTAAAATTGCCACCGAAAAAGGCCACGCGGTGAATATTTTTTTTATCGATGATGGCGTCAAATGGGCCGACACCACCAGGAATTTCAGCATTAAAACCCCAACGGGCGATTGTCCCCACGACTACCTCCCCTATTTGGTGGAGAACGAAATTCCCATCGGTGTCTGAATCCCGTGTGCCAAGGCTCGTCAGGTAGACGAGAATACTTTTTTCAGCAACATGGTGCTGGATGGGGGACCGCATTTAATCGATCTGGCCGCTGAGGCCAAGGTGTTCAATTTTTAATGAAAACAAGATTCCGTTATCTATTCGGCCCGGTGCCTTCGCGTCGCTTTGGAAGGTCCTTGGGTGTCGACTTGATCCCCCACAAAACCTGTTCGCTGGACTGTGTTTTTTGCCAACTGGGGCAGACCAGCAATAAAACCACCATTCGTAAAGAGTATACACCGACGGCGGATGTGTTGTCTGAAATCGATAATTGGTTTGCTTCCGATGGCCGGGCCGATTTCATTACGCTTTCCGGATCCGGCGAACCCACCTTGCATTCCAAATTTGGAAAAATTCTCGAATACATCAAGACCAAAACGGATATTCCTTCACTTTTACTGACCAATGGATCTCTATTACATCTACCCGAAGTACGTGAAGCCGCATCTGTTGCCAGTACGATTAAGATTTCTTTGAGCGCATGGCATCAAGCCTCTTTCGAATGGGTCAACCGTCCCCCACCCCAACTCAACTTTGACCAGTTGCTCGAGGGGCAAAAGTCCTTCCGCAAACAATACAAAGGGCAGCTATATTTGGAAGTCTTTTTAGTCCCCGGCATGAATGCCATGCCCAAAGATGTTCGCAAAATTGCACGACTGGCAAAGGAGATTGCGCCCGATCGCATCCAGTTGAACACGGCGGTTCGTCCATCTTCAGAGGATTTTGTTACACCGCTCCCCAGAGATCGAATGGAGAAGCTGACGCGTCTGTTTGAACCTAAGGCTGAAATCATCGCGGACTACCAAGCCCCGTTCCCGGAAAGGGGAGAGGCCGGCTTGGAAATGATTGTGAACATGCTGCAAAGGCGGCCTTGCACGTCAAAACAGATTGCCGCTGGACTCGGTATCCATCTCAACAGCGTATTAAAATATCTGAATACCTTGATGCAAACCCATCCTATCCACACAAAGCATGTCAACAACAAGGTCTACTATCTGCTGCAAGAATAATTTCATTATTCCCTATTCAAAAGCCACAACAATCGCCACACCGATTTAAATTGAAGCTTTCCCATTCTGCTTTACAAACTGATCACCGGGGCAGACTGTCAGCCATGGTCATTCCTGGGAATTATTAGAAAAACAAATAATTACAGATAGTTATTGTTGACTTTTCCCAGAGTCAATATTACAAGCATGCTCTATTTATTCCTTAAGATATCTTTAAAACACAGACTGAAAAATGATTACTTTTTACCTTTCACGAACCATCTCAGTAGCATGGCTGCTGGCCATATTTGTTGCGAGTACCATGGTTGTGCTTTTCTCAAACAACTGCCGAGCAGAACGGATTTTCTTCGCCGGTTACAACGGTGGTTTCTATATCAAGTCCGAGGAAGAAGGTGGCATGGCCCTGCATCTCGGCGGAACATTTCAAACCGATTACCGCTACTACCTGGAAGAAGAACGTGCCGACAATCGCTTCGATATCCGCCGGGCTCGGCTGCGCTTTCGCGGTAGCCTGACCCAATGGTTTCGTTACGGTATGCAGTTTGAATTTCAAGGCAACGAAACCGACAATCTCGTGGATGCATACGGCGAAGCTGTTTACGGTCCCCATGCGCTGAAATTCGGACAATTTAAGGAACCCTTCAGTCTGGAATGGCAGAGCCTGGACAAAGCCCAGTTTTTCTCCGAGCGTTCCATCGCCTACTCACTTGGGCCCAAAAGGGATTTGGGCGCCATGCTGCACGGCGCATTCAATTATGACACCCTAAATTATGCTCTGGGTGTTTTTAACGGCGATGGCGATGATGGTGAAACCAAAGGCAATGAGCATGATGAGCCGGAGCTGGCCGGCAGGTTGGTGTTGAGACCCTTTGCAACCAGCAGCAACAATTGGATCCGATCGATGCAAGTAGGGGCATCAGCCACCTATGCCAAGATTGACCTGGCCAACATTGATCTGACGGTTAAAAGCACCGGCATGTACGGCTCTGACCGCAATCTTTATGTACTGGGGCACAACACTAAGTTCGGCGTGCTTCAGGATGTCGATACGCGTCAACGCTTTGGTGCCGAAGCCGCCTGGGCCTGCGGTCCTTTGTTGCTTCAGGCCGAGGGTACCTATCTGAAATATACCGGTTTGAAACCGGTTTCCGAATCGGAAATGGATGCCGAGTTTCTGGCCACTTATGCCAGCGCCACGTGGTGTCTGACGGGTGAACATCACGTCCTTTACCAGGGCAAAGTCGAGCCCTTGTATCCCAAAAATTTTTTCCAACCCGAACTGGGGACTTTTGGGGCCCTGTGCCTATCTGTCAGAGTTGAGCACTTCCAAGGCGATGAAGATTGGATCAATTCCGATGCCCATGTTTCGGTTGAGGAGGCCAATGCCTACGGTATTGGATTGAATTGGATCCTGTTTCCCATGGTCCGCGTTACTTTGGACTACCACCACACCGAATTTTCTGATCCGTTGCGGGTGCGCGTGCTGCCCAACGGGGATGTGGACTATATCGAAGAGGAGAATGTTTTTACGTGTCGATTCAGTATCGACTTTTAGGGGCTGTTTCTAAATTGTCCTTTGGTTAACTCATAATTCTTGCATTCGATTCATGTCGAAATCGGAAGAACACGATTTGACATCCAACAACAGACGAGATGAAAGGAGTGAGAAGATGAATATGAAATTTGTTGCGATGCTGACAGTCACAATGCTGCTGGCTTCATCATCGCTAGTCTGGGCTGCTTATCACCATGAGGGCGAACGAGATGCTGAAAAGTTTTTACAAGCCTATCCCAACAAAGTCGGTACCAAACTCGACCATTGTGCGTTGTGTCATTCCGGCGGCTCCTACGTCAACAGCAGAGGCCGGACCGTAAATCTGGGAAGTTGTCAATGGTGCCATTATTCTTATGGCTATGACGGTGCCGGCGAGATAGACGACACCATTAACGAATATGGTGCCGCTTACAAAACTGCTGGCCGCAATGCGGCTGCCATTGCCAGCATCGATGCAACCGACACGGATGAAGACGGTTATACCAACGGGGCGGAGATTGCAGCCAACAGCTTTCCGGGCAATGCCGAAGATCATCCCGGCCTGGTGGCGGCCCCCTTTCGCATCTACACCAAACAACAGCTCATGGACCTGGGATCACACACCCAGTTTCTGCTCATGAATACATCCAGATCCGGCGACCGTTATACCCAATATACCGGTATTCCCATGAAGGATCTGCTGGATAACGCAGGCATTCTCGGAACGGCCACATCCATCACGGTATACGCACCAGACGGCTGGGCTCAGGATCACCCCCTGGAATACGGTGAAGAAGCGGAAAGCTACCACGTCTACGGAAATATTCCCGGACAAACTTACCAGTATCCTCAGGCTACCTATTATTACCATGAAGATGCCGACGAGGCCAAGAATCCGGACGGATGGTGCGATTACAGTGCGCCATCATGCATCGGCCGCAGCCATGGTGTCAGTATAGCGGTTGACGGCGGGCTCAAGGCAATTTTGGCCTACGCCCGCGAAGGCGCCGCCATGGAAACCGGCATACTCAACGAGGAAAACAAACTGGACGGTGAAGGCCCCTTCCGCGTCGTGGTGCCCCAGAAGGTAGTGGGTCCTCCCGACCAGTCCAGTAAATCTGATAACCAGGACGTGAAATGGCCCTATAACTATGACTGGGATCACAATGCCGGTGCCTGCAGCCGCTCTGCCACTATCATCAAAGTCAATCCCTTGCCGGCCGGAACCACCGACATCGATATTCTCGAAGCCGGGTGGGCCTATGTTGACCAAGGCAAGATCATTGTCTACGGCGCCATTGATGACACCGATACCAATAATAACGGCATTCTCGACAGCGAGGAAGACACAGGCGATTCTGCCGACTATGATCAGGACGGTAAGCCCGATTATGAAGACAACGATACAGCCAGCCTTATGCATGCCCGGAGTTCGGATCACATAATCCTGCACACAGATACAGGAAGTTTCAGCGGTGTATCGGCCATGGGTGCGGATGAATCGGCAGTTCCTCAAACCAATAAGCCGGATATGACCTTTCCTTACGGGGTTATCGATTATCAAATTACAGGGTTGACACCGGGTGCGATTGTAACAGTTACCCTGGTATTTCCGCATGATGTGCCCCTAGATGCGACTTATTATAAAATCACCGCAGCCTCCGGATGGCAGTCCATTCCTTTTGGCAGCAACGACGGAGACAATGTCATAACCCTTGCGCTTACGGATGGCGATGCCGCCACAGACAGCGACGGTGCCGCCGATGGCACCATCATTGATCCGGGGGCTTTGGCGGTAGCAGCCGCTGATGACGATGATGATGGCGATAATGATGATGGCTTGTGTTTTATACGTGCTATGAAATGAAAGGCTATTAGGTATTTAGACTGTCAGGCTATTAGTCTGCGAATAGTCTAACAGTCTTCTGCCTGTTCCCCAGACACCCTGATTCCATCTACGGCCTGCTGGATGAAGCCGTTCGGGCGGATAAAATAAAGGCCGGGCACACGGTTTTAATGGGCTGAAACTATCATACATTAAACTTGAGCGGCCGCCGGTTTTTCCGGCGGCCGCTCAATTATCTAAAAGCCATTCAGGCAGGTACTTCAAATTTTTTTCAATTCCCTTTTCACAACCAACCCGAGATTTTCGATTGTATAGGGCTTTTTGAGGTATTCGCCGGCACCTAGCCTTTGAGCCTGCTTCACTCGATTGGTTTCAGAGTAACCACTGGCAATAATCACCTTTTGATTTGGGTTGATGGCTCGAATCTGTTCGTAGGTTTCAAAACCATCCATGCCGGGATCCATGATCATGTCCAAAATTATCAAGTCGGCCGTATGATCGCGCATATAGTCAACAGCCTTTTCACCGCTTTCTATGGTCTTTACCGCATAGTTTAGTTTCTCCAGCATCTGTTGAGCAAGCTCCCGCTGCTCTTGAATATCATCGATGACAAGGATTGTCTGCCTGTTGCCCAAATAGGACTCGAGGGGCAGAGCCCCTTTACCCATCTGCACTTTTTCTCTTGTCGCCGGAAAATAGATGTAAAATGTCGTACCCCCTCCTTCGCTGCTTTCGACATTCAAATAGGCGTGATGGTCCTGAATTGTTCCCCAAACCACCGCCATGCCAAGTCCGGTCCCGCTGCGACCCATAACCTTTTTGGTATAAAATGGTTCAAAAATCCGGTTGAGATCTTTATCTGAAATCCCGATCCCCTTGTCGGATACCTCCAGGACCACAAAATCCCCCTCCTTGATATCTTCGTATCCTTCCATGGGCGCATCCACATAGCGATTGTAGGTTGATATCAGGATCTCCCCACCGGCCGGTTGCGCTTCCGCGGCATTCGATACCAGGTTCATGATGGTTTTTCTCAAATGAACCGGCGATCCTTTGATGTTCAATAGTTTGTCTTCCAGGTTGGTTTGAACCCGCACTTCGGAATGATAGCTTGCCAATGTTTGATACTCGGGGGCTTTCAGGTAATCCCGTACTATGTCATTGAGATTGACGATCTCCGTGGCGGGAACACCACGCCGGGCAAGCGCCAGCAAGTCCATCACGATATCGGCGGCTTTTTGACCCGAACGTTGAATCGTAAGCAACGGTTTTCTCAAAGGGCTATCTTCGGGTAAATCCATCAGAAGCAATTCCGGATAGCTGACAACGCCGGATAACACATTGTTCAAGTCATGAGCCACGCCACCAGCCAACAGACCCAAGGCCTCCATTTTTTGGGAACGCTGTAATTTTATCTCTAGTTGCCTTTTCTCCTTCTCTGCGGCAATTCGCTCACTGGTATCGCGTGCGATACCACTAAAACCAACAGGATCATTATTCACGTCAAACAGCAACGATACAGATATTTCGACGTTTATTTTTTCTCCCGATTTATTGATGGTGTCAAAGCTCATCATTTTGCCCGAACGATGTGTTTTGTACACCCGAGAAAATATCGAAAAAACAGCGTCAGCCGCTTTCACATCTACAATGTTTTTGTAACTCATACCGATCAACTCGTCCGCCGAGTATCCGGAGATTTCCAACATGGCATTGTTGACAAATATAAAGACCCCTTTTAAATCGACTTCAAAATAGCCCTCCTGCATATTTTCCAAAATAGATCGGTATTTGGCCTCGCTCTGTTTTATCTTTTCTTCGGCCGCCTTTCGATCGGCAATTTCTTGTTTTAACTCCTGATTGACAATATGAAGTGATTTCTCCCTGGACTGAATCTCGCTGGCCATTTGACTGAACCTTTCGGCGATACCGGAAAGCTCATCATATTTAATTTCCTCGAAACCATACTCGTACTCACCTTTGGCAACCCGATTAATGCCGGTTTGCAGAATACGCAAAGGTTTACGCATAAAGATCCGCAGTAAATACCCACTACCAACAAGAATCACCAAAAGGGATGCCGATAGCGCATAAACAATGGCGTTACGCAGCCTACGCAGTTCCATTTGAAAAGGCTGCATGGAAAAACGCAGCATAACCCGGCCGATGATTTGTTCTTCATAGGTTACATCAACAGTACGGGCGATGTAATCTTCGCTGACATTATTCGCACTGGATCTGAACAATGTTTGCCCGTGCTGATCCTGAATATGAATTTCATCGATAATGTTCTTGTTGAGAAAACCTCTGCCCACCTTGGCAATCTGTTCGTCATCAAAATCCCAAATGGGAATTGACAAGATTTCACCGCTGTTGGTGGCGTGATCATCGGCGTTATTATTGAGCTCCTTAAAAAGTAATCGGGCTTGCCGGGTATAAATAAAGCCCAGGATGGCGCTCTCAACGATAATGACGATTAGGATGAGGCTGATGGATAGACTCCACGACAGCGATCGCTTTTTTATCCTAAAAAATTCGAAGTCGGACATTCTCGGCTCCTTAGGGGCCCGACATAGTTGCCATTAACATAACATGGTCATTGTAAAACCTGGAATAGGTCCCGTCCTGTTTGATGGCATCCAGGGCGCGCTGCCAGGCTTGCACGATAGTGTCTGAGGTCTGGATTGAAAACGCAATGTAATTATCAACCTCCCGAATTGCGTAAACAAGCTCCATTTGATCCGATGAAACGCCAGCCTGTCTCGCAAGATAGGGCATATTGAAATCGGAGCTGACCCACAGATCAATACTCCCCTGGATCAGCCTTTTGATATTACTGAGGTTGGTATTGGTACGAACCAGATTGGTAAATCCTTGTTTGGTAAGAAACTGCTCCTTGGCATCCTTGTGGTAGGTGCCGATTCGGGCGATACTTTTCGCATCTTCGAGAGAATCAATGTGGATGTTGGCCCCTTTTTTGGCGTAAAAACCCCAAGTTTGCCGGTAAAGCGGGCCAACCCATTTAAAAGATTTTTCACGTTGCGGCAATCGTGTCGTTGAAAACAAAGCGACATTGGGCTTTGTCAGAGCCGTATTGTATCCCCTGGCCCACGGCACCACTTGAATTCCGCCCTTATATCCGGTTCGTTTTTGGATTTCACCCACAACAGCCACGGCAAAACCAGTTACCTTCCCCTCTCGGATATAGTTGCCCGGGGGTGAATTTTCTGTATAAATTTCAATTTCCTCTAGCTTACATCTCTCTGTAGATATTTGGGGTGCTGCCGCTGGAATACAATTAGATGGTAGCCACCTGCTGCTGATGGCTTGAAATGTTCCATCCTGCTTCATGCAGTCCAGTGTTTCCTGCCAACGCTGAACAACCCATTCGGGTGTTCCCTTTGAAACAGCAATGTATAGAGAAACTTCATCAATGGCATGTACAAGCTCTAATTCTTCCGCATCAACGCCAAGCTTTCTGGTAATACCCGGTAATCCCAGGGTATCATGCACCCACAAATCAACTCGACTTGATAATAACTTTCTTAAATTGCTTTCCGCAGAATTGGAGCTATCCAGATTATCAAAACCCCAAGATAGGAGCATTTGTTCTCTGGCATCATCTTTATAGGTCGCGATGGATTTGACTTGTTTGGCATCTTCCATGGAGCTTATCTGAATATTGGAACCTTTTTGAGCATAAAAGGCATTTGTGGATATTGCCACTGGTCCAACCCAGTGGAACAAGTCTTCCCGTTCTTCTGTACGTGTAGTCGTAAACAAAACAACATTCGGTTGGGTTTTTAATAGATTGTAGCCACGGGCCCACGGCAGAATTTTTATTTCTGTGACTTGATCCAGGCGTCGCAGGATTTCTTGGACCACGTCAACCGTTGATCCTGTGATTTTACCATTTTTGCTGAAGCTCAAAGGGGGATACTCTTCGGTAAGGATGGTCAACTCCTGGGCCATAACATGGGACCCAACTGCCACAATTAGCACAATCAAACATAAATTCAAAAGCTGTCCGTAACGCATGCTTTTCCTCCAAAAACAGACACATAAATTAAACACAATTTGACTCAAAGCAATATACATGCCACAAAGTGTAAGATGCGGTCTTAAGCAGATAATTCTAATCGTTAGTAATATCAAAATATTAAAATATAGGCCTTTGCAGCAGACAAGCCGGAATTATAATACCCTATTGGCGAATGAGCGGCCCTGAAAGGACCGGTTGAATGCACCTGAAATATGACAAAATTTTGACGGAAAACCAGGGATGCTGTTTTTGTTTTTTCACTTGACTCGTAGGGGTGCTTCTCTATAGTCTTTGCCTGGAAAAGCAGCGTGTTAATAAATCGTTCTCGGTATTTAAAATATGACTACAAATTAGCAGAAAGGAGATTATAAAATGGCCACAGAAAATAAGCCACTATGGCTGTCGATCGAGGAGCATATTCTGGCACTCGACTCAGCAAAACTGTCCGGCAGTGACTTGGAGGCATCGGTTCATCAGATTGCCGGCGAACTTGATAATG